>Ga0066677_10000463_pt1 | contig 13402 bp, 7 predicted proteins | sample GraSoiAngelo_126_FD_62299 | JGI IMG/M metagenome (GOLD analysis project Ga0066677, IMG submission 62299) | Grasslands soil microbial communities from the Angelo Coastal Reserve, California, USA - 14_0927_09_20cm | ecosystem: Environmental > Terrestrial > Soil > Grasslands | place: USA... | reverse complement strand
CGGTTCGAACCAATGATCCGCAGAGTCCAAAGGAGGTCGTCATGAGATCACCTGGACCGGCGATTGCGGCGTTGTTGTTGATCGGTCTTCCAGGCGACCGTGTGCGCGCTGAACAGGACCCGTGCGACGTGATTGTCATCGGCCACGTGATCCCGGGCGATCGTCCGGAGGACGCACGTATCGTCATCGCGCCAGTTCCCGCGCCGCCGGAGTGCCGGGAACGCCGTCCGTCGAAGCTGCGCGCTGAACAATTGCCCCTTGCCGTCCGTCCGGAAATGCTGGCGTACCATATCGATTCCATTGCGGGACAGTCCGTTGAAGTGCCCTATGCCCGCGTCGTGGGGGTGTTGGCGCCGAGCGTGATTCTTGTCGACTCGCAAAGGGAGCTGCCCCCACTCACCGGGAATCGCGCCCGCGTTCTGGTGTTCACCAGGGGCACCACGCTGCGCGTCTCGCCGGCGCTGCTCGTCGGCGCGACCGTGACGATCTCTGGGGTCGCCCGTACGTTGCTCGGAATGCAGGTGAGCGCGGACGGCTCATGGCCGGCGGGGCTGACGCCCGATGTGGTCAAGCACCTCGAAATCAAAGCGGCGATTCTGGCGAAGTCGGTGAAGACGCCCGACGGCGTCGAATTGACGACATCAATCGTCAATCCCTGATCCGGGATCCCTCATCCTCAATCGTTATCCCTGAATCGGCGATCGTCGATCGTGATCCCGGATCGTCGATCAAGATCCTGGATCGTCGATCGTCGATTGGGGATTAGCGATTTGGGATAAGGGATTCCGGATCAGGGATCAGGGATTGACGATTGCGTCGAGCGCGCCAGGGATGGCGCCCGCGCTCGACGCCTTCTTCGGCGAGCGAATAACTCACCGGGACGAGCAGCAGCGTCAGGAACAGGCACAGCGACTGGCCCCCGACGATCGTCACGGCGATGTCGGCGCGCTCGGTGGCGCCGGCGCCGACGCCCAGCGCCGTCGGGATGAGGCCCGCGATGATGGCGGCGGTCGTCATCAGGATCGGCCGCAGGCGCGTCTCCGACGCCTGCACCAGCGCTTCGCGCAGCGGCATCCCCTGCCGCCGCAGGACGTTGGTGTAGTCCACCTGCAGGATCGAGTTCTTCTTCACGATCCCGAGCAGCAGGAGCACGCCGAGCGCGCTCCACAGGTTCAGCACGCGGCCCGTCATCCAGAGCGTCAGCAGCGCGAAGGGCACCGACAGCGGCAGCGCCGTCATGATCACCAGCGGCTGCACGAAGCTCTCGAACTGCATGGCCAGCACCATATAAATGAAGATGCTCGCGAGCGTCAGCGCGAGCACCATGTTGTTGGTCGTCTCGTCGAGCAGCTTGGCTTGACCCGTCAGCTTGAACGAGTAGCCGGGTGGCAGATCGAGCGTGCTGGCGGATGCGGTGATGGCGCGCAGCGCGGCGTCGAGCGGCTGACCCGGCTTCACGTCGGCAAACACGGCAACCGAGAACTGACGGTTGAACCGCTGGATGACGGTCGGGCCGAAGCCGCGTTCGAGCCGGGCAACATTGTCGACCCGGACGGGTTCGCCGCGTGACGAAGGCACCATCAGGCTCCCGATACCTGCCGCATCCGAGCGCTGATCCTCGCGCACGCGGATCTTCACCGGGTAGCGCTCGCCGTTCTCGCGATAGCTGGAGATTTCATCCTCGCCGCTCACCATCAGCCGCAGCGCGCGCGCGAGATCCGAGATCCGCACGCCGAGATCCGCCGCGCGCTGGCGATCGACTGCGACCCGCAGCTCCGGGTTGCTCAGGTTCACCGCCGACTTCGAGTCGCTGATGAACGGCATGCGCTGCACGTCGGCGAGAACCCGCAGCGAATAGTTCGAGAGCTGGCGCAGATCCGGCCCCATCAGATTCAGCTGGATTGGATAGAACGAGGACTCACCGCCTCCGAGCGGCGTCCTGATCAGAACCGACGGCTTGTAGCTCGGATACTCGAGCATCAGCGTGCGGACCTTGTCCGCAACTTGGTCCTGCGTGATCTTGCGCTCGCCGAGCGGCCGCAGCTCGATGAAGATGTGCGAGTGATTGACGCGCTCGAAGATTGTCGGCATCACGTGCGCGACGCCGGGCAGCGCCAGCAGCTTTGGCGTCAGGCCGAGCACGATCTTCTCCATGCCCTGCAGCGACGTCCCCTCGGGCGAATCGACCACCAGCTGGAACTCGCCCATGTCCTCGTTGGGCAGGAACGATCGCCCGATCATGCGGCTCAAGACAAACGTCGACGCGAACACCAGCAGGCTCACCGCGACGATCACCGCGCGGTGATCGAGCGACCATTCCAGGCAGCGCCGGTAGACGGCGTCCACGCGCCCGAAGAATCCTTCTCCATGTCGATGCACGCGTCCGTCGCTGCGCAGCATGCGCGCGCTCAGCATCGGGGTCAGCGTCAGGCTGACGAGCAGCGACACCATGACGGCGAACGCCATGGTGAACCCGAATGGGTAGATGAAGCGCTGCGTGTAGCCGGTCATGAACGCGACCGGCAGGAAGATGACGATCAGCGACACGGAGGTCGCGACGACGGCAAGCGTGACTTCGCGTGTTCCATCGATCGCGGCCTGGAACGGCGGCGTGCCCTCCTCTTCCATGTGACGGAAGACGTTCTCCAGCACCACGATCGCATCGTCGATGACGATGCCGACGGCGAGTGTGAGCGCGAGGAGCGTCATGCTGTTCAGCGTGAACCCGGCGGCTCGGACCAGCGCAAAGCTGGCAATAATCGAGGCGGGGATCGCCAGCGAGGCGACGAACACCACCCGGAGGTTCCTGATGAACGCCATGATGACGAGGCTTGCCAGGAGGCTGCCGAGGATCAGGTGTTCCTCGAGCGACGAGATCGACGCGTGAATGAAGTTCGAGTCGTCGCGCGTGACGGTGACCTTCACCTCCGGCGGCAGCGCGCGCTGGAGCTGCGCGAGCTTGTCGCGAACCGCCTCGACGACTTGAACCGTGTTCTGACCCGACTGCCGGCGAACATCCATGACAACCGTGCGCGCGCCGTCGAAGAAGGCGGACGTGCGTGCCTCCTCGGTCGTGTCCTCGACCGTGGCCACATCGCGCAGGCGGATCGGCGTCCCCGCCACCGTCGCGACCACGACATTGGTGAACTGCTCGGATGATTCGAGGCGGCCGAGCGTACGCAGCGTGAGCTCGGCGTCTCCCTGCTGAATGCGCCCGCCGGGGATTTCCACGTTTTCCGAGACGATCGCGTCGCGCACTTTGTCCACCGTCAGGCCGTGCGCGTTCAGCTTGCCGATGTCGAGGACGATGTGGATCTCGCGCGCGTGGCCGCCGGAGATTGTCACCTCGCCGACGCCGTCAACTGTTTCGATGCCGCGGCGGATCTGCTTGTCGGCAATCTCGGTCAGCGCGCGGATCCCCAGCGGCCCTGACAGCGCGAAGCTGATCACCGGATCGGCATCGGGATCGACTTTCGTGATGACGGGCGGCTCCACTTCCGGCGGCAGATCCTTGATCGCCTGTGCGACCTTCTCGCGCACGTCCTGCGCCGCATCGTTGATGTCGCGCTCGAGGATGAACTTCAGGATGATCCGCGCCTGTCCCTCGAAAATGCGCGCGTTCATCTCGTCGATGCCGGCGATGCTGCTGAGCGACTGCTCCGTCGGCTCGACGACCGAGCTGTTCAACTCGTCCGGGCTCGCGCCGGGGAGGTTGATCGAGACCTGCACCGTCGCCGGGTCTGCCTTCGGCAGCAGGTCGACGCTCAGCTCGCGGAACGAGAAGATGCCCGTCACAACGAACATCATGACGAGCATCGTCGTGAAGGCCGGGCGACGGACGCAAAATGCTGCAAAGGACATGGCTAGAGCTTATGGCTCACGGGCGCACGGCTCATGCTGGCTCAGGCACGCAGCCTGAAAGCGGGACACTCACAGTTCGTCGCATTATCGTGAAAAAGTGTGAGTGTCCCCGTTTCTGGAAGGGGGACACTCACAGTTCGTCCCATTGTCGCGAAAAAGTGTGAGTGTCCCCGTTCTGTCATGAGCCCTGAGCCGGTTTGACTTTCATTCCATCCGTGAGCTGTTCGACGTCCTTCGCGACGATGGTCACGCCGGCGTCGAGTCCCTGCGTGACTTCGACGCGATCGCCGACACGGTCTCCGAGGATCACTTCGCGTCCGGCGAGGCGGCCCTGCTGGACGAGGAACACGCGGTTCGTGCCGTAGCGGCTCTGCACCGCGGCGGCGGGAATCGTGATCGCGCGATCGACGTGATCGGTCGTGATCTGGACGCGCGCGAAGGTGCCGGGCTTCAGACGACCGTCCGCATTCGGGACTTCCCCTTCGATGGCGAACGCGCGCGACTTCAGGCTGACGGCGGGGCTCACGCGCACGACCCGTCCGTGCACCACCTGTCCCGGAAACGCGTCGACCCTCAGCGCGATCTCGCGGCCGGTCTCGATCCACGGCGCGAACTTCTCAGGGACTTCCGCCGTGACCTTGAGCGGGTGCAACCGCACGATCCGCATGACGGGCGTCTGCGGCTGCACGAACTGGCCGAGGGAAACGAGCCGCTCCGCCACATAGCCTTCGAACGGCGCCCGCACGGTGGCATCGCGCACCTCGCGCTCCGCGAGGCGAAGCGACGACCCCTGGGCCTCGATGTCGGCGCGCAGCTGGCGCGCCGACGCGAGGGCCTGCTCGTGCGCGGCGCGCGCGGTATCGACGCTCGTCTGCGCCGCGTCGAGATCGGACTGCGGCAACAGCTTGCGCGCGGCCAGGCTCTTCGCCCGATCGAGGCGCTGCTGCGCGTCCGACAGCTTCGCCGCGGTGCTCACGACCTCGGGCACGCGTTCGAGCGGGGGCAGCTCGCCGGAACCGGTTGCGCCGTAGCGGGCGCGCGCCTGGTCGAGCGCAGCGCGCTGGGCGTCGGCGCGATACCGCAGCTTTTCCTGGTCGAGCTCGACGAGCGGCGCACCGGCCGTCACGCGATCGCCTAAATCGCGCGCAAGGCGCGCAACCCGCCCGGCCACCTCTGCGCTGACGACCACTTCCTCGCGCGCGGCCAGCGTGCCCACGATGTCGATGTCTCGGCGGACGTCGCGCGGCTGCGCGGCTTCAGTCGTGACGGCGCGCGCGTTCTGCTGTTCGGCCGCCTGCACGCCCCGATCGCGCGCGCAGCCCGCCAGCATGAGAACCAGGATGCAGGGAACGGCGAAGGCCTTCATGAGAGAAGATATAACTATCACACCGATGCGGATTGCCCGTCACGTCGGCGCATTGCTGTTGCTGGGTGTCCTGCCTGGCCGCTGCACGAACGCGCCTCTGCCGTATCCTGAGCAGATCGCCGCGCATCGCGCCGAGTACGACCAATTCATGCGCACGTCGGCGGAGTCGCCCGTCCCGGTGGAAAAGCGCGCAACGTTCCCGCCGATCACGTATTTCGCGATCGATGAAGCGTATCGCGTCCCAGCAGCGTTGGAACCGGCGCAGGGAGGGGCTCCGGTTCCGATGCCGACCTCCACTGGCCAGGTCCGGCAGATGCGGCGCGTCGGAACGCTCTCGTTCACGTTGAAGGGACAATCGATGACGCTCGGCGCGTTCGTCGAGGCGAACGAGACCGACATGAAGCGGCTGTTCGTCCCGTTCGGCGATCTCACCAACGGCACCGAGACGTATCCGGGCGGCCGCTACATCGATCTCGATCGCACGCCCAGCGGCATCTACGATCTGGACTTCAACCGCGCGTACCACCCGTACTGCTTCTACAACAGCAGCTACGACTGTCCCTATCCACCAGCAGAGAATCGATTGAAGGTACCGGTTCGGGCTGGTGAACGGTTGCCCAGGCCGAACCGATGAATGAGATCCGAGGTCCGAGGTCCGAGGCCCGAGGTCCGGCGGTCGCGGTGCAAGCCATCGTCTTCGACTTCGATGGCGTGCTCGCCGATTCCGAGCCTCTGCACCTGCGCAGCTACCAGGAAATCTTCGAGCCGCACGGCGTGAAGCTCGATACCAAGACGTACTGCGATCGATATCTCGGATTCGATGACGAGGGGGCATTCCGGCAGATCATCGATGACAACGGCCTGATGCTCGGCGACGAGGAGATCGAGCTGCTCCTGCGGGAGAAATCGCGGCGGTTCGAAGCGCTCGTCTCCGGCGTGAACGTGTTATATCCCGGCGCGGCCGCGTGCGCGCGCGCGCTGTCCGCCGTCTGGCCCGTGGGCGTCGCATCGGGCGCGCTCCGTCATGAGATCGAGCTGATGCTCCGCGGCGCGGCGCTCCTCGACACGTTCACGTTCATCGTGGCGGCCGGCGAGACCGACCGCACGAAGCCGGCGCCGGATCCATATCTGCGCGCGGCCGAATTGCACGGGGTCCCTCCCGCGGCATGCGTCGCGATCGAAGATTCGCACTGGGGCCTCGAGTCCGCGCGCACCGCCGGCATGCGCACGATCGCGATCACCCACACCTACCCGCGCGAAAAGCTGACCGGCGACGCCGACCTCGTCGTTGACACGCTCGAGGAGATCACGCCAGAACTCATTCGCCGGTTCACGAACCATGAACCATAACCGTGAACCCTGAACCATGAACCGTGAACCGTGAACCGTGAACCCTGAACCGTGAACCCTGAACCGTGAACCCTGAACCGTGAACCGTGAACCGTGAACCGTGAACCGTGAACCGTGAACCGTGAACCCCGTATAATGGCCTCGTGCAATCGCTGCAAACGCGCGTCGCGGGCGCGATCGACGAGCTGCTGCGCACGCTGAACGAGCGAGGCGAGGGGCTCGCCTCGGCGGCGCTTGCGATCGCGCGTGTGGAATACCCCGCGCTCGATCCCGATCCCTACCTGCAGCGCATCGAGCGCATGGGCGAGGCGGCCGCCGGACGGCTGCAGCGGCGCACCCCCGACGACCGCCGCCGCGACAGGGCGTTCCAGATCTCGACGCTCAATGCGTACCTTTACGAGGAGCTCGGCTTCAGCGGCAACCGCGAGCACTACGACGATCCCCGCAACAGCTTTCTGAACGAAGTCCTCGATCGGAGGACGGGCATCCCGATCAGCCTCGCAGTGATTTACCTCGAGGTCGCGCGGCGCGCGGGTGTGCGGATTGAAGGCGTCAACTTCCCCGGTCACTTTCTCGTCCGGCTCCCCGCAACAACCGGCAGCGATGATCTGATCGTCGATCCATTTCACAGCGGCGCGCTGCTCTCGGAGATGGACTGCCGTCAGCTGCTGCGCCAGCACGTCGGAGAGGAGGCGGCTTTCGATCGCGGGCTCCTCGCCACCGCCACGCGCCAGCAGATCGTCGTGCGCATGCTGGTGAACCTGAAGCGGCTCTACGTCCGCATGCGATCGTTTCCCCAGGCGCGCTTCATCGCGGATCTGCTGCTCGCCGTCGACCCGTCCGCGCTCTCGGAGCTCCGCGATCGCGGGCTGCTCGCCTATCACATGGAGGACTTCCCCGCCGCGCTCCGCGACCTCGAAGCCTACCTGCGCATGATGCCGCGTCCCGACCTGCCGGTGCCCGAGCACGAACACGCCGCCGGAGGGCAGTCGGAAGAGGCGTCCGAATCGTCCCAGATCTGGGAGCACGTGAAGACGCTCCGACGACGGGTGGCTGGCTTCAATTGAGGGGGAGGCCTCTGAGTCGATCGGCTCTGTGGCCTCCAAGGCAACGAACTCCCTCCGGAAAGTTGCAGACTGCCGCGCGCGCGTGACGAGCGCGCGCTCATCGTCCACGAATCGCCGTCCAATGACGCGGCGGTCCGATCGACCACTTCAAGCTTCCGTCCCACCGTCCGTCACACTGCCCGTTTCCCGCTCTGTTTCCGCGCGAAGTCCGTTGGCATGTCGGGTGCCTTAGAGAAGCCGGCTACCAGTGTCAGTTGCCGGTATCCAGTTGCCAGTTGCCGGTTCGCGTTCCCGGTTCTGGCGACTGGTTACTGACCACTGGTTACTGGCAACTGGTTACTGGCCACTGACAAGGAGCATCCATTCATGCATCGAAAGCTCTTGGCATTTGCCCTGCTCTGCCTGACGCTCGCGGCCCCCGCCCTCGCGCAGGTCCAGAGCGGCACCATCGCCGGCATCGTCCGCGACGAGCAGGGCGGCGTGCTGCCCGGCGTCACCGTCACGCTCGCCGGTGCGGATCGCTCGGCGACGTTCGTCACCGAAGCCGACGGGCGGTTCCGTTTTCTCGATCTGCCGCCCGGCGTCTACAAGGTGACGTCCGATCTGCAGGGATTTTCGCGGCTGATCCGCGAGGGCATCACCGTCACGGTCGGCTCGAACGTCGACATTCCGATCACGATGAAGGTCGCGTCGCTCCAGGAGAGCCTCACCGTCACCGGCGACTCCCCTATCGTCGACACGAAGGCGATGGGCACCGCCACAAATTTCACGAGTGCCGAGCTCGAGAAGATCCCCACGTCGCGCGATCCGTGGGCGCTGCTGCGCACCGTGCCGGGCGTGATGGTGGACCGCGTGAACATCGCGGGCAACGAGACCGGCCAGCAGTCCAACTTCCAGTCGAAGGGCACGCGCCCGCAGGATGCGGTCTGGACGATGGACGGCGTGGTGATCACGGATATGGCGGCGATCGGCGCCTCGCCGACCTATTTCAACTACGACAACTTCGAAGAAGTGCAGGTGTCCACGTCGGGACAGGATCTGAAGCAGCCGACCGGCGGCGTCGGGCTCAACATGGTCGTCAAGCGCGGCACGAACCAGCTGCGCGGCGGCGTGCGCGGCTACTTCACGAGCGACGCGCTCGAAGCGAGCAACGTGCCCGATGAACTGAAGGCGACCGTGACGCCCGGGACCGCGGATCACAACAACCAGATCTCGGACTACACCGCGGAAATCGGCGGACCGATCCTCCACGACAAGGCGTGGTTCTACGGATCGTGGGCGAACCAGGACATCCGGCTTTCGCGCCGCTCGGGCAACCTGATCGATCGCACCGTGCTGAAGACGTTCGACGCGAAGGGCAACTGGCAGGTGACGAGCAAGGACATGCTCAACGTCCTCTGGTATCTCGGCGCGAAGGAGAAGTTCGGACGGTCCCCGGGCACGTCGGGGATTACCGGCGACGCGCCGAGCGCGACGTGGGACCAGGGAGGCGCGTACTCCGGCGGCCCGCAGGGGCTGACGAAGTTCGAAGACAACCACGTGTTCGGCGCGAACCTGTTCCTCTCCGGCCGCTATGCGTACTACAACACCGGCTTCGGCCTCGTGCCGAAGGGAGGTCTCGATACCGAGGCGGGAGAGAGCCAGGTGCTCGCGCAGTCGTTCGGGTCGACGCGGCAGAGCCTGAACATCCGTCCGCAGCACACGGCCAACCTCGATGGCACTTCGTTCCACAACGCGTGGGGCGCGTCGCACGAGATCAAGTTCGGCGGCGGTTATCGTCGTGTCGACGCGACGACCGGCACGCTGTGGCCGGGCAACATGATCCGCGCGTTGAACAACTCCGCGACGAACAACGTCGCGCGCGTGTATCGCGAGGGCCTGGGCACGAACCGCCTCGAGTTCTTCAGCTCGTACCTGGGCGACACGATCTCGCGCGGACGGCTGACAGTCGACGCGGGGCTGCGCTACGACCGTCAGTGGGGCTCCGCGCTTCCAAGCGAGACGAAGGCGAACGCCGCATTCCCGGACATCGTCCCCGGCATCTCGTTCGGCGGGTACGACGCGCCGTTCACGTGGAAAGACGTCTCGCCGCGCATTGGCGCGACGTGGGCGCTCGACGAGGCGCGCAAGACGATCCTGCGTGCGAGCTTCAATCGCACCGCCGGCCAGCTCGAGACGACCGTGGTGGGTTACTCGAACTTGAGCAGCAATCCGGGCTTCGCCGATTACGGGTGGATCGACGCGAACGGCGATCACCTGGCACAGGCCTCGGAGGTGGACTTCAGCAACTTCATCACGGTCGGCGGCGGTTTCGATCTCGCGAACCCGACGTCAGTGGAGTCGGTCGACCGGATCGATCCGAAGCTGAAGGCGCCGCACACGGCCGCGTTCGTCGCGGGCGTCGATCGCGAGCTGATGCCGAACCTCGCGATCTCGGCGTCGTACACCTACACCCGCACGTCGGACGTCAATGGCAACTTCACGAACTACTACACCCCCTGGATCGGCCTGACGACAGCGGACCATACGGCGAGCACGACGCGGCTGACCGGCACGCTGCCCGATGGCAGCACGTACGACGTCCCGACGTTCATCCCGGATGCAAACAAGGTTGGCGCGGTGAACTTCGGCACGCTGCTGACGAACTATCCCGGTTACTACAGCTACTACAACGGCGTCGAGTTCACGATGACGAAGCGGCTGTCGAACAGGTGGATGGCGCGCGCGGGCGGCGCGTGGAACGCGCCCAGGGAGCACTACGACGTGGCGGTCAACGAGCAGGGCAATCCGACGCGAACCGACACGACGCCGCTCGTCAACGGCGGCGCCTTCGTGGTGCGCAGCGGCGGCAGCGGCTCGGGCGACATCTTCATCCACTCGAAGTGGCAGATCAACGCGAACGGGCTGTACGAGGCGCCCTGGGGCGTGAACCTCGCGGCCAACCTGTTCGGCCGCCAGGGCTATCCGTTCCCGGTGTATCGCAATGCCGCGCTCGGCGTCGACGGGACGCGGCGCGTGCTCGTCTCGCCGGAGCTCGACACGTTCCGTCTCGACAATCTGTGGGATCTCGATGTGCGCGCATCGAAGGTGTTCAGGCTCGATCGGATGAACATCGAGGGGATCGCGGATCTGTTCAACGTGATGAATGCGAACACCGAACTCGTGAGAAACCGCAACGCCGGATCAACGACGTTCAATCAACTCGTGCAGAACCTGAGCCCGCGCATCCTGCGGTTTGGAGTCAGAGTGACCTTCTAGACAAAGCTGCCAGCTATCAGCTACCAGCTTCCAGCTGCCAGCTTCCAGCTTTTGGCTGGCGGCTGGCGGCTGGCCTTGGATTGGTCAATCCAACCGCTTGAATCTAACCAGATCCCGCCAGTAGACCGGTCGATATCGTAGGGCTTTAATTCCGCAGTTTTCCTGGCAAAACTCGTCATTCGTCGTCCATCCCACCAGCGGAACGATCGTCCGGTTGTGGCATTTTTCCTGCTATTCTCCGCTCCGCGCCCTTCCGGCTTGTGAACAACGGAGGATGGAAGATGAGATTGCGTTTCATCGCCTTGCTGGCGGCGCTCGCGCTGGCGCTGAGCGTGTCGCCGGTCCGGGCTCAATCGCAGACCGGCGAAATCTTCGGCAAGGTCACCGACGATTCCGGCGCGGTGCTGCCCGGCGTCACTGTCACGTTGTCCGGTCCCGGCCTTCTCCAGCCGCTGACGTCGATCTCCTCGGAAACGGGCAGCTTCCAGTTCCCGCGGCTCGAGGTCGGCGCCTATAACGTGAAGTTCGAGCTCCCCGGCTTCAAGACCGTCATCAAGGAAGGCATTCGCGTCAGCGTTGGCTTCAGCGCCAACGTCAGCACGCAGCTGGCCGTCTCGACCGTGCAGGAGACGGTGACGGTGACGGGCGAGAGCCCGATCGTCGACACGAAGGCGACCGGCACGAAGGCGACCTTCACCGTCGAACAGCTCCAGAGCATTCCGTCGGCGCGCGACCCGTGGGTCATCCTCCAGCAGACCGCGGGGATCGCGATGGACCGCGAGAACATCGGCGGCAACATGTCAGGGCAGCAGTCCAACTTCGTGTCGCGCGGCGCGAGCCCGGGCAACACGAAGTGGTCGGTCGACGGCATCGACACGACTGACATGGCCGCCACCGGCGCGTCGCCCACCTACTACGACTTCGATGCGTTCCAGGAGATGACGATCACCACGGGCGGCGTCGACGTCTCGCAGCAGACCGGCGGCGTCGGCGTGATGCTGGTGACCAAGAGCGGCACCGATCGCTTCAAGGGCTCCACGCGCTACTACAACACCAACGATCAGGTCGAGTCGAACAACATCACCGACGACATGCGCCGCCAGGGCGCCACGTCCGGCAACCCGATCCAGGACATCAAGGATTACGGGGTCGAAGCGGGCGGCCCGATCAAGAAAGGCCGCGCCTGGGTGTGGGGCAGCTACGGCAAGCAGGACATCAACGTCGGCGTCGTCAATTTCTACAAGCCGACCGACGCGTGCCAGGCGTTCAAGACCTCCGCGACCGCGCTCGCGACGCCAATCAAGGACGTGAACGCGTGCCTCAACCCTGATAACACCATCCTCCAGACGACGAACGTCAAAGGAGAGGTGCAGCTGTTCGCGGGAAACAAGCTGTCGCTGTTCAACAGCATGTCGAAGAAGGTGCGCAACGCGCGCGGCGCCGACGACCTGCACCCGATCGAGACGACGTCGCGGCAGGCGGCGGTCTCGCAGACCTTCGGCACGAAGTGGTGGATCACCGGGCCGTCGCCGACCTACAAATTCGGCGACCAGTGGGTGCTCACCGATCGCCTGCTGATGGAAGTGGACTACGCGCACGTCGGCAACAACTTCATCCTCGACTTCCACGAGGATTCGCTGACCGACGTCCAGCCGGCGCTGATCGTGTCGACCGGCCTCAACCTCCGCTCCGCCTCACAGAGCGTGTTCCTGCGTCCCGTGAACAGCGTCAACTACAACGCGAACTACTTCCTGCCGGCGACGTTCGGAATGGATCACGCGTTCAAGTTCGGCGCCTACTGGCGCGACGCGTACAGCGAGTCGATCGGACACACCGGCGGCTTCGCGACGGCGCGCTTCCCGAACCAGGCGGCGTTCGACAACGACACGTGCGCGACAGGCGTGGCGGCGGGCTGCGCGGCATCGCTGACGCGCGACAGCCACAGCATCTCCCGCCTCACGAACGTTGCGGCATTCGTGCAGGACACGATCACGCACCGGAAGATGACGTTCCAGCTCGGGCTTCGCTACGACATGAACCACGACGAGGCGCTCGCGGCGAGCGTCCCGGCCAGCGGGGTCATGCCGACGCTCCTGCCGGCCGTCAGCTTCGGCGGCGTCGATCCGGGGATCGTCTTCCACGACTTCTCGCCCCGCCTCGGGTTCACCTACGACCTGCAGGGAAACGGGAGAACCGTGGCGCGCGTGAACTACGCGCGCTACTACGGTCAGGTCGGCAACGGCGGCGTCTCCAGCCAGATCAACCCGCTCACCGCGGTGACCGTCCGCTACCCGTGGGCGGACCTGAATGGCGACCGGTTCGTGCAGGCGAATGAGGTGCAGCCGACCAACGGTAACTTCGCCAACTTCCAGAACCTGAGCGGCAACTGGGATCCGGCGAATCCGTCATCTCCGACCACGGCCAACACGATCGATCCGAACCTGAAGAACGACACCACCGATGAATTCATCGTCGGCGCGGCGCGCGAGATCGGCCGCGG
>Ga0066677_10000461_pt1 | contig 13416 bp, 7 predicted proteins | sample GraSoiAngelo_126_FD_62299 | JGI IMG/M metagenome (GOLD analysis project Ga0066677, IMG submission 62299) | Grasslands soil microbial communities from the Angelo Coastal Reserve, California, USA - 14_0927_09_20cm | ecosystem: Environmental > Terrestrial > Soil > Grasslands | place: USA... | reverse complement strand
GTCACCGACCAACAGGCCGACCGCGGTGATCGCGTCCGCCGCCGCCGTGTCGATCAACCCGACGACGTTCGGGACGATCGCCGTGGCGACGAAGACCGGGACCGGGATCGTCATGTCGGTGAACTGCAGCTGCTCGATATTCCGCAGCGTGTCAGTCCCTTCGGCCGCCGGGATATCCTTCGCGAGGGCAGGTACGTGTGTGACTGTCACCGTGCCGTTCGCGTTGGGGGTGATATCGTAATCGGCTCGTGGGAAGTTGAACACGGCCGTGTCGCAGTTGAGCGGCGCCGCTGCGCTGCAGTCGGCCGGCACCGCCGGCGGCGTCACGATGGTCTTCACGATCGTGATGCTGCCCGGGTTGAGCCGCTGCGGATCCGCGAACACGTCGTCGACGAGCGCCTGCGGGCTGTCGACCAGCTTGATGGTCGCGTCGTTCATGACCGCTCGGAGCTGGACGTTCAGCCACAGATCGCCGTCGATGAGGTCGTCACCCTTCTTGCCTTCCAGGATGTCGCTGCCGCGGCCGCCCAGAAGGATGTCGCCGCCCATGAAGCCCACGCCTTTGACGTCGGGGATGGCCGGGTCGTTGAGATCTGCGTTGAAGCCGGTCGGTCCCATCAGCTCGGTGAGGCCCGTGATCTTTGCCGCACCAGCCGCCGTCAGTTCCATGCCGACAACAAGACACTCCGCCACTTCACCCGGAGGTTCACACAGGACTTCGTTCGAGCCGGCGATGTGATCGTTGAGATCCCAACCCGACGCCCCGTCGACAAAACGGTACTTGCTGCGGAGGTCGTTGAAGTTGAGCGGGACGTTGGGCAGCGCGAGCAGGCCGAGCTCGATGAATTCCGGGAAGGGCCATCCGCGCAGGGTGATCCAGTCGAACCCGTAATCACCCATGAACTTGTTGCTGCCTTCGGACATCAGGTAGACATCGTCACCGCCCTCGCCGAAGTGGTTGTCCTGTCCGGGACCGCCACCCATGACATCGTCGCCGCCGATCGCGCTCAGACCGGCGAGCAGGTCGAAGACGTTGCCGCCGTCGCCGAACATGCCGCCGTCGTGGCCCTCGCCGTCGTAGAGCCAGTCGTCGCCCTCTCCGCCCAGGATGGCTTCGGCCCGCATCGCCCCGTCGACGATGATGTCGTTGCCGGGACCGGCGAAGAACTCACACCCGTCGTCGGCGCAGATCATGAAGTCGTTCCCGTTGCCGCCGATCAGGAGATCGGCGCCAAACCCCGGCCCTGAGCTCATGGCATCGTTGCCGTCGCCGCCCTTGAGGACGTCGTCGCCGTTGCCGCCAAAGAGCTGGTCGTCGCCGCTGCCGCCATGCAGCGTGTCGTTGCCCTCGAAGCCGTCGAGACGATCGTCGCCGCCGTTGCCGTACATCGTGTCGTCACCGACGTCGCCGATGAATTTGTCTGTGCCCGCGCCGCCATTGAACTCGATATTCTTGCCGGTGTGCAGCGGATCGAAGAAGACCTTCGTGCCGTCCGGCATGGTGAAGAGCGACATGCCGTCACCGAGATCGATGGTCGCAGTACCGGTCAGGTCGGCGGAGTTGAAGATCAGGTCCGCCGTGTTGAAGATGACGTCCATGCCGCCCTGGAAGTCCGTGTTGCGCCGGATCAGCTCGGCAAACGAGTTGCCTTCGAGCTGCTGCACCAGGTTGAGGCCGTCGAGACGCTGCAGGTAATAGAACCGGTCGCCGTCCTGCAGGTTCTCGAGCTGCTTCTCGAACACGAAGTTGAAGGTCGAGCCGAGGAGACCGCCGAACACGGCCTGGCGCTCGGCCATGCCGCCGGGCCAGAAGTCCACCGTGTCGAGACCGCTCGTGGCGGCGGACTGGAACATGAACGGCCCGTTCGCGGCGACGAGCGCGAAGGCCGCGCTCCGTTTGCCAGCCAGAGTCGTTGCGCTCGTGATGGTCGGATGGGTGCCGTATGCGGCCACGAAGTTGACCAGCGACTCGGCATGTTTGATGTTGAGGCCGAACTCGAACCAGTTCGCATAGGGCTTGACCGCCGTGTCGCGGGTTGCCGTGAAGAACTGCCGACGCGCGACGTTCAGCGGCGAGATGCCCTCGCTTCGGCCGCGCGCCATGTTGATCGCCGGCAGATCGAGGGGCAGGCCGAGCAGCTGGTTGCGCACCGACTCAGTGACGAACTCGTCGAGCTCGTTGCCGATGGATCGCGCCAGGCCGCGCACGATGCTGCCCGCGGCCTTGTCAGCCGTCAGCGGTCCGGCGGCGCCGCCGTCGTTGTACGACTGAGGAGCGAGGAACGCATCGAACAGCCTGATGTCGTTCGGGGATTCAACGCCGTTTACGACGTTGATGCGCGTCACGACCTCGGGCAGCATCGAGTGGCCGAGGCGATAGACGGTGTGCGCGAACTCGGCCACGATCGCTGCGTTGATCGACGTGAGGCCGCCGAGGAACGGGTTGATCAGGGGCTGAACCTTGCGCGCGAATTCCTCGAACACGAGGTGCTGGTACTGCATCTCGGTGCCGAACCGCGCGGCCTGGAACAGCCGTTCACCGTAATCCCAACCGGAGGGTGCGTGCACCGCGTGCCACGCCGCGATCTCTGCCGGCGTCAACAGCGCGTTGATCCGGCGGTCGATATCGTGCGCGAGGCGGTTGTGCTCCGCGTGGAAGATCTGGTGCACCATCGTCAGCGCGATGTTCTCGTTGCCGCGTCCATCGCCCGTGATCATGTGAATGTTCAGCAGCTCGTCGTCATAGGTGCCGGGATCCTGGACGCCGGTGCGGAAGTTGGTGATCGTGGCATTCGCATCCGGCGTGAGACCGGGCGCGGGCACCGCATTGTGCGCGATGTCGTTGAGGAACGCGTGACCGGTGCGGAAGGCGTTCGCCGGAATGAGCACGCCCAATCCGCCGTTGGCCGCGGGACTCCCCTCCAGAAGAGCGCCGGTCCGCAGAACGATCTGCGGGAAGCCGTTCGGACCGGGCTTGAAGCGCCCGTACGGATCCGTCAGCAGCAGCGGCACGTCGAAGAGGTCCGAGTCGAGCAGCTGAATGCCGAGCAGTCGCGCCGACTGCAACTTGACGTCGGCCCAGCTGCCGATGTTGCAGATGTTGTCGCCAGGGATGCCGGTTGGACGCGGCGCGCAGAAGGCGCCGTCAAGCACCAGGCCGGTCTGCACGGGTTTGCCCGCAGCGTTCTGCACGTACTCGCGCAGGAACACCTGATGTGACGGATGCGACGTGTAGGTCTGGTTCTGATCGACCCACGGCGTCGTCGTATTCTGCGCCTCCTGCACGTCGTCGAGGCTCTCGTCCTGCGGCGTGGCGGGGTTGTCACCGGTCACGCCGTCCGGTCCGGGCTGGTTGGTCGCGCGGGTCATGACCATGAAGCGCTGGGCGACCGGGATGTCGTCAGCGTTGCCGAAGATATGGTCCGGCCCTGCGACGAGCGGATCATCATCGTTCAACGGCATGATGACCGTGCCGCCACCCTTGGTCACGAGATCCAACCCGTGATCGAAGAACTGGCCGAAGAACGTGAACATCAGGTTGAACGGCGCCGACAGACCGAAGTCCGGCGTGATGTTCGGAATGAACAGCGCGCCCGATACAGGATCCGCCTCCCCCGCCGGTGAGCAGACGAATCCGCCCGAGCCGCAGGGATTCTGTGACGCGGCGAACGCGGCGGGGTTGGCAGCGGTCTGATCGAGGACCAGGTTGCTGACCACGCGCGGCTGGGGATCGCTGACGAATCCCTTCTTCTGTGCGTACGACGTCGCCTGGCCGGCAGCTTGTCCGCCAGGGCCGTCGGGGTCGAACCGCAGCGTCTCCGCGGAACGGAAGATCGGCGGCAGCAGGCGCGGGAAGACGAGATCGGCCTGGCCGAAATGCGTCTGACCGGGCACGAGGTTGTTGAACGATCCGTCGACCGTGCGCAGGCCGCGCGGCAGCTGCGGGTCGGAAACCTGGTTTGGCCCAGGCCCCAAGAGCGTTCCACCCGCCGCGTGATCCTGCGACACGAGGATCTGTTCATAGATGAACCGCAGGTCGCCGGCAGTAAGGTTGAACCCCTGGCTGACCGGGGCGGTCTGCTGCTGCGCGTGAACGGTCGGCTGGAATACCGGACGTCCAATTGGCGACAGGGTCATTGCGATCATCATCGCGACGGCCCAGCGTTTCGCTGAGCGCGAGCGACGACAGGTAAACGGCTGCTTCACTCTCATGGTTTCCTCCAATTAGTCCGTGTTGCCGCACTGACACACTTCGAGCTGCCCTGACCGATGGTCGTCATCGGACTCCTTTCCTTGCGTTACACGCGCGAACGAATTCCTGCTGAACGAGTGGAATCGCGGGAGCAGCTGAAGGCGCGTCCACGCGACACCTCCAGCGACACGACGTCCGTCGGCGAAAGCCGCGTACGCCCGTTTCGGCCACGAGGCCGAAGCTCGAGTCGCGGATTACGAGGCGTTGAGAAGGGAGCTGCTAGGGCGGCGCGCGAAGCGCACCACTGCCAATAGAAGCCGGGCGGAAGCAATCAACGCTGAAGGGAAAGTGAGGGTCGCGGCGGCTCGCCGCTGGAAGCGGAACCTGGTGGTGTGCCCTGAGACGCTCGTGGTCATCATCGGCCGGGCAGGCGTCAGATGATTTCTGATCGTCAGCTGGCGGGCCGCGGAGCGAATGCGCGTCTAACGGGCGGAACACCCGAGGGTCCGTCTGCACGTGAAACAAATGAAAGCTGTCGCTGAAATTTGCCGCGAGGCGCTCGCCAGCCGAGATCGCATGTCCGGAACCGCCGGACGAATCGTCGTCACCGTCGTCGTCGTCCTCGCCATCGTCATCGCAAGAATCCGGCGAATTGAGGCCGGCGTCATCCGTCCACTGATGATCTCGGGAGGAATCAGGCGAGTCGGCGCAAACGGACGGATCGTCGGTCAAGGCGTCGTGATCTGACGAAACCGGGGCGGGCAGCAGCAACACCAGGCCAGCGCACACGACGAAGGTCGAGGCGAACTGGGCAAGCGCGGGCCCGGCGAACGACCGTCGTCGGATCGTTGTCAATGCACTCCTGTCGACACCCACCAAATGAGGGGGAACTGCGCGTGAGGCTAAAGGACGAGGCCAAAAATGAAAATGGCCCTTTAGTGGGGGACAAGGAGCAAGGAGCTAGGAGCTAGATCGAAATGAGACACGGATCGCTCTAACTCCCACCTCCTAGCTCCTTTCGAAGTCTGCTGGTTCAGCGATGAAAGTCTGCCGCGCCGCAACCTTCACGTGGAGAGCGATCGAAATACGCTGGCAAAACATGCGTCGATTCGCGCCGGACATGGAACACGCCCTGCTTCTCCCTCGACCCCGAGAACCGACACCACCAGGCAAGGAGCGACGGATGAACGGCAGGCTGACGATACGAACGGCTTTCCTTTTGCTGACACTTGTTCCCCTCGCGTGCAGCACCCCGAAGGAGCGCGCGCGGCAGAAGCTCGGCGAGATGAACATCACGTACGACCAGGAGACGTTCGTCGAGCGCGCGAAGGCAGGCGACGGCATCGTCGTGGCCCAGTTTCTCGCCGCCGGGATGAACCCCAACGCGAGGAACAGAGAGGGCAAGACGGCATTGATCGCCGCGTCGGAAACCGGCCGCACGGATCTGGCGCGGTTTCTCCTCGACAAGGGAGCGGCGGTGAACGTGAGGGACGCGAAGTTCAATGCGACGCCGCTCATCTGGGCCGGGCTCTCGAACAACGGCCAGGTGACGAAACTGCTGCTCGAGCACGGCGCGGATCCCAAGGCGAGGGAAGCGCAGGGGGGCACGACCGCGCTCCATGCTGCGGCCGGACGAGGCAACCTCGAGACCGTCAAGCTGCTGCTCGGCAAGGGAGCCAACATCAACGACCGGGACAAAGGGGCTCGTACGCCGACGATGATTGCGGCGGCGAAGGGGCGCTCGAACATCGTGAAGTTGCTCGTCGAGAAGGGCGCCGACCTGAAGACCACCGACCGCGAGGGCAACACGTCCCTCATGTGGGCGGCCAAGGGCGGCAACATCGAAACCGTGAAGCTGCTGCTCGAAAAAGGCGCGAACGTCAGTGTGAAGAATTCCGGCGGCCTCAGCGCGCTCTCTCTCGCGCACACCGCCAACAGGACCGAGATGGAGGCGCTGCTCTTGAAAGCCGGCGCGCAAGAGGCGAAAGAGCCCGCAGGCAAGAAGAGCGGCGCCGATGCCCAGCCGGCGAGGCGATCACGATAATCAATCCGGCTCACCGCTTATGGCTCAGCGCTCAGGCCGGCTCGAGCCAGGAGCCGGCGTGAGCGATGAGTCATGCTCACGCGTCGGACGACGACGACGAAGCAGACGAAGGGAACGGATCTCGGAAACGAAGCAACGAAGGCAACGGAGGCCAACGAAGAAAGCCACACAAGAAAGTCAGGGTGACGCTGAGCCGCAGCCGCAAAGATACGCAGACGACACGTCTGCCACACGCGCTTCGCGCGGTAGAGGTCACGCGAGATCTGGAATACGAGCAACGTGTGATTCAGCGGTTGTTCGTATTCCAGATCTCGCGTGACCTCGTATGGGCCGGGCACAGATACCAGAGCCCGGCCCGTGGCGGACGTGTCGTCTGCGTGTCTGCCCTGCTGTGCTGCGGCGTCTTCTTCGTTCCCTTCGTGGCCTTCGTTGCTTCGTTTTGAGAATCCGTTACCTCCGTCAACCTCCTTACTTCCGTGGCACGCCCGGTACTGCGCTGCGCGCTTTGAGAGTGGCTGCGAGCGAGTGGAGGCGGACCGCATCGACGCCGCTCGCCTCGCGGGCGTCCTGTTCGAGCTGAGCGGCGAGCGAGTCGAGCTGATCGAGCGCGCCGCGCGCGGGATGATCGCCACTCGCGCGATCGAGCGCGGTTTTGACGGCCCCCGCCCGCCCCGCCTCGATGCTGTTGCTCCGCCTGAGCTGATCGAGATACGCGCGCGCGACCGTCACGTTCGCCGGCCAGGTAACGCGCTGCTGATCCTGGACGTTCAGCTCGTCAACGCGCACCAGGCTTGCCGCAGCGATTTCGTTTTGCGAAAGATGTTCGCTCGGCAGGAGTCTGAACACGTCGATCCCGCGGGCAATCTCCGAACCGTAGATGCGGCCGTTGTACCAATACGCTGACCAGTACCCGCCGGTGATCAGGGTCTTTGCGTCGATCGGCCCGCGATCGAAGAAGGCGATCTCGACGGGCTTGGCGGAATCGGTGAAATCGAACAGCGACACGCCGCCTTGATACCAGCCCTGGACCATGATGTCTCTGCCTGGCACCGGGACGATCGATCCGTTGTGCGCAACGCAGTTCTCCTGCTCGGTCTGCGCGGCCGGCATCTTGTAGTAGGAGCGGAACTGCAGTTTTTTATCGACGATGTCGAAGATCGCGTCGGCGCCCCAGTTCGGAAGGTCGGTGGCCCGGCATCGCGGGCGCGTGCCGCCGCCCCACTCGTCGGTGAAGATCACCTTCGTGCCATCGTTGTTGAACGTGGCAGAGTGCCAGTACGCGAAGTTCTTGTCCGAGACCTGATCGAGGCGCACGGGGTGAACGGGATCCGAGATATCCAGCAGGAGGCCGTTGCCCGAGCAGGCGCCCGCCGCAAGGCCGATTTCCGGAAACACCGTGATGTCGTGGCACTGGTTCGTCACGCGCGCGCGCTGCGTGCCCGGTCCCCGATCGCCGCCCGGTTCGAGACCGGCGATCGCGCCTGTCTGCACATCCGCGAAGATTCGCGGCCGATTGACGATGCGTGCTTTCTCGGGAGCCGCGAGCGGCACCTGGATCACATCGATGCTGAAGAGCGAGGTGTTCGGATCTTCCTTGGGATCCTTCGCAGAGCAGCCTTCGAGTTCTTCACCGGGGCGCACCGAGCTCGTGCCGGACCCGTAGATGTAGAGGTTGGCCTTGTCTTTCGGATCCGTCACCAGCGTGTGCGTGTGCGAGCCGCGGCACGTCTGCACCGCCGCAACCTGCTTCGGCTTCGTGATGTCGCTGATGTCGAAGATGCGGACGCCGCGGAAGCGCTCCTTGCTGACTGTCTCGGTCACGCCCTCGGTTCCGCAATCGAGGCGGCCCCGCGTCTGCTCGACCGACATGAACAGCATGTTGCCGTGGATGGACATATCGCCCTGGCCGCCAGGACACACGACCGAGGCAAGCAGCCGCGGCTTCTTTGGTGTCTCGATGTCGTAAGTATTGAATCCGTTGAAATTGCCGATGAACAGATCCGCACGTTGAAATGCGAGATCGGAGTTCGCGTAGCCGAGACCATTCGGGTTCTGCCCACGGCCTCCTCGTCCGTCCGGAGTTGCCGGCTGATCGGCGTTCGGCGTCGGCGGCAGCTCACGCCCTGCGTCAGCGGCCGCAGTTTCCGCGGGTGTCGGCGTGCGTTCGGGGCCGGTGGGCGGACCGGCGGGCTGCTTCGGATCGAAGAAGCCCTTCGGCTTTGGAAGGCTGGCGATCAGCTCCATGTTGCGAGCGGCAACCCCCGCGTCGTGAAAACCTGCCTTCAGGCCGACGCGAGGATCGGCCGGCGCGGACGAGGGCGGACGATCCTGCGCGCGCCCGGCAACAACGAGCGTCAGCACCACGGCGGAAAGACAGAGGACCCTGCTGGCAACCGGTTTCATTTCTGAAGCTCCTTGAGCATGGCGTCCATGCGGTCGATCTCCATGCGCTGATCGGCGTCGACATCCGACGCAAATGCGAAAATCTCCGAGTCCTGTCCGGCGCCTGGCGTCGCGAACAGGTCCTGCACCATCGTGAGCGCGCCGCCGTGGTGCTTGATCATGCCCTCGAGAAAGAGACGATCGAACTCGGTCCCCTTCGCCTCGGCAAGGCGATTCATTTCTTCCGCGGTCAGCATGCCGGGCATCAGCACCGCCCCGTGCATGTGCATGGCGTGCGGGCCGGGAACCTCCTGGCCCCGCGCCTCGAGCCAGTGCTGCATCATCTTGATCTCGTCTGCCTGCGAGACTTCGATCCGCATGGCGAGCTTCCGCATCTCCTCGCTGTTGGTCCGTGTGCGCAGCAGGTCGGTCATCTCGATGGCCTGCGCATGGTGGCCGATCATGCCCTGCATGAACCTGACATCGGCCGCGGTGAAACCGGGCTGTGGCAGGTCGGCCGCCTTCTCGGGAGGGAGCACGCGGCTCGATTCGCCGGGTGCACCGGGCTGAACGATCGGTGCAGTCGGCCGACTGGTGGACGAAGACGCGGTGCGGCAGGCGCTCACCATCATCAGCGGCAGAAGAACTATGGCGGCTCGATGCGCGAAAAGCCTGATCGTCACGCGAGTAACTCTGACTGGCGGCCGCGTGTTCTGTCAAGCGTACGACGCGCTGAGAGGATCGTTCCAGAGCTGATCGACCTTCATGCGCAACGCTGCGGCGAGGCCGTGTCAATTTCAAGCAGGTGACATGGCGCCAGGAAATGGAGAGGCCCGTCGCGCCGGCCGCGTGGCGGAACGCGATGGCGACAGCGAGGAGAGGTGAAGATGAAGATCGCGCCGTCTCACCCCGAGAAGGCGCGATCTTCCTGCCTATTGCACGGTCTTGAACGCGGTCTGCACGATCACCGCCTTCGAGAGTCGCGGGCGGCCCAGAAGACCTGGGTGTACGTCGCGTTCTGGCGGAACGATGTGCGCGTCGTCGGCGGTTCTGACGCCGAGCTGCGATGGCTGTTCGATTCCGTACGTGCTCAACTTCACGATGCTGTGGCCCGACGGGTGGTACGAGCCTTTGTCTTCCGTCACCTTCAGCGCGATCGTGAACGGCCGCGCCCTGCCGCGAATGACAAGGTCCCCGGCGAGCTGACACGTGCTCTGGTTACCGGACGCTTTCGAGCACGTCGCTTTCTCCGCCAGGAAGCGCACGTCGGGCATTGCGATCTGAGCCCCACGCGGTCGTCGCGGGAATTACCTCAGAAATCGGAGCCGGCCGCGCGACCACGGCCGCGATCACGACTTCGACGCAGTCCTCGGGTCCAATCGCACGGCCCTAATTCGCGCGCAGCACCTGCAGCGGATCCAGCCGCGACGCGCGGTACGCAGGTACCAGGCTCGCCATGACAGCTACGATGGCCAGCGTGCCGGCGACCGCCGCAAGCGTGAGCGGATCCGATGGGCTCACGCCGAACACGAGCCTCTGCATCACTCTCGCGGACGCCAGGGCGGCCACGGCGCCGATGAGGATGCCGATGATGGTGGGGGTCATGCCTTCGCGGATCACCAGCCGTACGACATCCGCTGTCTGCGCGCCGAGGGCCGTCCTGATCCCGATCTCGCGGCTGCGGCCGCGAACGATATACGACAGGACGCTGTAAATGCCGACTGACGCGAGCGCCAGCGCCACGACCGCGAACAGTCCCAGAAGCAGCGCGCTGAAGCGCTGCGATGTCAACGTCTCATCCAGCACGCGGTCCATCGTCCGCATCTCCTCGATCGGCTGCTCCGGATCGATCGCGCGCACGACGCCGGCCGAAGCCTGCGCGAGCGAGAGCGGAGGGACCGCGGTTCGCACGGCAAATGCGAACGAGCTCCAGGTGTGCTCACGCGTGTATTCGTACACGGTCGGCATCGCCTCTTCGGAGAGCTCTCCCTGCTTGACGTCGCCGACGATGCCGATCACCTGCTTCGCCGCGGTCTTCGATTCGAGCGGGAGCGTGACGCGGCGTCCGATCGGATCGGCATCACCCCACAGAAGCTTTGCGGCGGCGCGGCTGACGAGCATGACCGCGACGTCGCCGTCAGCGAAATCGCGCCCACCGACGAGCGGGATGTTCATCGCGCGCAAGTACCCGGGTGTTGCTTTGCGCACCGCCACCGTCGGCTGATCGCGCGGCAGGAGCTCGGTGTGGCCTTCGAGCACGATCGGCTGCACGGAACCGCCCGTGACGGGGAGGTCATCGACGCCTCCCGCCGCCTGAACTCCCGGAAGCGCGCGGATGCGCTGCAGGGCGGTCTCGAAGAACGCACTGATCTCGGCGGGCGTCTTGTACTTCGTTTCCGGGAGCGACACCCGGAGCGTCAGCACGTTGCGCGGGTCGAATCCTGTGTCGACGTGCCGAAGCGCGAGCAGACTGCGCAGCATGACCGCCGCGCCCATCAGCAGCACCAGCGAGAGCGCGACCTCGCACACGATGAGGACGCGGCGCGTCCGGATGCCCACCGCGCTGTCGCTCCGTCCACCCTCTTTCAGCGCTGCGTTGAGATCCGACCTTCCGGCGCGCAGCGCGGGGACCGCCCCGGCGAGGATGCCGGTAATGAACGATGCGGCGACGACGAACAGCAGCACGCGTGCGTCAACCGTCACCTCCTCGGCACGCGGCAGTTGATTGGCCAGCAGCGCGGCCCCCGCCGTGAGACTGGTGCGCGCGAGCACCAGGCCCGCCAGGCCGCCTGCAATCGCGAGGACGAGCGCCTCAATCAGCAGTTGCTGGAATACCCGCGCGCGCCCCGCGCCGAGTGCCGAGCGAATCGCAAGCTCCTTGCGGCGCGCGAGCGCACGCGCGAAGAGCAGATTGCCCACGTTCGCGCACGCAATCAGCAGCACGAGCCCGACGGCGGCGAGCAACATCACGAGCGTCATGCGAATGTCGCCGACGATCAGCTCCTGCAGCGGGACGACCGTGGCCCCCCAGCCGGCGTTGGCCTGCGGGTATTGCTGCTCCAGCCGCTTCGAGATCACATCCATTTCCGTTTGCGCCTGCGTCACGCTCACGCCGGGTGTCAGGCGCGCGATTACCTGAGCGTTGTGGTTTTCGCGAACGGCGCGCTGTGCCTCGGTGTAGGCGAGCGGAACCCACATGTCGCGCGCGGTGATTGCCCACGACGCGACCGAGAAGCGCACAGGCATCACGCCGATGACGGTGTACGGTTCGCTGTCGAGCCTGAGCGTGCGGCCGACCACGTCCCGCGCGCCGGCAAAATGGCTCTTCCAGAAACCATCACTGAGAACCACGACATGTGCGCGTGCGGGGTCGTCTTCTTCGGTAACGAATACCCGCCCCATGGCAGGCCGCGCGCGCGCCACCTGGAAGAAATCGGCGCCGACCGCTCCGGCGACGACGGCCTCGGCATTCCCGCCGCCGGTCAGCGTGAACTGGCGGAACCGGTAGATGGCCATGCTGTCGAACAGCCGCGCGTCGTGCTTCCAGTCGTAAAAGTTCGCCGGCGACACCGAGAAGCGATGAATGCCTGGAAAGGCGGCCTGCGGCGGTTCGTGAAACAGCCGTACCAGCCGATCGGGTTCGTCGAACGACAGCGGACGGAGCAGCACGGCATTCACGATGCTGAAGATCGCCGTGTTGGCGCCAATTCCAACCGCCAGAACGGCGATCACCGCAAGGGCAAATGACGGCGCTCGAAACAGGACGCGGACGGCGTACCGCAAATCGGCAGCGAGCGTGCGCAAAATGGAGTCTCCCTTTGGACCCGGCGAGTACAAGAATGATGAGGAATGGCTGCGGACGCGCGGCGGCCGCGCGAGACAGCGAATCGTCTGTCGCCAGTACCAGCGCCACGCGCCGACCGGCGACGCCGCACTGCGGTTCTGGAACTCTTCTTCAAGATCGCCCACCACGAAGTCGCGCCATTCAGCTGGGAGCCGGCGCGTGAGCAGCCACGAGGCGAGCCGCGGCGGAGACGATTTCACTTCGTTTCCAGACGCCGCTCGAGGCCGTGGGCCATTGCGGTGAACGCACGATACGCGTGGCCGAGCGCCGCAACGCCCGCGGGACGCAGCGCGTAGAACTTCCGGCGTCTGCCGCCGCGCTGCGGCGTCGGTTCACCCACCCACGATCGCAGCAACCCCTTCGCTTCGAGCCGATCCAGCGTCGTATACACGGCGTTGATCGACACGTCGCGTCCCGATCGCGCGTGAATCTCCTGCCGTATGGCCGCGCCATACGCATCCTCATCGAGGCGCAGAACGCCAAAAAGGACGAGCTGTTCGAAGTCGCCAAGTGCCGACGCTTTAGATTTAAACCACATTGTGGGTGATATTACGACAACAGGAGGTTAGACGGAAATCCAGCGCCAAGGGTTTAAGGACCCACCTGAGTGGCCGGCTTCAGCCGGAAGTTCAAGAACTGTGACTACTCGGATCGCAGCGCCTGGATGACGTCGACCCGCGATGCGCGCGCCGCCGGCATCAGCGACGCGAGGACCGCCGCCGCGATCAGAATCGATGCGGCGCCGGCCACCGGCAGCGCTCCCGGAATCCTGACGTCATGAATGTAGGTGCCCGCCAATCGTGCCAGCGCCATGCCGCCTGCTGCGCCGGCAACGATGCCGGCGCAGGCAATCACCGCGCCTTCTCCCAGCACGCGCGTCAGCAGGTGGCGCGGCGCCGAGCCAATCGCGAGGCGGATGCCGAACTCGCGCGTCCGCGCGCTGACCGAGAACGC
>Ga0066677_10000450_pt1 | contig 13509 bp, 11 predicted proteins | sample GraSoiAngelo_126_FD_62299 | JGI IMG/M metagenome (GOLD analysis project Ga0066677, IMG submission 62299) | Grasslands soil microbial communities from the Angelo Coastal Reserve, California, USA - 14_0927_09_20cm | ecosystem: Environmental > Terrestrial > Soil > Grasslands | place: USA... | reverse complement strand
TCAAGCGGGCCTGCCCGACACCCTGGTCAATACCGACAAGAACAACTTCAGCCCCCGAGTGGGCTTTGCGTGGCGTCTCGACGAGAGCAACAAGACCGTGCTCCGTGGCGGCTTCGGATTATTCCATCCGACCGTCGCGGTCCAGGGCATCCGGGATCTGCTCGCCACCAACGAATTCCGGTTCGTGAACACGCGAACCGGCGGCCGGCTCCGCAATGGGTTCTCCGGCGGAACCGCGACGGTGGACCTGGCTGATTTCGGCAATCAGGGGATCGACCCGAACCTGGAGAGCCCGGACATTTATCAGTACAACCTCACGCTGGAGCGCGAGCTGGTCGGCCAGATGGGGCTGCGCGTGAGTTACATCGGATCGACGATGAGGAAACTGCTGGTGGATCAGGACCACAATACGCTGCCCGCGAGCACGGTCCCCTTCGATCCGTCCGTTCCGTCTGACTATGCGCGTCTGCCCTTTCCCCTGTATGGCTACTTCATGGACGTCGTCGCGAACGCCGGCAGCGGTCAGTTCAATGCGCTCCAGTTCGAGCTGCAGCGACGGTATCGAAACGGTCTCGCGTTCAACGCGGCCTACACGCTGGCGCACTCGGACAGCAACGCGCCCGACACGGGCAACAGCACGATCGGCCCCGTGCAGTTCGATCCCTACGACATCGAGAAGGACCGCGGTCCCGATCCGAACGTCGTCAAGCACCGCATCGTCGCGAACGCCACGTGGGATATTCCGGTGGGGCACGGTCGAGCGCACGGCGCGAACATGGCGAACTGGGCGAACGCGCTCTTCGGCGGATGGACCACGTCGACGCTGTTCCAGGCGCGCAGCGGTCAGAACCTCACGCCGTTCTTCAGCGGGTTCTATACGACCAGCCCGTGGAATACGGGGAAAGCGCTGGACGGTCTGGGGAACTTCTTCTGTTGCGCGTGGCGTCCGGACCAGATCCGGGATCCCAACAGCGGAGGAGCCCGCGACGCGTTCTTCGATCAAACCGCATACGCGATTCCCGCACCGGGATTGCTCGGCAACGCGAAGAAGGGCAGCCTGAAGGGTCCTGGAACGTGGGTGGTGAACTTCGCGCTCTACAAGGATCTGGTGACGCACGATCGCTTCAGACTGCAGTTCTCGGCGCTGCTCGACAACGCGTTCAACCATCCGCAGTTCTTCGCGGAGTATGGAGGCGGATTCGTCGATCTGACGTCGCTCTTGATCGACGAGGATCCTCACAACGGCACAACCGGCGTGCTGGGTGCGGATGCTATACGCAGTGTGGAGGGGTTCTCGCCGGGACGGGTCATACGCCTGGGTTTACGAGCGACGTTCTAGGGCACGTCGTCCGTTCGCGCATCGGGCGCGAACGGACGCACACATCAGGCGTTACCCGACGATTTCGTTGAAACCGTCGATGACTGACGCGTCGGCCAGTCCTTCGTCTGCGAAGCGTTTCTCTCCCAGGTGAAGCTCGGCGTCTCGCGCGAGGCGTTGCAGTTTATCCTTCAACGCGGCTTCTACGGCCTGGCTGCGATTCCGGAATTTCTGTTTCGGCACGGGCTCGTCGACCGCGAGGGACTCACTTCCGCATGAAGGCATCCACCTCGGCGACGAAGCGCTCGGGCTGATCGAGTTGAATGAAATGATAGCTGTTTTCGATTTTGATCAGTCGTGCGCCCGGTGCGTTCGCGAATGAAAGACGCATCGACGCCTCATATTGATCCGGCGGAATCGGCGCGTTTGGCGGAACGACGTAGAGCACCGTCATCGGAACGGTGATCCGCGCGAGCTCCGGGCGCAGGTCCGTCACGATTAATTCGTGAAATGCATTCGCAACCGTGCGTCGATCGCTGCCGCGCACCTGCTGCAGCAGCACGGGCCGCATCGCCTCAGTACGCGTCATGTTCGGGATCATCTGTTCCATCATGCCCGTGGACGAGACCGGCGGATCCGCAAGCATCTGCGCGCGGATCTGATCGGCAACCGGGCGCACGCTTTCCGCCGTGGTCCCTGGCGGGCCGAACATCATGCCCAGGAATGGCGGCATATCCACGACCATCAGGCGGCCGGCGGTGTCGGGATGGCGCGTGACCAGCATCATGCCGATCGAGCCGCCCATCGAATGGCCGATGACCGCCGGCCGCTCGAGACCCTGTTCACGAATGTAGCGCGCGATCTCTTCCGCCACAGGTGCGGCGACCGGCCCATCTGCGTTGGCGCCCGCCGCGAAGCCGGCGAAGCCATTCACCTGCACGAGGCGCAGGCGGTAGCGGTCCTCGAGCATCGCGGCCACGCCGGCCCAGAGGTCGCGATGCGACGTGAGGCCCGGAATAAGGATGATGTCCGGCCCCTTCCCACGTGTGGCGATGCCGATGCGTTCGGAGATGAAGCCGCGAGCCGGCACGCGCGCATCGTCGTGCGGGCGCGTCGAGGCGCAGGCCGTCAATGCCAGGGCCGCGCCAGCGAACACGAAAAACCTGCGTGTCATTTCAGGACGCGTTTACTTGCCGGCTGCCGACGATCGACGCGCCTGGGTGAGCTTTTCCACGTCTTCACCCTTGATTGAGCGGAGAACAATCTCGAACCCGTCAGTGAGGGCGATCGAACGATTTCGATAGTCCCGGTAAAAGGCATCCAGTCCGTCGGAAATCTGGCCGACGGTCACGTTCGCAAAGTAGTGTTCGGTCCGGTCTCGGTATGTGCGACGCGGATCGGGCAGAGAGCCCTGCCTGCCATCCGGCAAGTCCGCTTTGTCGAGTACGCTGAACCTGCTCCCGAGATCCATTCCGTCCATGAAGCCGAGTATGTAGAGCAGCCTGAAGCCAGCTGATTGCCGATTCCACCAGTTGCCATCGTGGCGGGGTTCTTCGGCGAGCAATCCGATGCAGCAGACCAGCAGAGAAGCGGCGAGTACCACTTGCGCTCGCATCGCGGAACTCCTCATTCGGCACACCTCCAGAGTTCGGACTCGAGAGGAAAGCCCTGGCTCCGCGGCCAGGGCCTTCTCGATCTCACTGCACGTTGACGGTGATTGGCGCCGAAGGTATGCCGTTCGCGACCACGATGAGATCGCTCAACCCCGTCTCCATTCCAGCCGGCACGTCGTACTCTGTCGAGGCGGTCCCGGTGTAGGCAATGGCCATCGTGCTGTGATCGTGGGTGCGAGCGTAGAACACGTGGCCCGTCGTGCGGTTGGTGATCCGTACGAGAGGATAGTTCGTTGCCGCCTGTGCATCGTCGCCGTATGCGGCGCCTTGCGAGAAGCCGTTGAAATTGGTTCCTGAGATTCGATACGTCTTTCCGCGACTGATGTTCGTGACGGAAGCGGTCGAGGATATTTTCGGCGCCCACGCTGGATTGGGGCTGCCGGTTGACGTGTAGACGAACGCGTTGCCGCTGATGTCGGTCCACAGGATTTCACCCGTGGGCAGGACGAGCATGTTTCCCAGGAACGAGGGCTCGCGGAGCGCGGGAGGGGGCGCGGCAACGGGAAGAAAGTTGCTGCCGTCCCATTCGAAGAATTTCGCTCCGGATTTGAAAATGCCCGGGCTCGTTTCGAGCAGCACGTTGCCATCAGGGAGCAGCGCCGCGGGTCCATCCGAGATATCCAGGGCCGACGGGAAGTCGGGACCGGGCGTCCAGATGCCCGTGTACGTGTCGAAGATCGATGTGTGGCCCGCCCCGTGCGGTCCGCCGTTCGCGCCGGTGGCTAACACCGTGCCATCCGGTCGCAGCACGGCGGGCCCGACTTCGTACGAGGCCTTGTCCGCGCTGGGATACGAGTCCCAGAGTTGGACGACCGTGCTGCCCGCGCTGCTCCACGTTGCCCTGCGGGGATCGTAGAGTTCGGAGTTCGTGCCGTTCGCGTCGTACGAAAAGACATAGGCATCGACGGTGAGCACGCGTCCGTCGGGCAGCAGCGTCCATCCTTCCTCATCGTTGACCGTCGCCTTGCCGGCACCCGTTGGAACCCACGTCAGCTTCTTCGCATCGAACAGTGCGGTCTCTTTCGTGCAGCAGTTCGACACCATGTACGTGCCGTTCGCAAGGACGACACCCTGCGCATCACCGATGGTCTGCCATCCTGCGGGAGGACCGACGGGTGTCCACACATTTGCCGCCGGATCGTAGATTGCCCCCTTGTTCGTCCAGACCGCCTGACAGAAGTTGTACTCGCCGCCTTCCATGATGACGCGTCCGTCGGCCAGCACCGCGGAACTGAAATACAGCGGCCCATACCCATCCGGCAGCGATGCGATCCGACTCCATGTGCCGTTGATGTAGCTGCCATGGCTGTCAGGCGTGAGACGCCACCAGTCGCGCGCGCACCCGTTGTGCGCGATAACGGTGCCATCGGTAAGAAGAAGAGGATTGCTCGCGGCAAACTGCGGCTGGTTGAGCAGCGGTGTCCATGTCTGCGCGCTGGCGACGCCGGAGCCGAGGACTAGCGCGACCGAGAGGGTGGACAGAATGCCTCTTGCCATCTGGAATCCTCCTGATGAGGAGTTGGGGGCGCGCCATGATTAGTCGCGCGCCACGAGTCAACGCGACGCATTCGCCATGTGGCCGCGATCTCGTCACGCCTCAGTCGCAGCAACGCAAGGCCGTTGTTGTAATGGGAGACGCACCGCCGTCGCCGGCCGCGGACGCCTGCTACGGTGCGCCCGCGCACGTGTCAGTCGTCGAGCATGAAGCGGCAGGTGCCGACCCGCACAGCCGCGCCGACGTGCGTGGTCCGCACGACCTGGCCCGCGCAAACCTGCTTGCCACGCGCCAGTGATCCGATGTGGACGGGAGGCGACACCATGACTTCGACGGCGGCGCCGGGTTGCAGCTCAGTCGGACCGAAGAGGATGCCCGACTCGCTCAGGTTCATGACCCTGCTGTGGAACCAGTGGTCGTCGCCCACTCGCCGGTAGGCGATCGGGATGGAGAGTGCGATGCGGATTGCGCGCGGTGTCAGAGCAATCACGTCACCTTCCTCATGTGATGGAAACCGGGTTTCGTTCGCGCCGACATCCTCCCCTGAAGCCGAATCGCTGTCAAATGGTTTGATTGAGCGCGCCGGCCGAATCCTCCTTGTCCTTCCAGGCAAATTGGAGCAATAGCAATGGATGTATGCTCCGCGGCATGGATTCGAGCAGGCGTGCGCTCCTGAGGACGTCAGCCGGTTTCATTGCTGCGTCCCTGCGCGCGCCGCTCGCATTCGCCCAATGGCAGGAGAGCCAGCGATATCCGGATCCGCTGATCCAGATCATCGACCCGAGCTTCGCTCAATACCGGATCAACACCGCCAAAGTGGAGCGGCTCGCGTCCGGCATGCGCTGGTCGGAAGGACCGGTCTGGTTCGGCGACGGTCGACACCTTCTCTGGAGCGACATCCCGAACAACCGGATCATGAAGTGGGAGGAAGAAACCGGAGCCATCAGCGTGTTCCGCAAGCCCTCGAACTACGCCAACGGCAACACGCGCGACCGAGAGGGCCGTCTTGTGACGTGCGAGCACGGCGCCAGGCGCGTCACGCGGACGGAATACGACGGCACCATCACGGTCGTGGCCGACACGTACGAGGGGAAACCGCTCAACTCACCCAACGACGTCGTGTGCCGATCGGATGGGTCGATCTGGTTCACGGATCCACCGTTCGGCATTCTCGGCAACTACGAGGGGCACGCCGCCAGGCCGGAACTACCGACGAACGTCTATCGAGCCGAGTCCGGCACGCGCCGACTGTCGGTCGTCGCGGGCGACGTCAACCGTCCGAACGGCCTGTGCTTCTCGCCTGATGAACGCCATCTCTACATCATCGAGGCCGGCATCACACCGCGTGTGATTCGCGGGTACGACGTCATCGACGGCGGCGCCAGGATCGCAAACGGGCGCACGCTCGTGACCGCGCAGCCAAACGGTACTCCCGACGGGATGCGCTGTGACGTCGATGGAAATCTCTGGGTCGGGTGGGGCATGGGTGCGGAAGGTCTCGACGGCGTCGCGATCTTCAATCCCGAAGGGAAGCTGATCGGCCGCATCAACATGCCGGAGCGGGTCGCGAACGTCTGCTTCGGCGGACTGCACCGCAATCGGCTGTTCATGGCCGCCAGCACATCGCTCTATTCGCTCTACGTGAATACGCAAGGAGCGCTCGGCGGTTAGCTGGAGCTCCTCATGATCCGTCTTCAGCTGCGAGAAGCGTCGCGATCGCTCGTCCATGACGGCCGATTCGCCGCCGTTGCCGTTGCGCTGCTCGCGGTCACGATAGGCGCGGTTACCGCGATCTACGCCATCGTCCATGCGGTCGTGCTGCGGCCGTTTCCATTTGCCGATCAGGATCGTCTCGTCGTGATCTGGCAGCGCGACGATCGGCGTGCGCAGCCGGTCATCGAAGTTGCGCGCGGCGAGATGGTGGAGTGGCGTGCCCGCTCGCGATCCTTCGAGGATCTGGCGGTCGTCGGTTCCGTGAACTGGGGCCTGACGTTCGCAGGCGCCTCCTCGTCCGAGTTCGTGCCATTGTCCGCGGCGTCCGCGTCGTTCTTCGCGGTCCTTGGGTCGGCTCCCCTTATCGGGCGCGCCTTCGAATCAGCGGACGAGGACGGTCCGATACCGCGCGTCATGGTGATCAGCCACGGACTCTGGCGGCGCCGCTTCGGCGGCGATCGCGGGATCGTCGGACGAGCGGTCGCAGTGAAGCTCGATGCCGATGGGCCGGCCATTCCAGTAGAAATTGTCGGAGTCATGGGGAAGGACTTCGACTACCCGCGTGGCGCCGACGTCTGGGTGCCGGCAGCTCCGCTGATTCGCAAGTACGGCGGCGAAGGAGCTCTCGCGGGCCTGCGGGTGTTTTATGTCGTTGGGAGAATGAACGACGGCACATCGCTCGAAGCTTCCGCACGCGAGCTTACGGACGTGATGCGCACGGTGGCGATATCAAAGGGATGGGAACCAAATACAGCCCTCGTGCTGGTTCCGATCGCGACGTATCTTCTCGGTCCCGCCGGACCAGTGCTGTGGACCCTGCTTGCCGGGGCTGTGCTGATGCTTGCCATCGCGTGCGCCAACGTGGCTGGCCTGCAAGTGTCACGCTCCGCGCGCCGGCAGCGGGCGCTCGCCATTCGCATGGCTCTCGGGGCGTCAAACCGTGATCTCGTGTGGCAGACGCTGCTGGAAAGCGCGGCCATTACGGTCGTCGCTGTTCTTGGCTCGATCGTCGTCGCGTTCGTCGCGGTGCGCGAACTGGTGCTGCTTGCGCCTGACGGCGTGCCGCGGCTCGACAGCGTCGCTCTGAGGCAGCCGTCCGTATTGATGGCTGGTGCGGTCGCGACGTTCGTGACGCTTCTCCTCTGCGGCCTGTGGCCTGCGTTCGTCGCTCACCGCGTGGACGCCCTGAGCGTCCTCGCGCACGGCAGCAGCGCTGCCGGAGATCCGCGCGGACGCCGAATCCAGCGCGCAGTGGTCGTCGCGCAAGTGGCCATTGCGCTGACGCTGCTTGCCGGAACGGCGCTCTTCCTGCGCACCCTGAACGGCCTCGATCGCACTGCGCTTGGTTTCCAGCCGGATCACCTCGTCGCGATCACCGTCACTCCGGCGACCGACGATCTCGCGCGATGGAATGCGTTCTACGATTCGCTGATTCCGCGCGTTGACGCTCTGCCGGACGTCACCGCTGCGGGAGCCGTGGCGCTGCGCCCGCTGAGTGGCCCCATCGGCTCGGAGAGTCAGCCCATCTTCCCCGGCCAGGATCCGACGGCTGCGGCGACAGGACTCAATCCGCACACGAATCTCGAGGTCGTCACGCCGGGTTACTTTCACGCAATGAGGATCCGTCTCGTACGCGGGCGGCTCTTCACGGCTCGAGATACGGCAAGAAATCCGGGTGTCGCCATCGTGGGCGAGACCGCCGCGCGTCGTTTGTGGCCCGGCCGCGAAGCGATCGGACAGCGGCTGCGTGACCCGACGTACAGGACGGATGCGTCGAGATCACAGGCCGAATGGCAAACCGTCGTCGGCGTCGTGGAGGACGTTCGCTATCGCGGCCTGAACGACGTCAGGCTGGACCTTTACTTACCGGCAACGCAATCCACCGATCGTGTCCAGCAGCTGATGATCCGGTCGCGCGGAAATCCTGCCGACCTTGTCGCCTCCATTCGCGCCTCGGCTCGCGAGATCGATCCCAATGCGGGCGTGTCCGGCGCGACGATCATGAGCGAGGTCGTCGCTGCCGAGAGTGCGCCGTGGCGATTTCTGATGCGAGTATTCGTCTCGTTCGCAGCGCTCGCGGGCTTCCTCTCGAGCGTCGGATTGAGCGCGGTGATCGCGTTGACCGTGGCCGTGCGGCGCCGCGAGCTGGCCATTCGAGCGGCGCTCGGCGCCGACCGCGCGCGCTTGCGGGCGATCGTGCTGCGTGAAGGCGTGCTGCTGGTCGGAATGGGCATCGCATTGGGACTGGCCGGCGCATTTGCGCTTGGCCGGGCCGTTGCGCACCTGCTCGTGGGCGTCGCTCCGCACGACCCGCTCGCTCTGAGCATCGCCGCGTGTGTCTCAGCCGCTGCCGGGTTCCTGGCCAGCGTGCTGCCGGCGCGCCGCGCCGCAAATGCGGATCCTCTCGAAGCGCTCCGAGCCGAGTGAGCGCGGCCCACCGCAAAAGCGGATGCGCATGTTCGCAAACAGAACATCGCAAAAAGTCACCGCACCGGTGACGTCGTGTTCCTGGTGAATGGCAGCGTGCTCAGTCAGAGCACGTTGACTGCCAGTGGATCCGTTACGGCAGCGGCAACGTTCAATACCGCGACGCTGCCTCATGGAACCCACCGTGTTGACGTGGTGTACCTGGGCGTTGCGAGCGTGTGCGGCCGCGATCACGATCGTGGTGAACTAGCCGCGCGGCGTCGGTGCCACTGCGTGTATTTTCTGGATAGCGGGAGTGAACGGTCCATCGCGCCCAACGTCCGATGGTGCGCGCATCCTCAGGTAAATGGCGATGTCCGGCATGGCGCTGACATTGCTGTGCGGACGTAGCGCCGACGCCAGCATCAATCCTCAGCACACCTCGGCCGTCGGCTGAAAGGACGGTCTCGTCATGAAACCTCCCTGCCGAACAATCGTCGCGATCGGCGCTGTGTTCGCGCTTCAGACGTTCGCGGCGGCCGCTCAGGATCCCGTGCAGAGCGTGCAGGCTGCGGCCACGCCGCTGCTCGCTCTGTATCGCTCGGCTCCCGCTGTCATCCGGACACTCTTTGCCAGGAACGTCAGCAACGAGTTCTTCCCCCTCGTCCGCGGCACGACATTCTTCTACGAGGGGACGAAAGACGGCGCGCCCACGCGCGACGAGGTGCACGTCACCAACCAGACGATCCGGATTCTCAACATCAACTGCACTGTCGTCCGCGACCGCGCGTTCGAAGACAACGTGCTGGTCGAGGACACCTTCGATTACTACGCGCAGGATATCTCGGGGAACGTCTGGTATTTCGGTGAGGACACGAAGGAGCTGGACGAGAAGGGACGCGTCGTCAGCACGCAAGGTACGTGGAGAGCAGGCGTGAACGGCGCGGCGCCGGGCCTGATCATGGAGGCGCACCCGCTCGTCGGCGATCGGTACTATCAGGAGCTCGCCGCCGGAGTCGCCGAGGACCAGGCGAATGTTCGCAGTTTGACCAGCTCAACGTGCGTACCGTTCGACTGCTTCCACGACGTGCTGCGGACGAGGGAGACGAGCCGCTTCGAGCCCGGCGTGGTCGAGCAGAAATACTACGCGAGTGGCATCGGTTTCATCCGGGCCGACATCCTTGCCGGAGGGAACGAACACACGGCGCTCGTTCGAATCACACACGAGTGATCGGCACGAACGCGGCTTCAGCCTTCGTTCGTGAACAGCAGCCGTGAAGAGCTGCGCGACGCCGAGTCGCGCAGCCTTCGGCGATAGCGCTCGAGCGCTGCGTCCGCCGAATTGTCAGGATCACATCATCATCCGGGTGCCGGGAGCGCGATCGACATGATTGCATCGATCGTGCGCGCGTCACTCGACTGATAGCCCACATCGCGCCTCGCAGGCGCCCTGTCACCCACTCTTCGCGCTGGTGCCACAGTGCTGCCACACCTCCGGCGTCTTTCTCTGCACGTTCGGGCAGGAGAACTCGATATCGCAAGTTTCAGGGAGGTGTTGAGATCCGACGATGGTCCGTTTTCGTGATGCTCGGGGCACTCGTGCTGTCGTCTACCGGGTGTGCTTCATCCTCCGCGGCGACGTCCCCGACCGGGACGCTTTCAACGGAGACCTTTACGGGCGCCGTGGACGTCGGTGGTCAGGCGGCGCACCCGTTCACCGTCGCGGCGTCCGGATCGTCGGAGGCGACCGTCGATCTGACCACGGCCGGCCCGCCCTCGACGATCTTCATGGGTGTTGGCGTCGGCAGCTACAGCAACTCGGTGTGCACCCTGCTCACGAACGGTTACGCCATCGTTCAGGCGCGCGCAACGGCGCAGCTATCGGGCACGTTGACCGGCGGCAGCTACTGCGTGATGGTGTATGACGCAGGCAATCAGACGGCGCAGGTGAGCTACACGGTCGTCGTGACCCACTACTGATCGATCGCGCTCCTGTCTGTCATGCTTTTTTCACAACCCGCTCGCGTAATCCTGCGTCTCGTCCTCGGCGGATGACGCCGTGTGCCCTCTGCCGGACGCACACGCACGAACAAAACACGCTGAAGCGAATGCGTGCTCGCGGCACATCCGTTGCGTGCGCTTTCCGGTCTGCCTGCGAGAAGGAGCAGCCTTGATGCGAAAAATCGTGTGGACACCCGGTACCCTTTCGAGAAGGTTCGCCAGACTGTTCGCGGCGGCTGCGACGACGGCGGCTGTCTCGCTGCCGGCCGCTGCGCAGCAACCGCCATCCGGCGGCGCGCAGAACACGCCCGCCGAGGGATCTGTCACCCCGATTGAGAGCGGCTTTTTGATCGCCCCGGACGCCAGGATCACGGAGGTGAACAACCGGTCAGCCACGCTCGTCGGCGCGTACGGCGGATGGATGACCGAGCACACCATATTGATCGGCGCCGGCGGATATTGGCTCGCAAACGACGCCCGCGACTTCCAGATGGCGTACGGCGGGCCCGTAGTGGAGTGGCTCGTGCACGGTGAACGGACGATCGCCTTCGGCGCCCGAGGACTGATTGGCGGTGGTCGCGCGACGCTCGGCGGTACGCTGGGCGATCTCTTCGGCGTGACCACGGATCAGGCGGCCGCTGCATCGATCTCCAGAGACGGACGTCACGGTCGTCCGATCGTGACGGACGGGGGCCGGCGTCTCACCAGTTCGTCCATTGTGATCGTCAGGGACGATTTCTTCATCGCCGAACCCCAGGCGATCGTGTCCATTCGCGCGGTCAACTGGCTGCACGTGGACGCTGGCGTCGGTTACAGGTGGATCGCCGGAGCCAGGAATCTGGACGATCGTTTACGCGGCGTGAGCGGGACCCTCAGCCTGAAGTTTGGCGGTGGCTAACTTGACACGGGAATCCTGGACGGATATCCCTAGTTCGCAATCCCGGGATTTCCGTGGCACACGCAATTGTCAGCGTCACGATCTGCGCATACAACTCGTTGCGATACATCGACGAGACGCTTCAGAGTGTGTTCGCGCAGACGTTCCAGGAGTACGAGGTCGTAGTCATCGACGATGGATCCACCGACGGTACTGCGGATCACATTGAACGCGAGTACCCGGATGCGCGGGTCAAACTCATTCGGCAACCGAACCAGACACTCCGCGTCGCTCGCCCGGTTGCGGTTGCTCACGCCGCAGGAGAATTCATTGCGTTTCTCGATCACGACGATGTGTGGCTTCCGGAGAAGCTCGAGCGGCAGGTCGCTGCCGCGCGCGCCTCGCCCGCGGCAGCGCTGATCTTCTCGGACTGCTTCATCATCGATGCGGCCGGCCGCAACCTGGGGCGCCTTTCGGACCAATACGATCTCAGTGCACTTGACCTGACGGCGAGCCGAGGCCACCTCGAACTTCTTCGCCGCGGCTGCTTCGTCGCGTACCCGACAGCGTTTGCTCGAACATCGGCGGTCCGCGCCGTCGGAGGATTCAGTCGAACGTACCAGTACGTCAGCGACTATGATCTCTGGCTTCGTCTGGCGCGACGGCATCAGTTGAAATGCATCACCGATCCGCTGGCAAAGTACCGCGTCCACGAGACGCAGTTCACGCAGCGGCACTCGGACATTACGTTGTCCGAACACACCGCGTTACTCTGGCCAATTTACCGGAGCGCCTCGTATCCTCCGGCCGTGAGATCGGCGATCGGCGGCATGCTGTTCGGCCAGCATCGCATCGCGTTCGGCCTTCTGCTGAGACAACGGCGATTCGCGACCGCTGCTCGGGCGGCAGCGGGAGTGTACCGTTACCCTGCGCTCCTGCGTAGTTATTGCCGTCATCGGCTGGCGACCACCATTCTGGGTCCGCCAGTACGCCGCGTGAAACAGTCATATCGCGGCGCTATCGGTATCAGTACTCGCTCGGCGCCGGATCGTCCTCCTCTGACCTCCAATGCACATGTATGGATCGACGGCAGTCCACTTGCCGGCGCGCAAACCGGCTACTTCAATCTCGTTTCAGAGCTGATCCGTCGCGTGGCGCGGCCGCAATCATCATCATCACGGGTTCATGTGTTCGCGAACGCGGCCGGACGCGCCGCTCTGCTCGAACGGTTGGATGAAGATGCCGCCTCCATTCGCTTTCACCCGATCGGATGGCGAGCGCTGCACTGGTCGCAGATTCACGGCCTGCTTGTCTGCTGGCCGGTGCAGTTGATGGTGATGCTGCTCGCGGTCGCTGCCGTCGCGCTCGCCATCTGGGTGGCACATCCTCTCGTCGTCACCAGCGCCATCCTGCTCGTTGCGGTGTACTTCGCAGCACTTCTCGATGAACTGCGCGTGAGGGTCGCCGAAGCATCCGGACGAGGTCGCCAGTCTTACAGCGCGTGCGTGGCGCGGTTTCTCTGGCGTCGCCTTCCTGGCCCGCGGCGACGAGCGCCCGCTCCGAACACGGTGGAGGTCATCGTATGGCGGGGACGATTCAGATGGCGCGATTCGCACCGCATTGCGATCGTACAGGACATGACCACCAGGATTCACCCCGAGCTTCACACCGAGGGGAACGTCGCTGAATTCGACGAGTACCTTGGGTATGCCGAACGGCACGCTCACACGATTGCGACAGTTTCTGAACACAGCCGGAAGGACATCATCGACCGCGCCGCCGTGTGTCCGGACAGCGTGATCGTGATGCCGATGCCCGTTCATCCGCAATATCACGCGCCGCATTTCAGTCGAGCCTACGTCACCGGCCACCTCATCACGACGCCGTACATATTGGCGGTCGCGACAATCGAGCCGAGAAAGAATCTGCGCCGACTCGTTCGCGCGTTCCACCTCCTGAAAGAGGAGGACGCGGCCAGGGACCACGTCCTCGTTCTCGTCGGTCCGCCAGGATGGGATCCCGGGTT
>Ga0066677_10000449_pt1 | contig 13516 bp, 10 predicted proteins | sample GraSoiAngelo_126_FD_62299 | JGI IMG/M metagenome (GOLD analysis project Ga0066677, IMG submission 62299) | Grasslands soil microbial communities from the Angelo Coastal Reserve, California, USA - 14_0927_09_20cm | ecosystem: Environmental > Terrestrial > Soil > Grasslands | place: USA... | reverse complement strand
AGACAGACAAGCGTAAAAAGCTGTATTCGATTCCCCATCGACAATGCCATCACACGTCCTTTTTGTGGCGCCAGGAGACCCGCTGCTGGACAAGTTGGGGCGAGTGGATCATCCAATCTACAAAATTCCGTAGCAGGTCGATTTGGATGCGTACTGCCGGTGCTCTGTTTGTCAGGAGGATTGAGGAAACTAACCGTGACACGTTTTTAAACCAAGCAGAGCTTCTACTCGGGCGGGAGGTGCGAGGTGGCCGCAACTTTTATCGGTAGAGAAATACCAGGTACATGTTGGCGGCGATCTGCTGCGAAATCTCCTCCTCACGTTCTTTTCTTCTGCGTAATTTCTTGGAGCCCAACCCCAGGGCGGTTCCCTCCTCCTGGGACGTGGGCTGAGGTAACATGATGGGGCTCTGGCCCGACTCTTCCTGGCTCACTTCCGTACTCCTGCATTAGGAATGTTCAGCAGACCAATTGGATGTCGCTCTGGGTCGGGTAGATGTCCGGTGCTGTAGGCGGGAGGCCAGAATTCGAGAGTGGCTGGCCCGTGCGCACCATCGAACTAACCTCCACTCCAGTTATACTGAGAGTTCCCCGATTGCGAATTTTTTGCGGGGAGGCGAGGCTTGCGCTTTCTGATCGGCTTCTTACTATCCGCCTGCGTATTGATTGCACTCGTATTTTCCCAGGAAACTACAATGGCCGTCGCTGATCAACCGAATCTTCTCTGGATGAACGAGTCCATGATCCGCCTGGAACGAGAGCTGGTCGGGAAGTATGGCCCATCACGAAAAGCTCAGGTCGACCGCGGCCTGCACCAGGTCATGGAGTATTGGCGGCCGCAGGATGGCGACGGGACGGTGTTCGAAGCATTCATTCGCGCCAATTTTGCCGGCGATCAGACGACCTTGGATAGCATGTTCAATCGCTACGAGCGTCTGCTGGAACAGATCGACGGGCACATGCACGAGATCAACCGCGAGTTACGCCAGCAGGCTGATCTCGACCTCGGTCCTGTGCTGCCGTTCGACCAGGCTTTTGCCGGCTACGATCCGTCAGCTCACGTGTTGGATGATTTCTTCGAAAACAAGCTGGCCTTTACAGTTCTGCTCAACTTTCCGCTGACTACCCTTCATCAACGCCTTACGGAAGGTCCAAAGTGGACGCGCCGTCACTGGGCCGAAGCGCGTCTGGCACAGCGCTTCTCCAAGCGCATTCCAGCGGCGGTGAACCTGGCTATTGCCCAGGCGGCAGCCGATTCCGACCAATACGTCGCGCAGTACAACATCTGGATGGGACGACTTCTCAGCAATGATGGAAAACGGCTCTTTCCTGCCGACATGCGGCTGTTGAGTCACTGGAACTTGCGTGATCAGATCAAGGCGGACTATGCCGATCCGCAAAATGGGTTGCCTCGCCAACGCATGATCCAGCAAGTGATGGAACGGATCGTGACGCAGACGATTCCGCAGAGCGTCATCAATAATCCGGTATTCCTTTGGAACCCTTACACGAACGAAGTGCAAGCTACAGAAGAAGGGAAGAACTCCGGCAAGGTTTCGAGTGCACCTGAGCCGGGCACGCGTTACGCGATGCTGCTTGACACCTTTCTTGCAGCGAAGAAAGCCGACCCCTATTCGCCTACCGCGCCAACGCTGATTGCCCGGCGGTTCGATGAAGACCGCGAAATTCCGGAAGATCGGGTGCGTGCCATGCTAGAAGATGTTGTTTCCTCCCCGCTGGCTCCCAGAGTTGGGAAACTGATTCAGTCGCGTCTCGGGCGCCCTCTGGAGCCTTTCGACATCTGGTACGACGGCTTCCGTCCGCGAAGTTCACACAGCGAAGCGGAGCTGGATGCAATCGTGTCCAAGAAATATCCAACCCCGGAGGCGTTTCAGAAGGACATCCCCCACCTTCTTATGAAGCTTGGCTTCACGCCGGAAAAGGCGCAATACCTGGCTAGTCACATCGTGGTTGACCCGGCCCGCGGATCGGGCCATGCCATGGGCGCCAACATGCGCTCAGAGAAGGCTCATCTTCGCACTCGGGTCGAAAAGACCGGGATGAATTACAAAGGATTCAACATTGCCGTGCACGAAATGGGACACAACGTCGAGCAGACCCTCTCACTTGACCAGGTTGATCACACGCTTTTGCAGGGTGTGCCGAATACTGCGTTCACCGAGGCGCTAGCCTTCGTTTTTCAGGGTCACGATCTGGAACTTCTAGGCCTGGCAGCGCCCGATGCCAAGACCGAGAGTCTCAAGAACCTCAATGATTTCTGGACCACGTATGAGATTTCCGGGGTGGCCCTTGTCGACATGGCGGTCTGGCATTGGATGTACGAACATCCCAGCGCCACGCCCGGGGAACTTAAAGAAGCGACTCTTGAGATTTCCAAGGACGTTTGGAATCGTTACTACCGACCAGTGTTCGGCAAGAAGGATGTCGTGCTGCTCGGCGTCTACTCCCACATGATCGATTCCTTTCTCTACCTTCCTGACTATCCGGTCGGCCACATGATCGCGCATCAAATCGAAGAGCAAATGAAGAAGGCGGGCAGCATCGGTCCGGAGTTCGAGCGCATGGCGAAGATGGGTGACGTCACGCCCGATCTGTGGATGGAAAATGCCGCGGGTAAACCTGTGGGGCCAGACGCGCTATTGTCCGCCACGGAGAAGGCCTTGGGCCAAGTGGGCGGCCCAATAACGGCTGCGAACTTCGCGATCAGGAACGGCAGGTGAGCACACCGGAACTGATCTTTTCTGTCGAGTGTTTGCCCATCCACCGCTGCAGCAGCAGATGAGTGGGGAAATACACCAGCAGGGGCGGAACAATCAGGTATCCCAACAAATAGATCATTCCTGGGACTACACGCTGCTCGTGGAAGAAAAGCCCGCGCGCCCAGTTGACGTTATATTCCGGGCGCCAGAAATGGTTGATCGGAACCACAATCCAGGTAGTGAGCGTCTGGTACTTCCAGCCGCGAGAATCAAAACCGAGACGCCACAGCCCCCACAGCAGCAATGGCGGCATGACCACATGAAACAGGCTTAGCAGTCGGACAAACAGCGGGATCTTGGGATCGAACATGTACTCGGTGCCGCCAAGCAGATGTTTGTTGAAGAGAAGCGCAATAATAAGGTCAATGGTATAAAGGGTCTGAAACAGTAAGAGTCCGGTGGCCTGCCAGGAAAAGATCAGGGCGCTCTCGGTCCAGAGCGCAACAGCAATCAAGAAATTTCCCATGTCGCAAAAGTACAGGAAATTCTGGGCGCCATACTGTTTCCAGTAAACCGGCACCCAGACGATGACCCACACCGTCCAGGCGATTTTCATCCAGAGCGGCAGGCGCATGCCCGGAATTTTACTCGCCTTTTACTCGCCCCGATCGTACGCCTTCCGTTTCAAGTCTGCTTGGTCGCACGTATTACCTGCGTAACTTGAAGGGTCATTGGAGTGTACCTACGATTACCTCGATATGACCTTCCAAGCACTACTCTTCTGCCCGGATGAGGAGACCGCTCGGATAACCACGCAAGTCCTTACAGAGCTAGAATTTAGCGTCGAGGCTTCGACCGAGCCCTTCGCTGCGGTCAAGAAGTTGATGGGGCAGCATTTCGACGCGGTCGTGGTCGATTGCGAAAACGAGCAGAATGCTAGTTTGCTGTTCAAGAGCGCGCGAAATTCGAGTTCGAACCAGACAGCCTTGGCAGTAGCGGTGGTGGAAGGTCAGGCAGGTGTAGCGAACGCTTTCCGAATCGGGGCTAATCTGGTTCTTACCAAGCCGATCAATGTAGAGCAGGCCAAGAGCACCTTGCGCGTGGCGCGAGGATTATTGAAAAAAGGCACCGATGGCGCGAAACTCACAGCGGGACAGCCCGCCAGCGCGCCTGCACCCACTGCGGCAACTCCGGCCGCGCGCCCCTCCTCACAGCCAAGCGCGCCGCGACCGGTGAGTGCGCCGCCCGCCGCACCGAAACCGGCGTTTGCCGTTTTCCAGAGCCCAAAGGCTCAGCCGCTCACCCCGGTTGCCAAGACTAGCGTGGATGTCAGCAGCGTTTTCGATGTGGAGCAAGAGCCGACCCCTGCTCCGGGGCCCGCAGAGGAGATTCTGCTGGAGTCCATGGAGCAACACTCGCCTACCATGCGAGCGCCGCAGGCGGGCAAGCCGCCGTCTCCCCGTCTGGTCGAAGCCGTGACTAGGCCGACCATCGAATCCAAAACGCAAGTTTCCAAGGGGCCGGCCAGGGCCGCACCCTCAGTTCCAGACAGCCGAGCCGGTTTCATCCGCAGACAGGCCAGTGCGGCAGCTGCCCCGGCTCCCGCGAAAGAAGACCGAGACATCGAAAAGGGCTTCCCGACCGCTCCTGTTTTTGACAACAAGCCTCTCACGAGGTCTGCAGCCGCGGCCGCCGCCAGCGCGTTTCCGCCGTCAACGTCAATGGGGGCTCCCAGTTTCGGGAGTCTTGACGATGAAGGTGCAGAGTCTGATCCCGCCAGCAAGAAAAGAGTTCTTGTGGGCGCGGCGGTGATTGTGCTGGTCGTGGCCGGATACTTCGGCTACACGAAATTCCACAAGAAGACGCTTGCACAGCTGCCAGCGCAGGTGCAGTCACAGCCAGCGGTACCAGCCAGTACCCCTGCAGCTGACACGAGTAGCGCCTCCGCGGAGCAGGAGCCTTCAACGCAACAAGTTCCGCAGCAGATGCATCCGGAAACGGAAAAAGTCCCCGCGCCGGCAAAGACTGCAGCGCCGAAAAGCACTGCTCCGGAGGGGGAAGTCGATTCCGATACCACCGACGTTACCGATACGCATCCTGCGACGAAGACTATGGTTGTCAAGGGCGGGTTTAGCCTGGCTAAGACCCCGGAGGAAGTGGCAGCGAGTTCAGAGGTTCCCGCGCCCCCTACCCTGGGCAACATGAGCGGCGCTGACCAGGGCGCCATCTCGAGCATTGTTCAGGCCGCGACCCCGGCAGCGGTTCCCAAGGTCGCTCCAAAGGAAACACTGAAGGTCTCGCAGGGCGTCACCCAGGGACTCCTGCTGAAACGAGTCCAGCCGAATTATCCGCGGCAGGCCATGCAGATGCACCTGCAAGGAGCGGTGGAAATGCAGGCCGTCATCGGCAAGAACGGAATCATCAGCAGCGTCAAGATCTTGAGTGGTGGCGATCCCATCCTGGCTCGGGCTGCGGCGGAAGCGGTCCTTCAGTGGAGGTACAAGCCTTATTTGCTTGATGGCGAGCCAGTCGATATTCAGACGCAGATCACGGTGAATTTCAAGCTTCCGTAGAGAATTTGGATATTGCAGCGGCTTGCAGGCGCAGGAACGTCTCCTGCGCTTTTTGGTGTCCGGATGTGTCGGTTCTAGGCGACTGTACCATCGGCGCTGGCCGGGTCGGAAGGCTTGCCTCGACGGCGACGGCCGGCGGAGGTGCTCTCATACCGACACTTGTAACAGAGCAGATGAAGGTTCTCACTCAGCAGGCGCATGCAGAATGCCTGGTGGTGGCGCAGAAACTCCAGGAGGTGTTCGCGGCTGATAAGCGCAACCTCGGTCTGGTCTCGAACCCGTGCCGTCAACTTGCAAAAATCGTCCGAAATGGCTTCGCTGAGCCCCCGCATGACTCGAGGACCGGCCTTCTCGAAAAACCACTCACGCCCGGCCGACGTAGGAAGAAGGAGGGCCTCAGCGGCAGGCTGAGGCGTGGATCTGTAGGGCGGCGTCGTGAACAGCAGTCCTGGTGTCGGCCGGCATCTGTGTGTGCACCTGGGTATTTCGGTGCGGCACGCGAGATCCCTTCGACGCCTTCGCCGCTCAGTTCGCTTAAGGCAGGCTCTTCGCCAAGCCGACGCTTGGCTAAAAATTCGGCCCCGTTTGCGGCGCGCGTTGCCAATAGGCGAGAGAGGGTGAGGGAAGTTTATTCTGGTTCCAAGTTTTCGTTGAGTTCAACTTTGGAACCGCGTTCCACGCTGATTACGCGGTGAACGGGCTTGTAGCCGGAGAGCGTCAGATCGACCATGTAGTTGCCTGGATTCAGGTAAAAATCCAAGGGAGCGGCCTTATCCAGCATCCGCCGGTTCACTGTGACCTGGGCCCCTTTGGGCTGTGTTTTGACTACCACTTTGCCCATGCCGGCCGTGGATTCGCCGCCAAAGAGCTTTTTGAACTTGCCGCCTATCTTGATATCGTCGGTAACGCCGAGCACTTTCAGAATTGGGGAGAAGCGGAATGTCTGGCCCAAGACCAAGTCGGGCGTGGTGCCTTCATCCAGATAGCCTTGCTTGCGGATCAGCAGCGTGTGCCTGCCTTTCTGGGTAACGAGGATCTGCGCGGGGGTCAGCCTGCCGGTGTCCTTGCCATCCATATAGACGTTGGCTCCGGCTGGTTCGCTGGTCACCGCTACAGTCGCGCCTATTTGCGTCAGGTGGACGACCAAGAACGATTTGCTGCCCGACGCCACATCGACGCTTCGAGTCTCCTCGGTGTAGCCAAGCTTGCTTAGGGCGATCGAATGCAGGCCTGGATTCAGGCCAGGCATCCTGTAAGGCGTCACCCAAGAAGGATCTCTGCGGCCATCAATCTGAATCTGCGCGCCTTCCGGAGTGGAATTGACAGCGAGTTCGCCGGGAATAATTGCCGGGCGGACCTGGGCCCGAGCCTTGATCTTCTTGGGCGCGTACTTGGGCGTCGCCGTGACCTCGGCAGCTGGCGAGGGCCCCGAATCCGCAACCGTCGGCTGAGCAACGGCCGGTTCAGCAATTGCATGCTGGACCGGAGTGGGGCTCGGGCGAGAGGGTTCTTGGGTTACTGCCGGCGGGGGAGCCGTTGCGGTTTCCTCATCCGCAGTCTGGCGGTAAATGTGATAGGCGATCCCAATTACAGCTGCGAGGATGATGGCAACCGCAGCGGATAGTGCATAAAACATCGGCTGCGGTTCGTCCTTTATTCCCTTGACCGCCTTCCGGGCATTCTCGCGCTTAATGACTTGGGGCTTGTCGTCCTTTACCACTCTGGGTTTCAGCGAGAAAGTCTCCGGGGGAGGCAGCTGCTCCTCGACGGGTGGCTCTGGAGGAGCGGTCGGGGCAACATAGACCTGTTCCAGCGGGGGCAGTTCATCGAGATCAGAAAAGCTGACCGACTTGCTAGCGTTCTGCCCGGGTTCCGTCATCATGGGATCGGTCATGAACTTCGGCTGTTCCGCAGGCGGAGGCGGAGCAATTGTCGCCGACATTTTTGCCGGCGGATGCGTGGTTCCAGATGTTTGCAGACTGGACGAAGGGGACGGCGAGCTTTTCGGCCTTGGCTTGGACGCCGAGAGCGGCTTGCCGGTTGCGCCTCCAGCCGTGGCGGCTGCCGCCTTTTTCGCCGGCTTTGGGACTTCTGCTCCCGCCGCCTTCAAGACTTTCGCCACATCATCAGGCTCCGCGGCTTCTGGACTATCCGAGTCTGAGGAACCCGGTACAATAAACTTGTTTTTAACGACAGACGTATTGATCTTTTCCGGAACTGCGAGTCCGCTGGGCGGCTGGCTCGCCTGTTTCGCGGCTTTGGCCGGGGCCGTATCCTTGGTCCCTTCCAGATCGATTACCAACTCCTGCCCGCGCTGATAGCGCTCCTCTGGATTCTTGGCCAGCGCCTGCATGATGACACGGCTGACGCCGAGATGGATGCGTGGATTAATCGTGGCTGGGGGCTCAGGAGTTTCTTCCAGGATTCTCTGACGGACCGTTTGCACATCATCACCGACGAAAGGCTTGCGGTCAGTGACCATTTCGTACAGAACGGCGCCCCAACTGAAAATGTTCGAGCGGACGTCCATGACATTGCCCTTCACCTGCTCCGGAGACATGTAATAAAAGAGCGGCGGGACACTCGTGCCTTTACTCGGCATGGCGCTGACCATGGTAGAAACACCGTAGCCCAGCACTTTGACCGTGCCGTCCCACTGCATCATGATCTTGGCAGGCTCCAGGCTGCGGTGCAGCACGCCATGCGAATCGGCGTGATCGATGGCTAGGCACACCTGCCGGCTGATGTCGAGCAAGTCCCAGATCGAGAAGCCGTCCTGGCGGGCAATCATGTTGGCCAGGCTATTGCCTTCCACGTACTCCATTGCGGCGCAGAACTTGCCGTCCATGTCGCCCGCGCCATAGAGCACGGCAATGTTCGGGCTGTTGAGGGTCTTCGTGCCCTCCGCTTCCTGCAGGATAAGTTGGATGAGGACGCGGGCCAGGTCGGCAGGCAAGTCCAGGTTGATTGTCTTGAGCGCAACGGTCCGCCCGGCACTCGGGTCATTGGCTTTGTACACTGCGCTCGACGCAGATTTAGCCAGCTCACTTACGATTTCGAAACGGCCGATTTTTGCGGGCATCGCAATCTACCGGCGAAGACTCCACTGACCTGAATTCCTGCCTTAGCAGCAAGACACAGCAGGCCCTTAAAAAGGGGGAGAGACACTTGCAAGGATACCTCGAGGCGATTACCGGTGTGGAGTTACCGAAGTACCGTGCCGATGGGTAGGCTTCGGCCCATAGTGCGGAAAAGCCTAACGGCGAGACCGCAGGTGCGCAGAGAACACTAGGCAGGTCTCCGCGTACTCTGCGGCCTTGTGCGGTTAAAAAGGCTTTGCTCACCTGAGAAACGCCGAATTTTTGGGCCCCCGCTTTCAGCGGTACTGGTCCTTACTAAAAACGAATCATCGAGGGCGAACGCCCTGCACTCCGCTTCTTGTCATGGAGCGTGTCAGTCAGAGCCGGAACATCTGCCTGTCACACGGCGTTTCCTGATAGAGACGGGGCTTGCCTCGTCTCGCTCGGTTGACGCGGCAAGCCGCGTTTCTACCTGTGCCTCGGTCGGCCCCAGCCAGGCCTCAAGACGGCGCTGTCAGCCAGGTTTGCAAGAGATACCGCACTTTGGAGCCTTCGATTCGATGGCGAACCGCGTCCATGACGGATACCCGGGCTCGCATGCCGGATCCCCGAAATCCAACCCAGTACGGAATGTACAACTCTCCCGGCAAGGGGGCCGCGACTATACTCAGCTCACGCATCCGGAAAAACCCCTTGCTGAACAGCGCGCGCTGGAACTTGTTGATGACCAGCTCCTGAGCGCGGGCATCATTCAGCCGCGACTCGGGATGGTTGCGTGTGTCCACGGAAATAATTTCTGATGCGCCCGGAATCTCTTCGAAGTGATAAAGGTCGAGCACTCCCATGACGGCTTCCAGGCCTAGAATGTGCTGATCCCGTTTGCCGGCGTTGCCAACCTCAACTTGGAAGAGCCGGAAAGGAAGATAGAAGTCGGCCACCGAGCGCAGCGGTCCGAAAATTAGGTGACGGACCAGCCCTGCCGGACCAGCGGGAGAGAATTCCGCCGCAGCCTCCTCCCGGGTGACGTTAGGCCGGAGGCTGCGGATGCGGGACATCAGTCTTACCGGAAGTAGATCCAGAGCCCAACCACAGTTGCCACCAGGGCCACGCTGAAAAGCACGTTCAAGCGATGCTCTGCGGCGGTTTCGGCCGCGGGCTTCTGGCGAACTTCGTGGACCGGGGTTACGTCCATCTTTTCGTCCACGGTCGCAAAGGTCAAGCCAGCCAATTTCTTGCGTTCCGGGACTGGCGCCGTGAGGCTGACCAAGATCAACACCAGGGAGCAGATTACGAACATCAGGATGGCATAGTGAAGGAAGTTCATCTTCACCATCCAATTGATGAATGAATTCGTGAAGTACTGCCCGCCATGCGTGGCGTCGACCAGCTCCAGGATAAAGCGGATCGCTCCCAGCACGAACCCGGTCAGGAGCGAACTGATCGCACCTCGGCCATTTAATCTTGGCCAGAGAATCCCCAGGATGAAGCACACGGCAATGGGCGGGCTGATATACGCCTGCACACTTTGCAGATAGATGTACAACTGGCTGCTGATGAGGTGGATGAACGGAACCCAGGCGATCCCGAGCAAAACCATCACCCCGGTCGCAAACCTGCCTATGCCGACCAGCCGGCTCTCGGAGGCCTGCGGACGAAGCTTCTTGTAGAAATCCAGCGTCACCAGGGTCGATGCGGAATTGAACACCGACGCCATGCCGCCCATGAGTGCTGCCAACAGCGCGGCGATCATCAGTCCGACCAGCCCGGGAGGAAGGAGATTAATGATAAGAGTCGGAAAAGCTATGTCCCCGTTCAGCACCTGTCCGCTGGGACCAAACTTGAACAGGTCTCGAAAGAGGGCGACCGCGATGAGACCGGGCACGACCAACAGGAATACTGGCAGGATCTTGAGGAAGCCAGCGAAAATCGTGCCCGCCTTGGCGTGACCTTCGTCTCGCGCGGAAAGCACGCGCTGCACGATCACCTGGTCGGTGCACCAGTACCAGATGCCGAGAATCGGGGCGCCGAGAAAGATGCCGGTCCAGGGGAACTCAGCGTCGCTGACCGGCTTGATCATGTGGAAATAGCTAGCAGGCACATCGGCGCGCAATCCGGCAAATCCTCCCACACGATGAAGGCCGATGAAGGTGAGTGCGATGGCACCGGTCAGCAGAACCAGGGTCTGAACCACCTCGGTGTAGATCACGGCCGACAGGCCACCCGCGATGGTGTAGATGCCGGTGACGATCACGAGCACAATAGCTGCTTTCAACGGGCTCCAGCCCACTACCCTTTCCAGCACGATGGCGGCGGCCCACAGGTGAACTGAGATCTTCGTCAGGATGTAGGCAATGATGGAAATGCTTGCCAGATAAACGGCGGAACCGCGGCTGAAGCGACGCTCCAGGAATTCCGGCATGGTGAACACATTGGAACGTAGATAAAACGGGACAAACACCCAGCCCAGAATCAGCAGGATCAGACAGGCCAGCCACTCGAAGTGGCCGACGGCGAGTCCGGTGGTCGCGCCCGAACCAGCAAGTCCGATGAAATGTTCGGTAGAAATGTTGGAAACGAATAGCGAGGCTCCGATAGCAAACCAGCCGACGGTGCGGCTGGCCAGGAAGTAATCGGTTGAGGTGCGCTCTTTGCGTGCGAAATAAAATCCGATGCCGAAAACGACTGCGAAGTAGAGGCCGATGATAGTGAGGTCAATACTGGTGAGCGCCTTGTGGGTGACATGCACAGCCTGGTCCATGCTGGTACCTCAGAAGGTTATTCACGACACGTACCGCCTGGTTCGACTAGGTCACTAAAACGATTGATTCTGTCGATGTATATCTTGTGGAGGCCGGTCTACGCCCCGCCCGGACGGGCCAGAGACCCGTCCCCATAAACAGATTCCTGCTGGAGCGCTGAACAAGTTAGCAGAGTTCATGGTGGGGAGCAAACACACAAGGAATTCGTTCTGAGCGGGTCGATTCCAGCGACCGTAGTCGAGTTGCCAGGTTGCAGGGATTCCATCCGAGATTCGCGGACCTGGCCTTTGCCAACCAACGATGATGTGATCGGTAAGGCAACAAGGGCGGGGCGACACGCGATTTGCGATGGCGGGCGCCCCAAGCGGCCGCCTGTGCCGATCTAACGGGGCAAAGCGGGGCTCATTCTCCGGTCGGATTCCCGCATTTTGCGCTGACGCTAACTCCTTTACTTGCCGACGAATTCCTATCGCTCGTCCGAGAGCCACTGCTACTCGCCGATCCTCGGTTGTGAGGCCCTCCGCAAATCGTTTATCCTCTGAGTCTAGATCGAGGGTTTGCCCCAATTAAGCGCTTTGGTCTTTGACTGTAACCCTAGCCGTCGACAAGAACACTCGCTCCGCTAATGACCCTAACCTCTCGAACACCGCAGCCTGACCTGGCTACGCTCAAGATCGCCGACCACTCGCGCAGTGGCGGCAAGGCCGGAAAGCGGTTTGCTCTGTTTGCGGCGGTGTTGGGCGCGGCCGTCCTGCTGGGCGGCGCGATCCTCGCTTTACGCGGCCAGAAGCCGGTCGTCGAGGTCACGACAGCACGGCCCGCAGGCGATCCTCGCAGTGAAGCACTGCTGAATGCGAGCGGATACGTCACCCCTCGCCGTCGAGCCACGGTGGCGGCAAAAATCACGGGCCGCGTTACCGCCGTTAACACCGACGAGGGCATGCGAGTGAAAGAGGGCCAGGTTCTGGCCACTCTGGACGACTCCGATGCGCGGGTGCGCCTGATTTCTGCTATGGCCGATCGCGATGCCTCAGCCGCCGCGATCCATGATTTGGAAGTCAACCTAGCTAACGCGGAACGCGAGTTGACACGCACCCAGGGACTACACGCTTCAGGGATACAAACTCAGCAAGCCCTCGACCAGGCGCAGACCACCGTCGCCAGCCTGAAGGCTCGCATTGAACTCACCCAGCAGCAGGTGCGTGCGGCCGATGCGCGCATTCAAGTTGCCCAACAGGATGTGGAGAATGCGACCATCCGGGCACCTTTTGAAGGACTGATCGTTTCCAAGGACGCCCAGGTAGGCGAAATGGTGTCACCCATTTCTGCCGGAGGCGGATTCACTCGCACCGGTATTGCCACGCTGGTTGACATGAAGTCGCTCGAGATTGAAGTAGACGTGAACGAGTCCTATATCGCACGGGTAAAGCCGGGACAGAAGGTGATTGCCACGCTCGATGCCTACCCCAACTGGCAAATTCCGGCGAAGGTCCGCACGGTTATTCCAACCGCCGATCGCCAGAAGGCGACCGTGAAGGTGCGCATCACCTTCGATCAGTTGGATCCGCGGATTCTGCCCGACATGGGCGTGAAAGTCGCTTTCCTTGGAGAGGAGAGCCCAAAGGGAAGGGCCGCCGAGGCCAAAGCGCTGATTCTGAAGTCGACGGTGCGGAGCGATGCCGGAAAATCCACCGTCTTTCTGGTTAAGGACAACAAACTGGAGCGGCGCGCCGTCAGCCTCGGTGCGGAACATGGAGACGATGTCGAGGTCATGGCCGGGATCGCGCCCGGCGATACTCTGGTCCTTCGTGGACCCGAGAACTTGCGTGAAGGCCAAACCGTAGAGGTAAAGAAGTAAGGAGAGCGTGATGGTACGTGTGGATGGAAATGGAAATTCGAGCCTGATTCAGGTGCGCGGACTGGACAAGAAGTACCAGCGCGGCAGCGAGGAGATTCACGTCCTGCAGGGGCTCAACCTGGACGTCGAAAAAGGTGAGTTTGTGGCCTTCATGGGGCCTAGTGGGTCTGGCAAAACGACGCTTTTGAACCTGCTTGGCGGAGTGGATGTGCCTACCGCGGGCAGCATCACCGTGGCGGGCGACGAGATTACCCACATGTCGCGCAGCAAGCTGACGAATTGGCGGGCCAGGCACGTCGGCTTTGTCTTCCAGGTTTTCAATCTGATTCCGGTGCTGACCGCCTACCAAAACGTGGAATTGCCGCTCCTGCTGACAAAACTTAGCAAGGCGGAGCGGAAAAAGCATGGCGAAACAGCGTTGGCGGTCGTCGGTCTAACCGACCGTATACATCACTACCCGCGGCAACTCTCGGGTGGACAGGAACAGCGCGTGGCGATTGCGCGAGCTATTGTCTCCGATCCGACTT
>Ga0066677_10000447_pt1 | contig 13563 bp, 12 predicted proteins | sample GraSoiAngelo_126_FD_62299 | JGI IMG/M metagenome (GOLD analysis project Ga0066677, IMG submission 62299) | Grasslands soil microbial communities from the Angelo Coastal Reserve, California, USA - 14_0927_09_20cm | ecosystem: Environmental > Terrestrial > Soil > Grasslands | place: USA... | reverse complement strand
CATCCCCGCCGGCGAGTTCTGGCGCGGGAGCGACCCGCCGGAAGGCGAGCCGCCCGAGCAACCCCGGCTCCGGGCGCGCACCGCCGCATTCGAGATCGGCCTCGTCCCGGTGACGGTGGGCGAGTTCGCGGAGTTCGTGCAGCGCGGCTATCAGGAACGGGCGCTCTGGTGCGATGCCGGTTGGGAGTGGCGCGAGCGCAACCGCGTCGACCGCCCGCGCTTCTGGGACGACGAGGCCTGGCGAGCATATCTGGGCCCCAACCAGCCGCTGGTCGGCGCAAGCTGGTACGAGGCCGACGCGTACGCGCGGTTCGCCGGCGCGCGCCTGCCGACCGAGGCCGAATGGGAACGCGCGGCGCGCGGCGAGGACGCACGCCGCTATCCCTGGGGCGAGGAGTGGGACCCGGCGCGCGCCGCTGCCAGGGGTGGGCCCCGGCATACGCTGCCGGTCGGTTGCTTTCCCTCGGGCCGGAGCCCGCACGGCCTGCTCGATGCCGCGGGCAACGTCTGGGAATGGGTCACCGACTCGTTCGATCCCGAGCTGCACCGGAAGCTGCTCGGTCTCGGCGCGCGGCAGGCTGCGCCGGCTCCCGCGCTGCGCGTCGCCCGGGGAGGCGCCTGGAACGCGCATCCTCCGCAGCTCCGCTGCGCAAACCGGAACGCGTGGCCGGCCGATGCCCGTTACTCGAACATCGGGTTCCGGCTCGCGCGCTGACGCCTTGCGGCGCGGTCAGGGATGAGGCAGCTTGGGAGGCGACCGGGGGGTCCATGTTCGCCTTCGCGACCAGCGAGCGCTTCGAGAAGCTCGACCGCAGGGACCGCGACCGCCTCGAAGCGCTCTCCAAGCTCGACGAGTTCTCCGCGGGTGACGAGATCCTCGTCGCCGGGCGCCACTCGGAATGCATCTACCTGATCGCCTCCGGCGGCGTGGACCTCCGCGCCAAGACGAAGTCCGGCGACCTGACGCTCGCGCAGCTCGGACCGGGCGATCTGTTCGGCGAGGTCGAGCCGTTCGCCGAGATGCCGGAAGGTGTGCGGCACGTCGCTCGCGAGGGTACCATCGTGCGCGCGATCGAGAAGAACCCGCTCCGGCACGAGCTGCTCGCGCATCGCGAGCTGGCTACCGCTCTGCTGGCGGTGTACGCGCGCTCCATCAGCGAGAAGCTGCGCGCCGCCAACGACGTCGCCGTCCGCCTTTCTCCGCGGCCGGGGATCAGCCGCCCTCCTCCGCCGGAGTCCGGAGGCGGGGGACGCGCGCCGCACCTGTCGGAGGAAGAGGCGGCATGGCTCGCCGTGCTGGGACAGGAACTGGAGGTCGCGCCGGGAGAGACCGTCGTCGAGGAGGACGAGAAGACGCGCAGCTTCTACGTCGTGCAACGCGGAGAGCTGGAAGTGCGCAAGCACCTGGGGCCCGGCGAAAACCGCACGCTCGCCCGGCTCGGCCCGCGCGATCTGTTCGGCTTCATGGCCTTCGTGGACGGCAAGCCCCGCTCCGCCTCGGTGGTCAGCGTCACTCCGTCGCGCCTGGCGCGCGTCGAGTCCGACGCGCTCGACAAGGCGCTGCACGTGAACTTCACCGTGGCCTTCAAGTTCCTCGGCACCCTGTGCGGCGTCCTCGGCCGCACCTACCGCGACACCCTGCTGAACGTGATCGCCGCAGGGTAGACCGGAAACGTTTCGCCCGGCATCGTCAGGCCAATCTGCACGCCTACAGCGTTCTGGTGTAGACGACGGTGCTCTCCACTTCGCTCTCGCGCACGAACCCGAGCCGCTCGGCGAGACGGATCGATCGCGAGTTGTCAGGTCCGATGTGAGCCTCGAGCCGCAGCAATCCGAGCTCGGTCCGCGCGTGCTCGATGACGCGTTCCACCGCCTCCGTCGCCAGGCCTTTGCCCGAATACTCCCCATCAATCTCGTACGCGATCTGCGCGAAAGCGGCGGTCCCATCGATGTGGTGAAGGCCCACCATGCCGATGATCGAGTCCGTCCCGGCTGGCACCACACTCCAGCCCATCGCGGTCCCGGCCTCGATTTGCGCGAGGACGCGGGCCTCGGCCCGTGCGAGTGGACGAAGGGAGAGCCGTGCAGTGTGGAGCGTCGGCGTCATTCTGGCCCAGGATACCAGCGCGACACCTCACAGCGTCTGGAGGAGTTGCTTCGCGGCGCGGAGGCCCGTTTCGAGGGCGCCGTCGACGGTGCCGCCGCGACCGGTGAGGCTCGTGGCCTCGCCGGCGAAAAAGAGCGTTTCCTCCTCCGGCGCGGCGAGCCGCGGGAGCAAATCGGGAGGGGAGCCGGCCAGCTCGTAGGCGTAGGCACCGCGAGCGAAAGGATCCTCGCTCCAATCGACCATCCGGACGCCTTCGACCAGCGACTCGATCTCGTGGCGCGTGCGGCCGAAGATGCGCGCCACCGAGTCGAGCGCGCCCGCGAGCCGATCGCCCTCCTTCAGGCGCTCCGCCGCCGGACCTCCGGCCCAGCCCGTGAGCAGCGGCACCTCGCGGGGAGAGCCGCGCCACCAGGTCGGCAACGGCGCGCCGGGCGCATGGAAGAAGTCCGCCTTGCGCAGCGCCCGGGTGAGCCAGAACGGCTCGCGGAAGCGCAGCAGCGCCTTGACGACCCCGCCGGTGCGGACCCAGGAAAGGGCCTCGCGCTTGCCGCGCAGCGGAGGGTCGAACCCCACTCCGTCGCTCGCCGCGAGGACGCTCACCGGCAGCGTCACGAGCAGCCTGCGCGCCTCGATCTCCTCGGCCGCTCCGCTGACCGTCCGCGCCTGAACGGCGACGTGACCTTTCCGCCAGCGCACACGCTCGACGGTGAGGCAGAGCCGCAATGCTCCCCCCGCGCGCAGCGCATCGGCATGGCCCCGCAGCGCCCGGTCGTATCCGCCGACGACCCTGCGCGTGCGCATTCCCTGGTCGTTCGCCACGCCCTCGATCCCGACGAATGCCGCCGGCGCCGCGAAGAATCCTTCGATGTAGCTCCGCGCCAGCTCGCGCTCCACGTCGTCGAGGTTCGCCGTCGCCAGCCAGCTCTGCGCGGTGCCGGCGCCGCGCGCGCCGGCGAGCTTGCGGATGACGGAGCGGAACTGGCCCGTCACGTCGCGCAGCCGCCCGTCCAGCATCGCCATCTGCCGGCCGTCCATCTCCTCCAGCTTCAGCTTCGCGCGTTTCAGCTCGACGCGCGGCCCGTGCACGAACTCCGCGCCGAGCTCGACCACGCGCCCCAGCTCGCGGTCCTCGACGCTGTGGACGCGGCCTCCGACGCGGTCGCGCGCCTCGACCACCAGCACCCGGACGCGCTTGCGCAAGAGCTCCGCGCCGGCGCGCAGCCCCGCCGCGCCAGCGCCGAGGACGAGCGCCTCGATCATGGCCGGCTGTCGCCGCCGCGAAGCTGCTGCTGCGCGCGGCGCAGCTCGGCGAAAATCCGCTCCGCGTCCGGCACGCTGCGCATCGCCAGCCCGCAGGCCGGAGTGAGCAGGGAGCGCGCCAGCACCTCGCGGCCGAGCCGCGCCCGAGCGTCCTGGAGGACGGCATCGACGTCGTCCGGTGCGCTCAGGTCCGTCGGAACGATGCCGAGCGAGAGCACGCCTCCCGCCGCCTGGAATCTCTCGAAAGCGGGCCCCGTGGCGAGCACCGCCTCGAGCGAGAGCCGGGCGTCGATCGAGACCACGTCCCATCCCAGCCCGAGGAGCGGCGCCCACTCGGTGTTCCCGCAGCAGTGCACGCCGACCACCGCGCCGTCGCGCCGGAGCGCCAGCACGACGACCCGCAGCTCCTGCAAGCTGACCAGGTGCTGCGGATCGCGCCGGTCGAAGGCATAGAGACCGGGCTCGTCCAGGAAGATCAACGGCCGGGCGCCGGTCTCCCGCAGCCTGCGGGAAAGGGCGAGCGCGCGGGCCAGCACCAGCCGGAAGATCTGGCGCTCGATGGCCTTGCCGTCGCCAGTGGCGGCGAGAGGCTCGCCCTGCGTGGTGCGCAGCACCCAGCGCAGCGTGAACGGCCCGGCGATCTGCACCTTCGCGAACGGCAGCTTCCGCTGCTCGACCTCCCAGAGGAAGGGCCGCAGCGCCTGCCACGCGCCCGTCGACGGGAGGAATCGCTGCATGCCGTCGTCGCGCTCGAGAGCGTGGTCGAGGCGCGCGTCGAGCGTCGCCGCTCCGCGCCGCCAGTCGCCCAGGTCGAGGCTGGCGTTGCCCTCGGCGTCCGCGCGCAGCCCGTGCAGACCCTCCAGGGCCTGCGGAACCATGTACTCCGCGGCGTCCCGTCGCGGGAGCTGGGGCGCGGCGGGGATGTCGAGCAGCAGCGCCTGCTGCAGAGCAAGCTCCAGCTGCGTGTGCGGCAGGCTGCCGATGCCGCTGGTGGCCAGCGCCGGGAGCACGGCGGGGCCTACAGACCCGCCCCACCCGCGACGCTGAAGTACGTCGCGTCGGGGTGGTGGAAGACCACGGCGGAGACGCTCGCTTCCGGATCCATCATGCAACCGTCGGTCAGCTCAACGCCGATCTCCTCGGGCCGGAGGACGCGGAAGAGGATCTGCTGATCCTCCAGCCGGGGGCACGCCGGATAACCGAACGAATATCGCTTCCCGTGGTAGTTCGCCTTGAAGCGATCCATCATCGTCATCTCCAGCGGGTCGGGGAAACCCCACTGGCTGCGCAACTTGGCGTGCAGCAGCTCGGCATACCCTTCCGCCGTCTCGAGCGCGAGCGCCTGGAGGAGGTGGCTCTTGAGGAAGTCGCCGTTCTTCTTGTACGCCTCGGCGCGACCGCGGATGCCGGCCCCGGCCGTGGTGACGAAGAGCGCGACCGCGTCGTCGGCGGCCACGTAGTCCGACAGGCAGAGCTCGTCAGCGCCCTCCTGTCGCGGGAAGGTGAAGCGCGCCGCATCGGCGCCGCGCGAGTCGAGGAGGACCAGATCGTTCCCTTCTCCGCGCGCGCGGAAGAACTGGTAGACGGCGCGGGCGTGCATCGCGCCGGCGCGGCACTCGGCCTTGAGATCGTCGAGCGCCCCCTTGAGCTGCAGCGCCTTGCGCCCCGCCTCGCTCTTCTCCAGCTCGGCGCGGTTGCCGGCCTCGACGTCCTTGACCACGCTGCTCTTCAGCCCCATGTGGCGGCCGTAGATCATCACCGGGTTGATGAACTGCCAGATGTGGTCGAGCGGCGTGTTGCTGAGCACGTGCCGGTCCAGATCGGGCGGCCGCGGCAGCTCTACCAGCGAGGCCACCTTGCGCGAGCGCCGCGCCGTGCTCGGACGCACCGGCGCGGGCCTGGCTGCATCGACGGCCGCGAGCTGCGCGCGCCGATCCTGTAGCTCGCGCCGCAGGTTTTCGTGCTTCTCGGTCTCGGTGACCCGCTTGGCCAGGTCCAGGCCGCTCATCGCGTCCTGGGCGTAGGCGACGGTGCCGCCGTACGCGGGCGCGATCTGCCGGTCGACGAAGTTGCGGGAGAGCGCCGCGCCTCCCACGAGCAGCGGCAGGTCCACCCCGGCGGCCTTGAGATCGGTCGCGGTCGCGACCATCTGCTGCGCGGACTTGACCAGCAGGCCGGAGAGCCCCACCAAGTCGGGGCGGTGGTCGCGCACCGCCTGGATGAGCGCCTCCGGCGGCACCTTGATGCCGAGGTTCACCACCTCGAAGCCGTTGTTGGACAGGATGATGTCGACCAGGTTCTTTCCGATGTCGTGGACGTCGCCCTTCACGGTCGCGAGCAGCACCTTGCCGCGCGCGGCGCTGTTCACCTTGTCCATGTGCGGTTCGAGAAAGGAGACGGCCGCCTTCATCGACTCGGCGCTCTGCAGGACCTCGGCGACGATCAGCTGGTTGGCGTTGAAGAGCCGGCCCACCTCGTCCATGCCACGCATCAGCGGGCCGTTGATCACGTCGAGGGGTTTCGTGCCCTCGCGCAGCTTCTCGGCCAGGTCGTCGTAGAGGCCGTCGCGCGATCCCTCCACGATGTAACGAGCCAGACGCTCGTCGAGAGGTAGCGAGCTGCGCGCGGGACCTTCCGGCTTCTTCTCACGGAAGTGGTCGGCGAATGCCGCCACCACGCCCTGCAGCGTGGAATGCTCGCGGCAGAAGAGTACGCCTTCGGCAAGCTTCCGCTCGTGCTCCGGGATGGACGGGTAGCGCTCCAGCTTCTCCGCGTTCACCAGCGCCAGGTCGAGGCCGGCCTGCACGCAGTGGTAGAGGAAGACCGAGTTGACCACCTCGCGGCCCGCCGCGGGGAGTCCGAAGGACACGTTGGAGATTCCCAGGACCGTCTTGCACGAAGGCAGCGCGGCCTTGATCGCGCGGACCGCCTCGATGGTCTCGACCGCGCTCCCTGTGTACGCCGCATCGCCCGAAGCGCAGGGAAACACCAGGGGATCGAAATAGAGGTCCTGCTCGGCGAGCCCGTACTTGCGCGTGAGCAGCTCATGGCTGCGCCGCGCGACGGCAACCTTGTCCGCCGCCTTGATCGCCTGCCCGCGCTCGTCGATGCAGCCGACCACCAGCGCCGCACCAAACCGGTGAACGAGCGGCGCGATCTTCTCGAATCGCTTCTCGCCGTCCTCCAGGTTGACCGAGTTGACGATCGCCTTTCCCTGCGAGTACGTGAGCCCGATCTCGACCGCCTTCTCGTTCGTCGAGTCGATCATCAGCGGCACGCGCACCTTCTTGACGAGCACCTCGAGGAAGCGGCACAGGTCGGCCACTTCGTCGCGGTCGGTCTGCTGGGTGGAGACGTCCACCAGGTGCGCCCCCCGCTTGACCTGCGCCCGCGCGACCTCCGCTGCCTCGTCCCACTTCTCCAGGGCGATCAAGTCGCGGAACTTCTTCGATCCGAGCACGTTGGTGCGCTCGCCGACGATGACCGGCCGGACGTCGTCGCCGATCTCCAGCGGATCCACGCCGGAGAGTGCGCTCCGGAGACGCGTCGGGATCGCGCGCGGCGTGAGGCGGGGGGCGATCTCCGCCAGCCTGGCGATGTGCCCGCGGTGAGTCCCGCAGCATCCGCCCAGGAGGTTCAGCCACCCGTTCTCGCCGAAGCGCGACAGCGTCCGCGCCAGCATCTCCGGGGTCTCCAGGTAGCGGCCGTTCTCGTCCGGCAGCCCCGCGTTCGGCACGCAGGCGACGCGGGTCCGCGCCAGCTGGGCGAGCGTGCGGATGTGGTCGGTCATGAACTCCGGACCCGTGGCGCAGTTCAGCCCCAGGTAGAGGAGCTCCCGGTGCTCCAGCGAGATCGCCAGCGCCTCGACCGACTGGCCGGCCAGCATGGTCCCCATCGCCTCGATGGTGCCGCTCACCGCGACCGGGATTCTCTCCTCGGTTGGGAGCGAATCCTGGAACCGATCGATTCCGATCAGGCCCGCTTTGACGTTGCGCGTGTCCTGCGAGGTCTCGAGCAGGAGATAGTCGACGCCTCCCTCGTGCAACCCGCGCGCTTGCGCCTGGTAGTGCTCGATGAGCTGCTCGAACGTCACTCCGCCGGTCACCGAGATGGCCTTGGTGGTGGGCCCCATCGACCCGGCGACGAAACGCGGGCGGTCCTCCGTCCAGAAGGCGTCGGCCTCCGCGCGCGCGAGGAGCGCGGCCGCGCGGTTGATCTCCACTGCCTTCTCCTGCAGCCCGTATTCCGCGAGCACCAGCGGGGTGCCGCCGAAGGTGTTCGTCTCCAGGATGTCGGCGCCAGCCTCCAGGTATCCGCGGTGGATGCCGCGGACGACGTCCGGCCGGGTGAGGTTCAGGGACTCGTTGCATCCCTCCAGCTCAGGTCCGCCGAAGTCCTGGGCGGAGAGCGCCAGGTCCTGCAACGCGGTGCCCATCGCGCCGTCGAGGACCAGCACCCGCCGGTCGAGCTCCGCCCGCAGCCTGGCCACCCGTCCGGCGCGCGTCATTCCGGCACCTCGGCGCAGAGCAGGAACGGCCTGAACGCAGCCGCCCCGCCGGGCAACATCTCGGTGCTGATGCTGCCGAACCCCTCCGCTTCCAGCGCCGCCGCGAGCTGGGTCGGCTCGAATCCCAGCCAGCGGTGGCCCAGCCGCTCGCGCACCCACTCCTCGCCGTGGGGCAACAGCTCCAGGACGAGCAGCTTGCCACCCTTCTTGAGGAGCTTGCGGGCCTGGGAGAGGACCCGAGGCGGATCGTCGACGAAGTGCAGGCTCTGCGAGGCGACCACCAGGTCGAAGCGGCGTCTGATGTCCAGCTTGTGCAGATCGCCGGTGATGAACTCGACGTTGCGGGCACCCTCGCGCTCGGCGCGCGCGCGTGCGGCCTCCAGCGCGTCGCGGCTCTTGTCGATGGCGAGCACCGAGCGCGCCCAGCGCGCCATCTCCACGCTCAGCGCGCCGGTCCCGCAGCCCAGGTCCGCGACGTCGAGCCGGGGCAAGAGCTGGCCGAGCGCGCGCGACCAGAGCTGGAACGACTGCCCGGGCTCGAGCAGCCGCTCGTTCAGCGCTTGCCGGTCCTCGCGGCGCCGCAGCAGCTCCGCCAGGCGCGACAGGTCGCCGTCCGCATCGGTCTTGTTTTCGATGGCCACCTTGACGAGCGGCCAACGGGCGTCGTCCTTGTCCAGGTCGAGCGCGTAGTAGGTGAAGCCGTTCTGCCGCTCCTCGATGAGCAGCTTCATCGCCTTGAGCTTGCCCAGGTGGTGCGAGACGCTGGGCTGGGCGATGCCCACTAGCGAGACCAGCTCGCTGACGTTGAGCGGCGTCTGCGCGATGAGCCGCAGGATGCGAAGCCGGGTCGCGTCGCCGAGCGCGCGATAGGCCTGGGAGAGCGCCTCCATATCAACGCATCCGCATATCTCGATTCCGGTGACGACGCAAGCCAGACGGCCGTCCTCGGAAAGCGCGCTGTTCAGCGGGAGCGGAACCAGTCCGCGGTGCGCCCCAGCCCCTCCTCGAGGGCAACGCGGGGCTCCCAGCCGAGCGCTGTGCGCGCGGCAAGCGGGTCGACCGAGCTGCGCCGCTGCTCGCCGGGCGCGGCAGGCCCGTGCGCGAGGCGCTTCCGATGACCCGCCGCGCGGGCCAGGATGCGCGCCAGGTCGTTGACCGAGGTCTCGATCCCGGTGCCGACGTTCAAGGCAGCAGTCGCCTCGGCGCCGAGCGCGAGGAGGTTCGCGCGGGCCACGTCCTCGACGTAGACGAAGTCGCGCGTCTGCTCGCCGTCGCCGTTGATCACCGGATCCCCACCGCGCAGCATCTTGTGCAGGAAGATGGCCACCACTCCGGCTTCGCCCATCGGATCCTGGCCCGGGCCGTAAACGTTCGCGTAGCGCAGCGACATCGCGGACAGTCCGTCGCGCCGGGCCAGCTCCACGTACTCCTCGCCGCAAAGCTTCGAGACACCATACGGGCTCGCCGGCCGGCGCGGGTGCTGCTCGGGCGCCGGGAACGTCTCCTGCTCGCCGTAGACCGCTCCGCCCGAGGAGGCGAAGACGAACCGGCGGGCCCCGGCGCGCCGCGCCGCGGCCAGCGCGTTCACCGTGCCGAGCACGTTCACCGACGCGTCGTGCATCGGGTCGGCGACCGAACGACGCACGTCCATCTGCGCGGCGAGGTGCAGCACCGCCTCCGGCCGCAGCCGTTCGAGCTCCGCCGCGAGCTGCGGCGAGCGCACGTCCATCACCACCAGGTCCGCTCCGGGCGGCAGCGCCTCGCGCTTCCCATGGCTGAGATCGTCGAGCGCGGTGACCGCGTGGCCGGCCTCGAGCAGCGCCTGGCAGCTGTGCGCCCCGATGAATCCGGCCCCTCCGGTGACCACCACGCGCATGGGGGGAATGTAGCCCACCCCTCGGTGAGCAACGAGTTCCGTCCTGCTCCGAGAGGACTGGCGGCCCTTCTGGGCGGGTCGGGGGAATGGTCACCCGCCGCCGCACCCATGGTCACGGGCGGCGCCTTGCCTCCGACCCCCGCAGCGATCGCAGTGTGGTGAGAATGCTGAACACGCGCGAGAACCGCCGCCTGCGCGTCTTGATCGTGGACGACTATCCGATCGCGCGGAAGATGTTCGTCGCGGGCCTGGCGGGTTACGGCGTCGATACCTGCGAGGCGGGCGACGCGGCCGAGGCGATCGCGGTCGCCGCGCAGCAGTCGCCCGACGTGGTGGTCCTCGATCTCTTCCTCGCCGGCAGCTCCGGCCTGGAGGTCGCTCGCGAGCTGCGCGCGCGCAAGGACGGCGAGCGCGTCGCCATCATCGCCTTGTCCGGACATGCCGGCGAGGAGTACCGCGAGCGCGCCGCGGAAGCGGGCTGCGACCTCTACCTGGTGAAGCCTTGCACGACCGACCAGTTGGTCGAAGCGATCGAGGCCATCCTGCCCAGCCGGACCGCGGCGTAAGCCGGCGTGCCAACCACTTTCGCAGAGGGGGAATTCATGAACCGCATTCGCACCGCAGCGGCCATCCTGGTCCTCGCGGCCGCCGCCACCCCGGCGCTCGCCGAGCAGGACCGCAACGCGACCAACTCGATCTTCCTGGAAGGCGGCGGTCCCGGCCTCGCGTACTCGCTGAACTACGAGCGCATCTTCGAGAACGACTTCGGCCTGCGCGTCGGCTTCAGCTACCTCTCGGTGAGCGGCACCGCGAGCGCCGGCACCTCGACTGCGAACGGCACCATCAGCATGTGGACCGTTCCGGTGCTGGTGAACTACCTGGGCGTCAACTGGGGCAACCACTCGTTGGAGCTGGGCGGCGGAGCCACCGTCGTTGGCTTGGACGGCGCGGGAAGCATGGGGGCCTTCGCAGCCTCCGGCTCCGGGACGCTGGTCCTCGGCACGGCCATCTTCGGCTACCGCCGGCAGCCCCCGGGCGGCGGCTTCCAGTTCCGCATCGGCCTCGAGGCGCTGGTGGGCAAGGGCCTCGCGCTCAGCGACAGCAATCGCGATCCGGACAAGGTCGGCGTCCTGCCCTGGATGTACATGAGCCTCGGGTTCTCGCTGTAACCTACCCGCCGAGGAACAGCCGCCCCACCTGGGGGTCGTGCAGCAGCTCGGCGCCGGTGCCGACCATCGCCACCGAGCCGGAGACGAGGACGTATCCCACGTCGGCGAACTCGAGGCCTTTCTTGGCGTTCTGTTCGACCATGACGATCGCCTTGCCCTCGTTGCGCCGCAGCTCGGAGAGGATCTCGAACACCATGTCGATGTAGCGCGGCTCGAGCCCGATCGACGGTTCGTCCACCAGCAGCACGCGCGGTTTCATCACCAGCGCGCGGGAGATCTCCAGGAGCCGCCGCTCGCCGCCGGAGAGGACGCGGGCCGGCTGTCCGCGGCGCTTCGCCAGGCGCTCGTACTTCTGGAAGATGCGCTCGGCCGCCTCCTTCGCCGCGTCGGGCCGGTCCATGAGGTAGCCGCCCATCCAGAGGTTCTCCTCGACGGTCATGTCCGGGAAGACCGAGTTGTCCTGCAGGATGTAGGCGACGCCCGATTCCTTGAGCTTCTCGTTCGGCGACAGGCGGGTGATGTCCTTGCCGTCCACGCGGACGCTGCCGGAGTTGATGCGCGTGAAGCCGTAGATCGAATGCAGGACGGTCGACTTGCCCGCGCCGTTGGGCCCGATCATGCAGAGCGCGCGCCCCGACGCGATGTGCAGATCGATGCCGTGCAGGATCTCCATCTTGCCGTAGCCGGCGTGCAGGTCCGAGAGCGACAGGATCGGATCGCCACCGGCGAGCTGCGCGATGCGCTCGCGCGTCGGCGCCTCCCCGGCGAACCGCTCCATCAGGTCGCTCCCAGGTAGGCGTCGAGGACGCGCTGGTCCTTCTGCACCTCTTCGGGTTTCCCCTCGGCGAGCAGCTCGCCGTGCGCGAGGCAGTAGATGTACTCGGCCAGCTGCATGATCACGCGCATGTTGTGCTCGATGACCAGCAGCGTGATTCCGAAATCCCGATTCGCCTGACGGAGCCGCTCCAACAGGCCGTTGATCAGCGTCGGGTTGATCCCCGCCGTCGGCTCGTCGAGGAGCAGCATCTTCGGCTGGCTCATCAGCGCCATGGCGAACTCGAGCAATTTCTGCTGGCCGAACGACAGGTCGCCTCCGGGCAAGTGCCGCTTGGCGTGCAGCCCTACGAATTGGAGCAGGTCTTCCGCCTTGCGCTCCTCGGCAGCCGACGGGCGCAGGTACACGGAGCGCCAGCCCAGCCCCGCCGGCGGAACGCTGATCAGCATGTTCTGCAGGCACGTCATCCCGCGATAGATGCGCGTCTGCTGGAACGTGCGAAGCAGCCCGAGGCGCGCGATCTGCGGGACGCGCAGCGTAGTGATCTCGCGCCCGGCGAAGCGGATCGACCCTCCGTCGACCGGGTGCTGACCGACGATGGAGTTGAACAGGGTGGTCTTGCCAGACCCGTTCGGCCCGATCAGGCCGTAGATCTTTCCGGCCGGAACCGCGAGGCTCACGTCGTCGTTGGCCACCACGCCGCCGAACGACTTGCGGACGTGCTGCACCTCGAGGATCGGCGTCACCTTCCCGCCTCCGAGGCGGGCTCGTCGACCCGCTGGCCAAACCGCTCCGGCCAGCGCTCGCGCGCCCACCCCAGGATTCCGCGGGGGAAGAAGACGACGATCACGACGATGAGCAGCCCGAGCGCGACGCGCTGCCAGCCGAGCAGGTACGTCCAGAACAGCTCTTTCGTGACGTGGAAGATCGCCGCCCCCAGCACCGGCCCCCAGAGCGTTCCCTTCCCGCCCAGGATGGCCATCAGGACCATCCACACGCCGAAGGTCGAGCCGGCGAAGGCGACCTCGCGCGGGTCGATGAACCCGACCAGGTTGCCCACCACGCCGCCCATCAGGCCGAGGAAGAAGGCCGAGACGCACCAGGCGGTCGTCTTGTACCGCGTGGTGCGCAGGCCCATCGCCTCGGCCTTGTCCTCGTCGTCGCGGATGGCGTTGATCGCCAGGCCGAACCGCCCGGCATAGAGGAAGCGCAGGACGGGAAAGGTGACCACGGCGAGCGCGAAGGACAGGTAGTAGAAGAACGTCTCGCGCCCGCCGACCGCGCCGGGGAAGAGCGGCGGGACCATGCCGCCGCCGCCGCCGACGAAGTCCCAGCCAGAGGCGAGCTCTCCCGCGGCGATGCCGATGCCCAAGGTTCCGATGGCGAAGTAATGCCCGCGCAGGCCGAGCAGCCCGGAACCGATCAAGGCGCCGACCGCGACGGCGAGGAGCGCGCCCACGCCCATGCCGAGGAACAGCGCGGCGTAGTAGCCGAGGTGCAGGTCCCGCTGGACCACCACGCAGGCATACATCCCGACGCCGAAGAACAGGATGTTGCCGAACGAGTTGTAGCCCATCTGTCCGCCGAGCAGGTCCCAGGTGAGCGCGAATACGATCATCACCCAGAGGAAAGCCATCTGGCCGCGGTAGGAGGGCGCCAGGACCGGCGCCAGCAGCCCGAAGGCCAGGATCACGGCGGGGATCAGGAGCTCGCGTGGCGCCGGCAGCTTCATGTCAGGTATCTCCGCTGGCGAGCCAATGAGAAGCGGCGCCAGACGAGGATGACGACCAGCAGCCCGAAGATGAAGGCCGCCTGGTACTCGGCCCCCAGGACGAACCCGGCGAAGTTCTCGGCCACGCCCAGGCCCAG
>Ga0066677_10000446_pt1 | contig 13575 bp, 10 predicted proteins | sample GraSoiAngelo_126_FD_62299 | JGI IMG/M metagenome (GOLD analysis project Ga0066677, IMG submission 62299) | Grasslands soil microbial communities from the Angelo Coastal Reserve, California, USA - 14_0927_09_20cm | ecosystem: Environmental > Terrestrial > Soil > Grasslands | place: USA... | reverse complement strand
AGCTATTTCATCAAGACATTTCCGGATGATCCACAGACACCGATCGCGTTGACGCAACGCGCGCTGGCGTATCAGCAGAGTAATAATGCCGAAGCGGCCATCGGCGATCTAAGCTTTCTCATCGCGAATTATGCAAAGGCAAAGGAACGCGAGGCCGCGATTCAGCAAAAGGCGCTGCTGTTGGGTGAGCAAAATCGCGAGCCGGAAATGGCACAAACCTTTCAGCAACTGCTCAAGGAATATCCGAAGAGTAGCGCAGTGGCTCAGGCGAATTACTACATTGGGAAAGCCGCATTCGACGGCAAAGATTACAAACGGGCTGTTACTTTTCTCGATACTTCGCGCCGATTAAATCGGGAACAATATTACACGCCTGCAACGCTTCGGATCATCCTCAGTCGTTACTATCAGCACGACCGCAAGGCGACCACCAGCGAGGTTGATGCGTTTCTCGCTGCTAGCAGTAACGCCAGCATTCCGGCCGAAGTATTGGAATGGATCGGGATCGAATATTACAACGACAAGAATTACCCGCTCGCCGAAAAATATCTCGGTGTTCTTTCACGCGTGGAAAATCTGTCGGGCGTTAAGCCCGATTTCTGGTTTTATCTCGGCGACGTTTCCGGAAAGCTGAAGCATTACGATCAGGCGGAAAACGCTTATTCACGTTATCTGCAAAGTTCCGGCGACGCAGCCGGGAAAGCGAAAGCGCTACTTGCACTTGGTGCCACGAAAATTGCCGCGCACAAACCGGATGATGCCGAGAAAATCGCAGCCGAGATCATGACTTTGCAACCAGAGGGCAAGGTCAACGCAGAAGCGCGTCTGCTCGAGGGCGATGTTCAATTCGAGCGTCAACGGTTTGAAGAGGCAGGCAAAGCTTATGCTGGCGTAGCTTTACTCTATGACGATCCTGCCATCACTCCGCGTGCGCTCGATAAAGCGGCCGACGCCTACCGCCGCGCCGGCAAAACCGAAGCGGCCGACGGCGTCGCCAAACAACTGCGCGACCGCTACCCAAACTACGTCCCGTTAGCGAAGAGTTGAAATTGGCGGATCAGTTTGTTTTTAAGCTTCCATGAGGAGCGTTTCGATCGAGAGCGGGGCGAGAAATGCTTTGGTTTCGGTGACGTGGGTGACGGGTTCGGCACGATGAGCGGCGAGAAAACTGGCGTCGGGGTTTTCGGCGATGCTGGCGCGGGCGACCAGATCGCAGCGGGCCAGGAGATCGATGACGCAGCCCAGTTTTTCGGTGAGAGCATCTGGATTTTCCCGGGACCAACGGTCCGAGCTACAGGATTCCATGAATTGGACGGTGCAAACGCCGGGGGCGGTCGCTTCGACGAAGGGCGAGAGCATGAAAGCGTGATGCAGGAGAATGTCGCTGATTTGTTGCTCGCAGTCGCGCGCGCGCGCTTTGATTACGAGATGAAGACAACGCGCCAGGGCCTGGCTCGGAGCCATCCCCGCACGAACACCTTCATTTTCCGCCGCTTCGTTTAATTGCAGGATCACCGCTTTGATGACGGTGTCGTCGAGGACAGCGAGTGGTTGGGCACGCAGCTTCGGTTGATGGCGCGCGATCGCTTGCAGATAAAAATTTGGCAGCAAAATGGTGGCGAACATTTTATCCAATAGCTACGGCGATTGCCTTTGCCCGCCTCACTTTGAAATGCAATTGCGTGCTCGGATTGTCGCGCGACAAATCGGCGAGGCTCCAGCGGTTCTCGAGCACAATCTTGGTCCGCGCGCTCGCGACCATGTTATGGCGGCTTATTACCACAAAGGCAGTCGGCGTCGGTTCGACCAATCGCTGCAGGCGATACCAGCTGGTCGCCGGAATGCGACGCAATTCGTCCGCCGGATTCAAAACAAGATCGAGAATTACCAGTGGGAAATTGCCATCACGCAAAAGAAAATCGGCGGCTTTGACGGCTGTGCTTGCCTTTTCGCAACGGACCCAGAGCAAATGTTGCAAAGAGCCGGCATCGTAAACATCGAACGAATCCCGTCCGTCAATGAGCGCGAGGAAAAAACGATCGCGTTGCGCAATTTGGAGCAAGCTGTGAATGAGCAAGGCCGAGCCGGCGCTCGGATTTGGGCTGATGATTTCCGTGATTGCGCCTTTGCGCAGACCGCCCTCAAGCGTCTGCTCAAGTAGAGGAACGTTGATTTGTCCGCCAGTGAGAGTGGGCGGTTGCTGGAAGCGTTCTGTGAGAAGTTTGCGGAGATCGATGATACGCTGGGTCGCCGCCATACCTCAGCATGACATGGAGTGGTAATATGTTCAAGTGAACATTATTTACACAGACATGGAGCACTTGCCCTGCCTGTGTTCCTAGCCTCGTTTCGCGGGCGAAACCGGCCTTATTTCCCCACTGGCTTGGCGGCGAATAAGCGAGACCATGACACCCTGGACCCGTAGGTCATGGGCCGGTCGTTGATCGGGATAGCGCGGGTTTTCGGCCCGCAAATAGGGGCGGCCGTGTTCGGTGACGAAACGCTTCAATGTTGTCTCGCCGTCGATTAACGCTGCGACAATGTCGCCGTTCTTAGCCTCTTTGCGATCGTCCAAAATCACAATGTCGCCATCTAGGATGTGGGCGTTTATCATGGAATCGCCGCGCACTTTCAGCGCAAAAATGCGTGCATTTTTCGAGGCATTGGCGGAGCGGGTATCGAGCGAGACATGGCCCAGCACGGTTTGCTCGGTCAATGTTGCCATGCCGGCCGGGATTTGTCCGTAGATGGGGATATCGGTGATGCGGACCTTTTGGACCGGTGTAACAAGGGCGCGTGCTTTGCGCGCATGCCGATCGAGGAATCCTTTACGCTCAAGGGTGGTGATGTATTGCATCACTGACGTCTGGCTGGCAAAACCGAAATGACTTTGGATTTCGCGTGTGCTTGGGGTGATGCCTTTCTCGCGCTGTTCACTCTGAATGAAATCAAGCACGTTTCGCTGGCGATCGGTCAGCATGCGGCAAGATGGCGCCGTTTATGGCAAAGGCAAGTTCAAATGAACACTAATGCGTTGAAACATTAAAGCGTCGAAGCGCATGGACCACACTAATGGAAGAAAACGATTTTGGACATGGACGGGAGAACGGGATTCGTTTCTTAATTCGGTACAATCCCGCCTATTCCTTTACGCGGCGAAGCTTTCGCCGCAGGAGCAATGTGAGGTGGCGTTTGGGTTGGTGACTCTAAACCCCCCCTTTTGCAGATCATCGCTGAAATCTAGGGTCGAGCCGCTGACGAACAACGCACTCTTGGGATCGACTACGATCCGGACATTGGAAGAATGAACCAGAATATCCCGTGGGGCAGGGCCTTCTACTAGGTCCATTTTATATTGCAGACCCGAGCAACCGCCACCGATCACGGCCAGGCGCAAAGCACCTTCGGGCCGCCCTTGTTTCTCGAGCAGGGAACTCAGGCGACGCGCGGCATTTTCCGTGACGCGGATCAACTTTTCGTTGCCGATCTTAATTCCAGTTCGATCCGGACTGGCGGTCCGAGCCGGAGCGGCGGTGTCTTGGGGCGTGGTTTCGCTCACGAATTTATAATCACGCTATCGGACTGAAGTTCAACATGCTGCGTGCTGCCGTGCGTCATCTGCCGGCAGGTCCGAGCCCGCTTCCTGCCCGGAGGGCATCCAGGCCGGAGGGGACTGGCGTTTGGAAGCAACCATTCCCTGGACGCTCTTTGGTGCGCCTCCGCAATGTCCTCGATCTCGGCGACAGCCGAAACGTGCTGGAACTTTTCCCGCAACGCTTTCGCTTCTGGAAAATTTTTTGAGTAGGCCATCAAGTGTGCGCGCATGGAACGGATGGCTTGTTCCTCGTCGCCCCAATCGTCGGCATGACGGCGGCAATGCTCGATGATCACATTCCAACGCTCTGATAACTCTGGCGCGGGCAACGGCTCGCCCGTTACCAGATAATATTTGATCTGCCGGAAAATCCATGGTGCGCTCATGGCCGCGCGACCGATCATTACGCCGGCAATTTTCGTTTCAGTGCGCCGACGTGCGACTTCCTGGGCGGAAAACAAATCGCCGTTGCCGATTACCGGTATCGTCACCGCTTCCGCTACTTCGCCAATGACGCGCCAGTCTGCTTCGCCAGAATAACCTTGTGCGCGGGTCCGGCCATGCACGGCCAGAGCCGCGATGCCGCACTCCTGCAGAATTTCCGCGACGCGCACCGCGTTGATGGAATTAGCATCCCAACCAATTCGAATTTTTGCTGTAACGGGCAAAGGCGCGACCGCTCGCACTACCGCTTTGGCCACGCTGCTGAGGGTGGGGCAATCTTTCAGCAGAGCGGAGCCGCCATTTTTCGCGACCACTTTGTTAACGGGGCAGCCGAAATTCAGATCGATGAAATCGGGGCCAACCCAATCAACCACCTGCTTGGCAGCCTGTGCCATGTGAGCTGGATTAGCGCCGAAAAGCTGTACCCCGAGCGGCCGTTCGCGGTCGTGGAAATCAAGATATTGGCGGGTGCGTTCGTTGCGCCGAAAGATGCCTTCAGCGGAAACGAATTCAGTGACAAGAACATCGGCGCCGTAGCGTTTGCAGATCTGGCGGAAAATCTTGTCGCTCACGCCCGCCATCGGCGCGAGATAGAGAGGGAAGGCAGCATTGAACCAGGGCAGGGTGGTGGACATCACAATATTTTCTCACAAAACCGGCCCGAGTGCAGGCGGAGAAAAGGGTGAATGCTTTTTAAGAATGACGAAACACGAATGACAAATGACAAACGAATGACGAATGTTAAATGACGAAAGGCTATTGGCGCATTCTTTTAATCATTTCATTTGGCTCCCAGCAAAGACCTTATAGAGCGGACAGGATGTCCGCTCGCCGAGTCAGCCAAGATGCCTGACTTCCAGTCGCCTTATGTTGCTGCGCCGCCGCGCAGCAGCGTTGCCACTTCCTCCTGAACGCGTTCCAATTCGCTCAGACGGAGTTGCGGGTCGCGCACAATGAAGACATCGCCATTTTCCCGGTGCTCGTAAATAAGCAGGCGATCACCCTTGGCAATTTCTGTGCGCACTTGTTTGAGGACGCGTTTGCGTTCGAGCATGACGGCTAGAACAAAGCAGGCGTTTGCCGGGGGCTCCGGCTGCGTTATGAGGCGGCGGAAAAGTTGCTCTGCGTTTTCCTTTGGCAGCGCGTCGGGAGCCGGCGGCGGCGCCGGTTCGAACTTCGTTTTCCAAAATGAAAACGGCTGGATGTTTTCATTGCGATTGCGCCAGGCTTCTTCACTCAAGTCTTCGCGCCGGAAGCCGTCGCCTTCGCGATAGAGCAGGGTGTAGAAAAGTTCCCCAGCCGCGAACGGTCTATGGGTGGCGCTGCAAATCTCGGAGCGCTGCTTGATCGGCCAATCGGCCGCCAGTGGATTTATCATCGCGCAAGTATATGGCGCGGCAGAAGCCAGCGAAAGTCGGAAGGATCGCGATTGGAAGTGCGCAATTGCAGCAAATACAGTCCGATTGTTCCAAAAACGATGGCAGGTGCCCAACCGGCGATCCAGGCGGGAATACGGTCGCCTTCGCCTAGAGCGAGGAAAAAGTGCGTGGAAAAGTTCAATGCGAAGACGAGCAGAATGGCGGTGGCGACGCTGGCAAGAACACCGCGGCGTGAAAAACCAACCCCCAGCGGCGCGGCGATAAGCGCGACGACGAGACATGTCCACGGCAGCGCAATTCGGTAATGGTAATGTGTCCGAAAAGGCGCGAGCAACGTGCCGGGAAAATCGGAGTTGAAGGTCAAGTAGTCCCGCAATTCCGGAAGACTCATCAGTTCGGCGCGCATGTTGGCACTGCGCAAACGATAGGGTGTTTCGCTCCAATGCCGGATGATCACGCTCGGCTCTATCGATTCGGAAGTAATATTACCGGCGTCATCGTAGTGCACGATCTTCGCCTGCGACAACGTCCAGGCATGTTCCCGCGGGTCGAACTCCGCGCGTTCGGCTAAAAAAGCCACGGTGACGTGATCGGAGGAATCTTGTTGCAGCACCTCGATATTATCGACCCGGTTGGATTTTGGGTGGAGACGTTGAATGAACCAGGTGCGTGAGTCCCGCCGGTTGCGGAAAATTTGTCCTTCGCCGCTGCTAGCACTTTTATCTTCCTCCAGGAAGATTTTTCGCGCCATTTCGGCGTGGGGCGCCACCGAATAGTTTAGTGCGAAACAAGCGGCCGTTGTCAGAATACCGAGAATAAAGAGGGGCGTGAGGATGCGGATGAGACTGGTGCCAGCAGTCAGCATGGAGACGATCTCATTGGCGCGCGACATACGACTGAGAACGAAAAGGAGGGCGAGAAGGAGCGCGACTGGCAGCAGGATGACCAGAATCTGTGGGACCTGGGTCGCGTAAAATTCCAGGACGCGCCCGAGAGTGAAGTGGAGGTCGAAGAAGGTCGAAATGCTGTCGCTGACATCGAAGATCAGCCAGATCGCAATGAACCCGACGATGCAGTAAAGGTAAGCCTGCAGGAAGTTCCGGGTGATATATCGATCAAATAACTTCACAACGCTTTCCCAACGAGTTGGGGTAGGCTCTAATTTAACGTCATGATTGCGCTGCGCGACTCCATTGAGTCGGATTTCTTGGAATGGACGGCATCGCTCTTTTCGGCGGACGGGCTTTTGGCGAAGGCGAAAAATTTCGAGCGACGTCCGCAGCAACAACAAATGGCAGTGGCGTTAGCACGTGCGCTGGAGGAGGAACGCCATCTAGTCATCGAAGCGGGCACCGGCGTGGGTAAATCGCTAGCCTATCTGGGTCCTGCGGTTCGGTTTGCGCTCGACCAAGAGAAAAAGGCCATCATCTCGACGCACACCATCAATCTGCAGGAGCAACTTCTCTACAAAGACATTCCGATTCTGCAAAAAGTTCTCGCAGAGACGTTCGATGCGGCGCTGATCAAAGGCCGCCAAAATTACATTTGCCCGCGCCGGCTTTTGCGCGCGCGCGAACAGCAGAACGATCTGTTCACCGGCCCGGAGCAGAATGAGCTGGAAGAGATTGCTGCGTGGGCGGCGCGAACACGAGACGGTACACTCAGCGATTTGTCGTTCGAGCCGAACGCAAAAGTTTGGGCACAGGTTTGTAGCGAGGCCCACATTTGTACCAAGAAATCGTGTGGGCAAAGCGATCGCTGTTTTTATCAGCGCGCCCGGAGGAAATTCGAGAACGCCCAGGTCGTCGTCATCAATCACACGCTGCTGTTCATGCTCCTGGGAGGCGTCGAGGAGCAGATGGAACGTGAAAGCGGATTTCTCTTTCCCGACGATTTTTTGATTTTGGACGAAGCGCACACGGTTGAGCAAATCGCTTCGCGTCAGATCGGGACGGTCGTCTCGCAATATCTCTTACGCGCGACGGTGCAGCGGCTCTATAACGCGCGCTCTAAAAAAGGACTGTTTACGGTAACGCGCGACGTTGAGGGCGTGCGATTGGCTGCGGAAATTGTCGAAGAGGTCGATCAATTTTTTGAAGCATTAGGAACGCGCTGTGATTTTCGCAAAGGCCGCGAGTTCCGAGTACGCCTACCGGATATAGTGTCCGACAGCATTACGGGGCGTCTGATTGCATTGCAGTCACGCGTGGCGGAGGTGGTCAAACGTCAGGATGACGAAATGTTGAAGTCCGAACTGCAGGAGCTTGGCCGACGCCTTTTCGAGGCGCGTCGCGGAATACAAATTTTCCTCGAACAATCAGCCCGCAATCACGTTTACTGGGTGGAGCGGACCGGTAAAATCGGACAACTCCTCACCCTCAACGCCGCGCCGATCGATATTGCGCCAGCTTTGCGGCAAATCCTTTTTCGTGACGGCTGCACCTGCATTATGACCAGCGCCACTCTGGGAGTAGGACGAAAAGATCTGGCCTATTTTCGAAAACGCGTGGGCGCAGAAGAAGCCGTGCCGCTCCAGCTCGGCAGTCCATTCAATTTCAATGAACAGATGAAAATGTTCGTCGTCCGCAAAATGCCGGACCCGCGCGAGGACGGCTACGAAGACGCGCTCGAGCATTGGATCGAACATTTCGTCGGGAAAACCGACGGCCACGCCTTTGTCTTGTTCACCAATTATCGGCCGATGCAGGGGCTAGCTGTGCGAATGGAAAATTTTTGCGCGGAACATGATTTGAATCTGCTGGTGCAAGGCGGCGGCATGCCCCGGACGAAATTGCTCGAGCAGTTTAAGAATACGCCGCGCAGCGTACTTTTTGGGACCGACAGTTTCTGGGGTGGGGTTGATGTGCCCGGTGACGCGCTGCGCAATGTCATTATCACGCGGCTGCCGTTCGCCGTGCCGGATCATCCTTTGATTGAAGCAAAACTGGAAAGCATCGAAGCAGAGGGTGGCGATGCTTTCACGGAATACTCGCTTCCGGAAGCGATCCTGAAATTGCGACAAGGGGTGGGCCGACTCATCCGGACGAGAAGTGATCACGGCATCATCGTGATTCTTGATAATCGAATTGTTACCAAGCCGTACGGCCGAGCCTTCATGAGCGCGCTGCCGAAGTGCCCGGTGGAAATCTTGTAATCCTACTATGTTCACTTGAACATAGATGGAAGCCGCCTTAAAATGGGCGTGTGAATGCGCCTGTTTTGTCGATTCCGTCGGCGGTTTTGCCGGAACGCACGGCCAAACAGATCGAACGTGCGAAAGAAACAGAACGCATTCTCTCGATTTTGCATCAGTGGGGGATTCATACCCTTGGTCAACTCGCGGCCTTGCCCCGGGATGATCTGGCGGCACGACTGGGTGCACGCGTGGTTGAACTTTGGGAGCGCGCCAATGGTCGGGCGGAACGAATTTTAAAACTCGTTTCGCCGCCCGAATCGTTCATCGAAAGTTTTGAGTTCGAAAATGAAATCGAAACGATCGAGCCGTTGCTCTTTATCCTGCGTCGGTTTTTGCAGCAGCTGGCAACACGTTTAAACGCGATCTATCTCGTCGCCAAAGAACTGCGGCTGCGGCTCACTTTTGCCGACAAATCGGACTACGAAGGTATCTTCAAAATTCCGCAGCCGACCAACAACGAAGACATTCTTTTCCGGATGCTGCACACGCATCTGGAAAACTTTACATCGAAGCATCCGATCGTGGCGGTTGAATTGGAAGCGCAGCCGTCACGCTCAGTGCGGCAACAATTTGGACTGTTCGAAACCGCATTGCGCGATCCGATGCAATTGCATGAGACGCTGGCGCGTCTTGTTGGATTACTCGGCGCGGATCGTGTCGGCACACCGGTGCTGGAAGAAACGCATCGGCCGGATGCATTCCGGATGAAACCATTTGTATGGGAATTTCGTCCGAGCCGGACTGGCGTTTTTGGTGACGACTACGGGGACACAATGCGGATGAATTGCGCTGCTCAAGAAAATGAAACTAATGACCCTTACCCTACCCTCTCCCCGGGGCAGAGACGCGCGGGCGAGAGCACGGCGGTGAGGGAACTTATCCCGCTACGTCGTTTTCGAAAACCCACAAAGATGACAGTGTTACTAGAAAGTCATCGGCCTGCTCATGTGCGCACTGAGGGGGTCCGAGCCGGACTGGCGGTCCGGGTCGGACTAACGATGGACGGCGCAACGGTGATGCAGGAAGGACCGTATCCGCTTTCAGGAAACTGGTGGGATGAGCAGGCCTGGGCGCGGGTGGAATGGGATGTGGAAATCGAGAATGGAATTATCGCGCGCTGTTACTGTGATCAGGAGGGCTGGGCGATCGATGGGATTTATGATTGAGGATAGTTGAAGCGTTAAAAGGGTTGAAGCGTTGAAGGGGCAGAATGGCATCGCTCATTTCCGCTGAACGCTTCAACTCTTCAAGGCTTTAACGGTTCAACGCTTTTTATGCCCTACATCGAACTGCACGCCTGTAGTGCCTTCAGTTTTTTGCGCGGCGCATCTTCACCGGAACAACTGGTGGAAGTGGCGGCGGAATTGGAATCGCCGGCGCTGGCGTTGCTCGATCGCAACGGGGTTTATGGTGCGCAGCGATTTTCGGTGGCGGCGCGGGAGCAAAAAGTGCGGTCGATCACTGGGGCGGAATTAACGATGGAAGACGGCAGTTTGTTGCCGGTGCTGGTGGCAAGCCGTCTCGGTTACGCCAATCTTTGTTCGCTCCTTACCCAGGCGCATCTGCGCAGCAGTGTGAAAGGCGAGTGCACTGTGAGATGGGAGGAGCTGCCGGAATTTGCGCAGGGGCTCGTTGCGCTCTTTGGATCGGGGAGCGCAGGCTGCCAGCCTGCGGCGTGCGGCAGCTTGCCGGAGGCAATTTCTCCACGCGTGAAGTGTATTGTTCCAGGTTTGCGGCAGGCTGCCGCAAACGGCAGGCTGGCAGCCTGCCCTCCCCAGAGTGCAGAAGATCGGGCGCAAGGTCTCATCGAGGCGTTTGGGCACGAGAATGTGTACATCGAAGTTCAGCGGCATTTTTTGCGCGGCGAAGATCGGGTTAATCGCGCATTAACTGATATTGCTTCGAAATTTCAGTTAGCGGTTATCGCGACTAACGGGGTGCAGTACGCGAAGCCTTATGGTCGCCAGGTGCTGGATGTTTTCACCTGCATCCGCGAGCACACCCACCTCGATCTCGCCGGAAAACTTTTATCACAAAACGCCGAGCGTCATTTGAAGAGCGATGCGGAGATGCGCACGATTTTTCGCGATTTACCAGACGCAATCACGAACACCGAACGACTCGCAGATCGCTTGCAGTTTTCCCTCGAAAATATCGGCTACGAATTTCCCGAATATCTGGTGCCGGACGGGCACACCATGAATTCGTTTTTGCGCACGATGGTGTTGTTTGGAGCGCAGCAGCGTTACGAATCAATTTCAAAAAGAGTAAAACGCCAGCTGGAAAAAGAACTCGCGCTCATCACTCGACTCGGATTCTCCGGATATTTTCTGATTGTCTGGGACATCGTAAATTTTTGCCGCGAAAACAACATCATGGTGCAAGGCCGTGGGAGCGCGGCCAACAGCGCGGTTTGTTTTTGTCTCGGGATCACACCGGTCGATCCGGTCAGTAATCATCTCGTCTTCGAACGGTTTTTGAACGAGAGCCGCAAAGGCTGGCCCGATATAGATCTCGATTTACCGAGCGGTGATCGGCGCGAGCGGGTCATCCAGGAAATTTACCGGCGCTACGGCAAACACGGCGCGGCCATGACCGCGAATGTCATCACCTATCGTGGGCGAAGCGCAGCTCGCGAAATCGGAAAAGCGTTGAATTTTTCACCGAGCACGATCGATCGCTTCTCGCATTTGTTCGCGAACGGCGATTTTCCACACACCCTCGAGCTCGAAGCTCAAATCGAGCAGGCGGGTCTGCCGAAAGCGCATCCGCGCATGCCAGCATTCGTCGGTTTGTATCACGCCATCTACGGATTGCCGCGGCATCTCGGGCAGCACTCCGGCGGGATGATTATTTGCCAGAACAAACTGAGCTCGTTTGTGCCGTTGGAAAACGCCTCCATGCCGGGCCGCGTGGTGGCGCAATGGGACAAGGATGATTGCGAAGATCTCGGAATCGTTAAGGTCGATCTGCTTGGCCTAGGGATGATGTCGGTGATGCAGGATGCGTTTGAGCTTTGTCGGGAACGTGGTCGCCCTCTCGATCTCGCTCACATCCCAAAAGACGACGCGAAAACTTTCGAGATGATGCAAACGGCCGACACCATAGGGGTTTTCCAAATCGAAAGTCGGGCGCAAATGGCGACGCTGCCCCGACTAAAGCCAAAATGTTTTTACGATGTCGTGATTGAAGTCGCGATCATCCGGCCGGGACCGATCCAGGGCGACATGGTACATCCGTATCTGGCGCGGCGGGCCGGAAAAGAACCGGTCACGTATTTCGATGAGCGACTAAAGCCAGTACTGGAACGAACGCTCGGCGTCCCATTGTTTCAGGAACAGATGCTGAAGATCGCGATGATTATGGCGAATTTTTCCGGCGACGAAGCGGAAGAATTGCGGCGCGCGCTCAGTTTTCATCGCTCGGAAGAGCGGATGAACCGGGTGAGTGTGAAGTTGCGGGAGGCGATGGCACGCAACCAAATCGCGCCGGACGTAATCGAGAAAGTCTTGCATTCCATCACGTCGTTTGCGCTCTACGGATTTCCGGAATCACATGCCATCAGTTTCGCGATTCTGGCTTATGGCAGCGCCTATTTAAAAGCGCATCGTCCGGCGGAGTTCTACGCGAGTTTGATTAACAATCAGCCAATGGGTTTTTACACACCGGCGACAATTGTGAAAGATGCGTGGCGGCACGGAGTGAAAGTGAAACCGGTGTGCGTGGCACAATCGGAATGGAATTGCACCATTATTGCCGAAGACACAATTCGATTGGGCTTTTGCGTGGTGAGCGGATTGCAGCGCGAACACGCCGAGGATTTTTTGCGGGAACGCAATGAGCGGCCCTTTACGTCGCTGGAAGATTTTCGGAAGCGCGCGGTCCTAACGAAAGAGGAACTACGGCGGCTGGCGAACTTGGGAGCGCTGAATTGTTTCGCGGAACATCGCCGCGCGGCGATGTGGAAGGTGGAGGAAACCCCGCGTGATGATTTGCTTGCTCCAGCCCGTCGTTCCGAGCGAAAACACCAGTCCGGCTCAGACCAAGGGATTCCGTTGTACTGCGGAAAGGTGCCGCAACGGGATCCCTCCACTACGCGGTGCTCCGCTCGGGATGACGAGAAGTATAATTCTCCGCTAGCGCCGATGACGTTACCCGAGCGCGTCCGTGCGGATTACGAAGTGATGGACCTAACCACTGGACCGCATCCAATGAAATTAGTGCGCGAACAATTGTCGGATGTATGGCGGGCCGCTGATCTGGCGCAGGCAAAACATGGCTCCATCCTCCGCATCGCGGGAAATGTGATTTGCCGTCAACGGCCGGGCACAGCGAAAGGCTTCGTCTTCATCAGTCTCGAAGACGAAACCGGAGTATCGAATGCGATTGTCACGCCGGATTTATTCGAACAAAGCCGATTACTCATCACCGAAGAGCCATTCCTTGCGATCGAAGGCGAAGTCCAGAACACCGACAACGTGGTGCTGATTAAGGCTCAGAAAATCCTGCCGCTAACAAATCACGGACTTGTCGGTTCCGAATCGCATGACTTTCGTTGAAGCGTTGAACCGTTGCAGCGCTGTTATTTGCGCGGCGAGGGATTGTGTCCGCCTCAACGCTTTAACTCATTTAACGCTTCGACGGCTTGCATTATTCGCCGGCGTGGCGTTTTGGCGTTGGTTTGGGCGCGCTGATTTCCTGCGCGGGTTGGTCGCCGATCCAGTCGGTATGGAAAATTCCCGGCTTATCGACGCGCTCGTAGGTATGGGCGCCGAAGTAGTCGCGTTGTGCCTGCAACAAATTTGCTGGCAAACGCGCGGAACGATAGCTATCGAAATAGGCAAGAGAGGCGCTGAACGCGGGTGTCGCCACGCCATAATTGATGGCAGTCGAAACCGCAACGCGCCAGTTATGCTGCGTCCTAGCAATGATATCGGTGAAATATTCGTCCAACAGTAGAT
>Ga0066677_10000436_pt1 | contig 13682 bp, 11 predicted proteins | sample GraSoiAngelo_126_FD_62299 | JGI IMG/M metagenome (GOLD analysis project Ga0066677, IMG submission 62299) | Grasslands soil microbial communities from the Angelo Coastal Reserve, California, USA - 14_0927_09_20cm | ecosystem: Environmental > Terrestrial > Soil > Grasslands | place: USA... | reverse complement strand
AGGTCGGAATACTCAGGTCGTCAATGCTGGCTGACGGAGAGAATGTTTCCGTCCGGATCTTTGAACCAGGCGACTTTGTCGCCACCTGGCGCAGTCCACACGCCGCGTTCCTTGTCCTGGACGAATGAGTATTTTTCGAATACGACACCCCGTTCGGTGAGCAAGTCGACGACGCTTTCGATGTCGGAGACTTCCCAGCCGAGGACGGTGCTTCGCAACGGGGTGAAGTCCGCAGCCTTCGAAATGCGGATCTGGTGGCCGCCTATTCGCACAACCAACGCAAACTGATCGAGGCTTACGAATTCGCAGCCGAGGGTACCTTCGTAAAAGGCCTTCGCCTTGTCATAGTCTTTCGTGAGCACAAAGCCAACCATCTTTCCGAGCATGGCTCTGAGCCTATCACTTCGTCGGAGAGACGGTAGGAGGACATCGTCAGCTCTCGGACGTGGAACACTGTCGCGGCGATCGCGGCCCGTGTTGTCGGTGTGGAGAAAGGAGCCCGTCGGCCGGTGGGTGATCTTCCGTGACGCGAACATGATTACAGCCGACCCATCCACCGGAGAATTCCCAGCGTGAGCCATGGGACGTAGGTGATGAGCAGCACGCCAATCGCCAGGATGCCGAGCATCGGCAGCGTCGCCCACGTTACCTCGAGCACCGGCTTCTTGAACCTCACCGAGGCGAGCAGCAGGTTCAGTCCGAGCGGCGGATGTAGAAATCCCAGCTCGAGATTGGCGATGAAAATGATGCCGAGGTGCACGTAATCGATGCCGTAGATGTCCGCCAGGGGCAGGATCAGCGGCACGATGACAACGATGGCGGAGAAGATGTCCATCAGCGTGCCGACCGCCAGCAGGAACACGTTCAGGAACAGCAGGAACACGAGTCGCGAGTGTACGTGCGCCTGCGTCCACTCGACGAGCTTCGTCGGGATCTGCGCGAATACCAGGTAGTCGGTCAGGGCGGCCGCAACAGCCAGGATCAGCAGGACTCCGCCTACCAGTGCGATGCAGTCGGCGGCCACGCGGAAGACGTCCGTCCACGACGGCAGGTCCCGGTTGACGTATCGCTGCACGATCACCGTGTAGAGTGCCGCCATCGGCGCCGACTCGACGAGCGTGGCCACGCCGCCGATGAACGATCCGACGACGAAAACCGGCAGCGTTAGCTCCCACTTCGCCTCCCACAACGCTCCCAGCGCCTCCGGGATCCGGAAGGGCGTGCGCTCGGCATGCGTCCGGACTCCCTCTCGGACCCCCAGCGATGCGAGCAGTCCAACCATCAGCAGGCCAGGGACCAAACCACCGATGAAGAGATCTTCTATTGACGCCTTCTGCGAGACGATCCCATAGAGCATCAGCGGCAGAGACAGAGGGAAGAGGAGGCCGAGCGAGCCCGATGCGGTGAGGAGGCCGATCGAGAACCGCTCGCGATAGCCGCTTGCCACCAGCGCCGGCAGCAGGAGACCGCCGAGCACCAGGATCGTGACGCCAGATCCGCCGGTGAACAGCGTGAAGAACGCGCACAGCATGGCGGCGGCGATCGCCGTCCCGCCTGGCGCCCAGCCGAACCAGGCGCGGAACACGCGCAACAGCCGCTCAGAGGATCGCCCTTCCGCGAGCAGGAAGCCGGCAAGCGTGAAGAGCGGAATCGCGGCCACACCCGTGGAGGTCGTGAGCTCCTGGTACGCCATCATCGGAAGCACGACCGGCGGGTTGCCGAGCGTGAGCGAGGCGAAGAGCGCGATGCCGGCCAGCAGCGAGAAGATCGGCGCGCCCGCGATGCCGGCCAGCTGCAGCAGGATCAGCCAGGGGGACAACGGATACCCTGCCAGCGACGCGTGCGCCTGGTTGATGGCGATTCCGGCAGCGATGCCGAGCAGTGCGATGATCCGTCCCGGCCATGTCGGCGACGCGCGCAACGCGAGCCGGACCGCGATCAGCGCAAAGCCGATCGGGAGCGCCAGATCCGCGACCCAGACCGGGATCGCGGCGCTGAGCATCGTGCCCGCCGTGCGATCGCTGCCGACGAGGGTGACGCTGGCGAGGCAGAGGACGGTCGCAATCAGCGCGGCAACCGTGCCGGCCAGGACATGCGCGGCTGCGCCGACCCGCCCCTTCGGCAGGAACTCGCCGGTGGCGAGCGTCAGCAGCTTGCCGTCGCGCGCCGCCACGGCCGCCCCGAACACCCCGAGCCACAGCGTCAGCGCCGACACGATCGCGGCCGACCCGGGAATGGCCGCGTGCAGGAACCGTCGCGAGGCAATCTCGGCGAGCGGCAGCAGCATGATGCCGGCGAGCGTCAGGCTCGCGACGCGGTTCTCGAACTGTGCGGCGAGCGCGGTTAGCCGCGCGCTACCGGCCGTGCGACTTGCGGAACGCATTGCGCTCCTGCACCGCCGCGGCGTAGATGTCGGCAGGCACCATGCTTCCGCGCATCGTCGCAGTTACCTCGGTCGCCGCCGCGCGGAACTCCGCGGCCGCTTTCGGATCGAGCGTGATCACCTGGAGGCCGCGCGCCTGCATCTGCTTGATCGACTCGGCGTCCTGGATCGGCGCTTCGGTCCTGACGCGCTGCTCGAGCGCCTGCGCGGCGGCCGTCAACTTCGCGCGATCGTCCGGGGTGACGCGATTCCAGGCGGTGTTTGTGACGATGAGCCCGGCGACGAGAGGCGCGATGTGCACGTCGAGCATGTACTTCGCATCGCGGAAGATCTGCAGCGAGAGCGCGAGGTACGGCGGGTTGGGCGCGGCGTCGATGAGTCCTGTCGAGAGCTTCAACTGCGTCGGGATGTCGGCTGGCAGCAGCGCAACGGGATGGAATCCGTTCGAGACGTACCAGCTGACCCATTTGTCGGCCCCCTTCGAGGCGAAGAGCTTCGCGTTCTTCACGTCGGCCAGCGTGCGCAGGGGCTTCTTCGAAAAGAGCTCCACCCATCCGGCCGTACCCCAACCGAGGAGATGCAACCCCTTCGCCTGCAGCCGCTGCTCCAGCATCGGAGTCAGCCTCTTCTCGATGGCCGCCTCTTCGTCTGACGTGTCGATGAAGAACGGCATCCCCAGCACGTTGAACGCCTCATCGAGCTCCGCGAGGCCGACCGACGTCAGGAACGCCGCCTGCAAGACGTCGTTCTGCATCTTCTTGAGCGTCGTCGACTCGTCTCCCTGCGTCCCGCCCGGATACACCGTCAGCGTCACGCGCCCCATGGTGTCCTTGTTCCAGGTGTTGCCCATGTCGAGCAGTGCCTTGTGCCACGAGGTGTTGGCAGGGACGAGCGTCGCCAGCCTGATGTCCGTTGCGGCCGAGAGAGTGACGCAGGCCAGGATGACGATCGCAATCGACAGTCGCATTCGCACGGACATTTATCCTCACTTCGTGAACATCGTATCGATGTGATCGAGCAGCGCGCGCGCGCGGCGCTGCTGCACCAGCGTGATGAGGCGGTTGTGTGGATCCCGTTCCGGATCAATCGCGAGCGCCTTCCTCAGCAACGATTCGAACTCGGTGCGATCCTGCGCGGGCATCGCGATGCCGACGGCCAGCGCGACGTACGGACCGGGCGAGCGGCCCCCTTCGAGCTCGATGGCGCGCGCGAAATGCTCGCGCGCCCGCGCGGGCGATCCGCCGAGCGCCTCCGGCAGGCTCTCGAGCGAGATGAACATCTCCTGGAGCGTGCCGTTTCCCCACGAGGAGTCCAGCGCGAGCGCGCGGTCGGCCAGTGCGCGGACGACGGGCATGTCGATAACGAGCTCCGGCTTGTCCACGCCGAGACCGATCGCGGATCCCCACGACGCAGCCGTCCAATAGAGCAGGGGGACATCGGACTTGCGCGCCGCCGTGAGCGCCCGGGCCGGATCGGCCAACAGCTTCGGCCCGATCCCCGGGAACCGCACTTCCATCGCGCGGACGCAGTAGCCGCGCGCGCGAAGGTACAGCTTCAGGGCGCGGGCGTTGAGGTGCGCAACCTCGTCGTGGTGCTGCGCCTCGCCGAGCTCCAGCGCCTCGGTCTCGAGATAGGCGAGCCCGAACTGCGTGAAGTTGCTGCAGGTGGCGATCAGCAGATCCTTGTTCTTCGGGGCCGATTCGAGAAGCGACTCGTAGAGTTTGAGGCCGAAGGGAATGGCCTGCCCGACCAGCTCGAGATCGTCGTCACGGGTGAACACGTCACCGCTGGAGGCGAGCGTGCTGGCGACCATACCGACAGCCCTGCGCTTGACCAGCGCGCATCCCGGCAACATGGTAAGGGCGCAGGCTACCGCCAGGACGTGAAAATAGCTCAGATGCGCCGGGTATCGGTATCCTGCACCGGCTATGATTTGTGGGCGCCAAAGGAAGACCATCTTCTTCACCGTGTTCGGGATCTGTCTCGCCGCGGCAGCCGTCTGAACGTCAGCTGGCCCGTGCTGAAGAGGCGCGGGCGTCCTCGCGGGCGTCCTGATGATGTTTGTCTACATTGTCTTCCCGGCATCATCGCGGGATGGTCATCCATACAATTTTTCTCGAAGGGAATCCGCCGCAACGAGCAGCCCCGAGTCTTCATTAACGCCGTCACCCCCGAGCTGAAGACGCCGTTCGCGCCGATCCGAATGTACCTGCAAACGCTGCGATCGCGGACCGATCTTCAACGTTGGCTTGCCGCGAGGACGCAACGGCTAGGCCGACGGAGCTCGCCTGGCTCGCCACCCGAAGGACGCTGGACCTGATGTGCGGGTGTTGGAACCGACTCGTGCGGTGGTTGAGACGAATCGAAGACCTGCGCCATGCGGTGTGAGGCCCTCAGACGCATGACTTGCGGCGCAACCGCGCCAGCACCCTAAACGCAAGCCGCAGTTCTCGCGACCCGGGATCTGGGGCGTAGAATCGACTGAGTGCGGGTCCGGTACTATCTCGATCCGGCCACGGGAGAGCCGCACATTCATCAGCACAACGTGCAGGAGATCGAAGTCGAGGAAGTACTGGCGAGACCGCTAGAAGATCGTCCTGGACGCGAGCAGTCCAGAGTCGCCTTGGGCCAGACCGAAGCGGGCCGGTACCTGCGCGTCGTCTACGTTCCTGATCCGGAGCCCGAGTCGGTGTTCGTGATCACCGCGTACGATCTCGGGCCGAAGGCTTTGAAGGCATTGCGCCGGCGTCGCCGGAGGAAGAAATGAAACAGAGCAAATTCCCGCCAGGTTGGGACGAGGAGCGCGTTCGCCGAGTGCTTGAACAGTACGATACGCAGTCAGATGACGAGGCAATCGCCGAAGACGAAGCGGCGTACGAGTCAACGACACACACGACGATGGAGATCCCAGTCGATCTCGTTCCTAAGGTCCGTGAACTCCTTGCGAAACGCCGCGCTGGCTGATGTTGTGTGGCGTTCTGTGAACGTTTGACAACGTGGCCTGGCCAATCTTTCCTGACCCACGTTTGACGTGAGTCCGGTGTAGTACCGACGTGAGTCGCTGATGCTACGGAGCACATACACGAACCGCTGGGAGTGCACGGCCCGCGAGATGCAAGATTTTGACCCGTGAGAAATCACTTGAATTCGTCGCGATCGTCGCGGCGCAAGAGCGGGTCCATCGCGGTATTTGCGACGAAAACGCGCCGACCGATGGGCAGAATCTGCGGAACCTTCGCCTGAGATCGAGAGCGAAGGTTGCCTTGCCACCCGTAGCTCTCGCCGGTGACACAGACAGTCCTCCGTCCCGTCGCTTCGCGACGCTATGGGGGACACCCTCCGCGTGTAGACGGGAGAGCGGAGGGTGGTGGACCTGATGTGCGCGAGTTGGAACCGAGTGCGTAGCTGGTTAAGCCAGGTCGATGCACTGCGTGCGTAGGTGACCGAGAGTGCGCGACCGCCGCACGACCCGTACGCTCGGTCAATCGCAGCGAAGCATCTGGATCGGGTCGACGCGCGCGGCCCTGCGTGAGGGGATGTATCCAGCGGCAAGCGCTGCAGCGACCACGAGCAGCACACCGGCGCCAAACGCTGGCGCATCGAACACGCGCATGAAGACCATCTGCGAAGCAAGCAGGCGGGATAAACCGATAGCGAGCGCGACTCCCAGGCCGACTCCGGTTGCAACAATGCGCAACGATTGGTTCAGTATCAGAGCTGTGACGCCGCCGGCCGTCGCACCAAGCGCCACGCGGACGCCAATCTCCTTTGTTCGCTGCGTCACCAGATAGGACACCGTGCCGTAGACGCCGGACACTGTCAGCAGCAGCGCGAGTCCGCCGACGGCCACTCCGATCAGGGATGCGGCGCGAAAAGGGTACAGGCCAGCAGCGCGGTATTGATCGAGAGAGTGGATGTCACTGATGCCGCCAGGGACGAGTCCCGCCAGCCGTGAATCCAGCCCACGCCGTTCGCTCTCGACATTTCCGCGCACGCGCACCAGAACGGCTCCCCTCGTCGAGGATCCGGTTGGCAGATAGATCAGAGCGGGATCTTTTCCATACGCGATGCAGCAGGTCACAATATCGCCGGCGATGCCGATGATGCGGACGTCTCGAACTGGCTTTCCCGCCAGATGCATCATCTGCCCGAGCGGATTCTCGCTACCAAAGAGACGATGCGCCGCGGCTGCGCTCACGATCGCGACCGGCTCCTCGGAGACCGTCTCCTGCGGTGTGAAATTGCGGCCGCGCAGGATCGGGATGCTCAATAGGTCAAAATACCTGGCGACACGTAATTGTACGCCGCGCTGATCGCCGAACCATCCTGCGTGACCATCGTGATGCTCGGGACCAGCCCGCCGAGCGGAATCGAGGAAGCGGCCGCGATCGCGTCCACGACCGGGTCAGAGACTATGGCATCGAGTACGCGCCTGCGAGCGTTTTCGACAACTTCCATCGCGACCACTCCGCCGGTGCGGAAGCCGATATCGAATGAGCTCATCGCGACGGTCGTTCGAAGAAGCGCGCCGCATGCGACCAGCAGCAGAGTGCAGGCAGTGATTTGCGCGAGCACGAGTCCGTTGCGAAGACGCACCGGCCTGAGATCTGCGGCGAATTCTCCTCGCGCGGCGAGGATGACATTCGAGCGAGTCGCCTGGATCGCAGGCACGAGCCCGAAGAGAACAGCAGATGTCAGAGCGGCGAAGAACATGAACACAATGACGCGCCAGTCGACCGGAAGCGTCACCTCGTGCAGCAACTCGAGCATGTCCCTCGGAACTGTCACGTACATTATGCGAAGCGACGCTTCGATTGTGACTTGCGAAACGATCCACCCGAGGAAAGCGGCCGGGACGGAAAGTAGAACGCTCTCGGTCAGCAGTTGTCTGATGAGTCGACCGCGGGCGGCGCCAAGCGACAGGCGGATTCCGATCTCCCGCTGCCGTGTCACGGCACGGGCCAGCATCATGCTGGCCACGTTGGCGCATGCCAGCAGCAGCGCGAGAGCGAAAGCGGCCGCCAGCGGGCTGAACACGAGAAGGAGTTCGCGCGTTAGAGGAATAGCGGTCGCATTGGAACGGAGGAGAACACCGACGGCTTTGCGCTCGTCAGGCTGTTGCGACGTCATCTGCCGGGACCACGCCGCCAGCGTCGCTTCCGCACTCGAGATACGCTGACCCGGGCGGATTCGTCCGATGATCGTGAGCCTTTCCGGATGCTCGGCCCCGAAAAGGTCGGGGCCGTCCTGCAGCCGGCCGGCAACGGTCACTGGAGCCCAGAAGTCGCGTGGTACTTCGCTCAGATCCTGAAATCCTTTGCGGGCCACTCCGATTACTTGCATCGGAGAACCGCGGATCATGATCTTTGCCCCGATGATGTCCGTCCGACCGGCGAAGATTGTTTGCCACGCTTCGTAACTGAGGACGACAACCGGATCACGCCCCGGCACGGCCGCATCTTCGGGCAGGAGGGTTCGACCGAGCGAGGTGCCGACGCCCAGCATTTGAAAGTAGTTTCCAGTGACCAGTTGCCCCTGAAAGACACGACCGTTCAGGCGCGTTTGTACAGATTCGACCGCCGCGACCTCGGAGAAGACGCCGTTATTTTCGCGAAAACGCCGATATTCATCCCATGAGAACGTGTGCTCCCGGCCCGCACGGGTTGTCCACGTGAACGTGTACAGGCTGTAGGGATCGCGGATGGGGATGGGACGAAGAACATACGCGTTGAACAGCGTGAAGAGCGCCATGTTGATGCCGAGGCCGAGTGCGATCGTCGCGGCCACGGTCAAAACGAACCCTGGACTGCGACGGAAGGCCCTCAACGCATACCGGACATCGAGAAACGTTGTCTCGAAGGCTTGTCTCACACCCACGGTCGCACGACTCCATTCACGGCGTAGCGTCCATGTCGTACATACGCGCACAGGGGTTGTTTGGTTAACGCCGTTTGCCCGCTGCAAGAGCCATTGGTAGCGGGTCTCCATCCAATCTTGACGACAATGCTCACGGTTCTGCGCGGGCAAGCCAGTACAGGGGGCGACGCTTCGCATGTGCGATCGCCAGCACGAGCACACAGTCCTGATGCTGTTCGAAGGCGACCACGTATGGAAAGCGATGCATCGTGTGTCGGCGAATAGCGGGTGTGCGATCGTGGAGGCCGTCCAGGGTGGAGACGATTCCGGCTCGCGGCTGATTCGGTCGAGGGCGGACGCGACCGCGTTGAGGAACTCGGCGCCGAGACCATCGCGTTGCTCGTCGTACCAGAGCGCGGCGCTGCGAAGCTCGGTGCGCGCGTCAGGAGGTAGTTCGACGCGCACGCCGTTCGTCGAGTTCCTTCAGGATCTCGGCTCGTGCTGTGTCCCAATCGGTCGTTTGGACGCGTCCGTCGGCGACGTCGCGTGACCGCCGCTCCAACTCGATTGCCCACGCGGTCGCGACCTGATCGTCAGGCTCTTCCAGGCTCGAGAGCAGTTGTTCAACGACACGCGCCCGTTCGCGGCGAGGCAGCCGCAAGGCCTCCACAAGCAGCTCGTCGGTCGACATCGGAACCAGTCTAGCACCGGCGGCGCAAAGGCCTGGGCGAACGTCTCGACATGGTTCCAACCGCGGTTTTGGGTGGACCTACAACCAACAGCGAATAGCAGGTTGGAGGTAGTGGACCTGACCGGCGCCAGTTGGAACCATGTCGCAACGTGGTTGCACCGAGTGGCGGCTCTGCGCAGTGTGGCCCGCTGACGTTACTGAAGCTTCGCGATAGCCGCCTTCGCCGCCTCTGACACAGTGACGAGCGCGCCGAAACGGGACTTGCAATCGTCATTCATCACCATCAGGAGACGCGGGACCGCTTCCTTTGCGTGCAGCGCCTCGAGCGCATAAATCACCAACACGCGCTGCGACGGATCGTCGTTGTCGAGCGCGGCGATCAGAGGCGGGATTGCGCGCTTGTCTCCGATTTGTCCGAGCGACCACGGGACGATTGATTGCGTCTCAGGATCGTCGAGGAGCGGCACGAGCAGCGCAAGCCCGCGCGGATCCCGGAGATCGCCGAGCAGATGCGCGGCGTAATAACGATCTGCGGCGACTTGCCGCTCGAACCGATATCGGCCGTCGCTGGGCGCGCTCGGGATTCCTTGACCGTCGGGTCGCTCCGACCGGTCGGCGAGGATATCGGCGATCGTCTGTAGTCCGCGCGGATCACCCAAGCTGGCGAAGATGAACGCGACGTTGCCGCGGATGTGACGATTCTGATGACCAAGCCAGCCGGCGAGCGGTGGCAGCACGCTCGCGTCGTGTTTGCCGGCGAGGGCCTTCGCGATGTCGATCTGTTTCCAGAAGACCTTTTCGTTCCTGAACTGTTCGACGAGCGCACTCGAAGTTTGCGTGATGTCGACAGTCGACTTCGGCGCCTCGCGCGGCGCTACAAACACGACGACATCGTGATCGCCTTCTGCGAGCGCGATGCCTGCGGCCGCCGGGTAGGATGTCCCATCAACGACGACGCGCGTTGCGACGACCATCGGCGGCGGTCGATCGGATGAGACAACAAAGTCGTACGAGCCTGACAACCCCGTCATCCTGAACGACCAGTCGCCGTTCACGGCCGCCGCGATCTCGCGTCCCGGCGCGAGTTGTTCGCGAGCCGTGTTTACCGTTACCCGTAACCCGATCGGCGTCGTGACAGCTCCCGACGGCTCGGCGACGACGTGACCCGTGAGGGAAGCACCAGGCTCGACGGTCAGCGAGAGATCGAGGTCGTGCTCCTTCACATCGATCATCGTGCCGACAAACTCGCGTCCCTCCTGGCCGGGCTGCGATGCGTGTGGCTCGATGGCCAGTTCATACCTGCCGGGAGGCCCGCGCGGGATGTCGAAGATGCCCGTTGCGCCTACGACCGCCAGCGTCGCTCCGCTTCCGAACCCGCCGAAGCTGCGAAACAGCTTGACGTCGAAGCCTTCTGTCGACCGGCCTGACGCGCTGATGACCGTGCCCGTCACGCGCACTGGTTTGACCGAGACGAGCTCGATCTGCACCGTTTCCGCCGGATGATCCAGCGCGTTAACCAACACTGCCTGCGAAACGTCGAGCGTCGACGGATAGAACGTGGGTCCGTACACGCGCGGAGGGACCGGACCACCGTTTGGGAACGTCGGAATCGCCTCCGCAGCAATCACGTAGTCGCCTGCAGCAAGACCGGCGATTTGAAACGTTCCTGTCCCGTCCGTTGACGCAGATCCGATACTTCGTCCCAGACGTTTCAAGCCGTATGACGCCTTTCGGGCGTCTTCCGCCGAAAACGCGTAGACCGGCGCACGTGCCACCGGCACGTGATGCTCATCTACAACGGTGCCAACAATGACGGCGTTGCCTTTTGGTTGCTTTAGGGGCTGCGCGAGGACGGTCGGTTGGAACGCGCACCCGAAAACGAGGAGTGACTCAACGACGAGGCGAAACAATGGGAAGAGGCGGCAATTGGAACAACATCGCCAGCTCGGTGCGGCAACTCGACTTCGTTCGCGCATCGGCCTGACCCAGAGTCTCGCTCTCACGGTACTCCAATCCGGGCATTCCAGATCCGGCGCGCGGGTGCTTCATCGGCCTCACGTGGACCGGCGGGTCCGTCGTCTGCGAAGTGGCGGCCCCGCGGCAGCGCAACGATTCTGACGTCCTTCCGATCTCGGGGAGACATCGTTGAACGAACACGACCATCTGGCCCTGCAGGCGTCATGAACGCAAGACTCATTTCGCGCATCCGGGAGTCCCGGTCGGCGCATCAGAGGAACGCCGCGAACGCGCAGCCCGAGCCGGACTTCAGGTATCGCTCGCATTCCAGCGCGCGTCGCTCACTGGCAAACGCCACCACGACGACGACCAGACACGGCGCCAGATAGCGGCTCGACGCTACCAGAGCGCCTGGATCGGATACTCGCCGATCGACGCGTCGTTCGTGACGAGTGCGAGGCCCTCGGCCTTGGCCTGCGCGATCAGGATGCGGTCGAACGGATCCTTGTGGAGCATCGGCAGGGCCGCCAAAGCCGTGATGTGGCTGGAGCGAACGTTCAGCACGCGCGCGGCGGTGAGCTCGGCGGCGCGTCGCCACCACGTCGCGAGATCGGAGATGGAGAGTAGTCCTTTCTGGGTCTTGATGACGACCTCCCAGCAGGACGCGACGCTGACGATATTCTCGCGCCCGCTTCCACGAGCCGGCGTGCGGTCGGCGACAAGCGCTCCGGCTCGCCGAGTGCCCACAGTAGCGTGCTCGTGTCGAGGAGGTGAGCGGCCTTAGCGGCCGCCCCAGAACGCCTCGGCCTCTTCATCAGTCAGCGCTCGCTCCCAGCCTTCGGCCATCTCGAACTGTCCGCGCATGGCCCCGAGCGGCGAGGCGCGACGTTTGCGCACGGGTATCAGCTGCGCGACAGGACGTCCGTGGCGCTCGATGATGACGGACTCGCCATCTTCGACCAGGTCGAGCAGCTTCGACAGCTGCGTCTTCGCGCCGTGGACGCTGTCGTTCATCTCGCCAGTTTAGTCCAATTTTTTGGACTAACGATATCGGACCCCACTGCTCAGTGGTTGAAACGTCTGGATAGTCTTCGGAACGCGGCATAGCGTGAGTAGCACACATGTTTGGCCGATGCCAAGGGAAGCCCAGGTGAGCGGCTGTGGGGTACGATGACTTCGCCGGTTCACCCGTTCCGCAGTCGCCCGCACGTCGGAGAATCGGAGGAGTCGCGAGAATCAGTTGCGATGCCGAAATCTAGGGATCGATTTCGGACGCGAGCGGAAGCCGCAGCCATTCGGCGGTTTTTGCCGGCGTGCGCCGATAGTCACTTCGCTTTATTGTTTTCATCCCACGGCATCGGCTCCCACAGTTCGACTTTGTTTCCGTCGGGATCGAGGATCCACGCGAATTTTCCGTTCTCGTGGGATTCAGGGCCCTTCCAGATTTCGACACCGTTTCGCTGCAACTCCGCCAACATTTCGGCCATGTTGTCGATTCGGTAGTTGATCATGAAGCTGGAGGGGCTGGGGCTGAACCATTCGGTGTTCTTTTCGGCGACATGCCACACGGTGAGGCCGCGGTCCTCGGACTTGTCGTTGGTCCATTTGAGAATCGCGCCGCCCCAGGGCTCGAGGTGAATTCCCAAGTTTTGGCTGTACCACTCCGCGAGTTTCTTGTGATCGTTGGTGGATTTGAAGAATACCCCGCCGATTCCTGTGACCTTCGCCATCAATCCTCCATCCAACTCCCGGGCCAGTCGGCGTCCGCTAGAACGGCGGCGTCGCGAAGATGGCGCTAACGAACCCGCCACTGGTTGCGACGATTGGACGGCCGCTGCCTGCGAGTCGCTGTCAACCCTGCGGCGTTCTGTCGTTCATCCGCGAGCGCCCCGGCTCGAAGTATTTCACACAACCGGATTCTTTCCGCCGCTCGTCGACTGTCAGCGCGCGCGGTAGCACCCTGGTCGCCGCGCCGCTAGCGCGATGGTTGGGGAGAGAGATGCTCGTGAACCGCAATCAGCGACCATCGCGACGGTGGAACTACGCACGCTCATGACGCGCGGGACTGCCTGAGAGCTCTCGGAAGTATCAGCGGTTCGACCACCCGAATGAATTAGTGACTGCAGCTTCTTAGAATCAACAACTTGGAGATGGTGGACGAGACGGGAGTCGGGCCCGCTTGCAATGAGCGGCGAACGAGTTGCGGCGCGCCCCGCCGAGCGGAAGGTTCCAGAACAACCGAGCGCTTTAAACTCAAGCCGCCAACTCCTGCCTAACGTCGTCGCGACGGGTCCAGAGCACGGGCACGATGTCGTAGTTTCGTAGGGCCTCGACAATCGATGTCGTTGGAGGCCGGTTCTCGTCGTTCAAGAACGCGTAGAACTTCGACGAATCGCCATGACTCGCGTCCGCTTGGAGCGCCTATGGAGTTCATCGAGCGTACGGATGACGGGCCAGAGCCGCTTTCGATCGCGCGCTGTCGGGAATTGCTCGGCGACGAAGCGGAATCGATGAGCGATCAGGAGATCGCGTTGATCCGCCGCCACGTCGAGACGATGGCGTACATAGTGGTCGAGATGTACGAAGGACACCGACCTGCCTGGTTCCCTGTATGGGCCCGCGGCGATCGCGCTCCGCTATCACTGCAAAGATCTGGTTCAGGGAAAATGCCGCGCCGCGAACGCGCAGCCGGAGCCGGACTTCAGGTACCGCTCGAATTGAATCGCACGCGCTTCGTTCGCGAATGCCACGACGACGATCACACGCCAGGGACGCCCCGTGGCTGTGTGCGGGCAG
>Ga0066677_10000433_pt1 | contig 13723 bp, 13 predicted proteins | sample GraSoiAngelo_126_FD_62299 | JGI IMG/M metagenome (GOLD analysis project Ga0066677, IMG submission 62299) | Grasslands soil microbial communities from the Angelo Coastal Reserve, California, USA - 14_0927_09_20cm | ecosystem: Environmental > Terrestrial > Soil > Grasslands | place: USA... | reverse complement strand
ATGGACGTGCCTGATCGCCCGGAAATGCGTTCGCACGATTCGATCGAACGGCTCGGTCTCGTCGGCGGTGTTGTGGAAGTCGAACATGCTCTGAATCGCCGGATGACGGAGCTCGTCGACGATCCGGACCGCCTCGCGGACCGTGTTGACAACGTCCGTGTCCTTGCTTGCGAGCGCTTCGAGCGCGATCGTCGCGCCCCGTGAGCGTGCATGATCCGCGATGGATGCCAATCCGTCTTTCAGATGCTTCGTCGCCTCCTCACGAGAGTTCCCTTGCGATCCGCGCTGCTTCGGGGAGCCCAACACCATGATTGCGTTCTCCCCCAGGTCGCCACACAAATCGATCAGCTTTCGGAAATACGCCCATGACTTCTCGCGAATGGTCCGATCGGCCGTCGTGATGTGCAGCCACTTGGGCGTGATCAGCAGCCAGTGCAGTCCGGCGAACCGGACCCCTTCACTCTTCAGGATGTCGCGCATCTCGCGGCGGCGCGCTGGTGTCAGCCCGTCGACGTCATCGCCGAGTGTAAACGGCGCAATCTCGACGCCCTGAAAACCCGCCTCGCGCATGGCGCGGACGCTCTTCGCGAAGTCCCACTTCTCGAAGACTTCATTGCAGATGGCATATTTGAATCGAAGTGAAGATACCTCGACACGCCTCAGGCGAGCCATGCCCGCGAGCGCCGCGGCGGCGCCGAGGAACTGTCGTCGGTGCACGGCACGGGATCTTGGCAGAGCCGCATAACAAGATCAACCGTAGCCGAGACCGTCGCGTTCACGCGACACCGTCTCATTGAAGCGCGCGTCCGCAGCGTTGGTGTGCGTTGCGTAGATGCTCACGGTCGCTGACGTCGTCCGCCGCCCTTCACGCGTCGCGATGCATCGCGCCAACCCCGCCACCTGCGAGGCCGCGCACGCGGTTGCTGTGCTCATACTGAATGTTCCTGGCCGTGTACATCGGCCTTGGCTGCGCTTTCCACGTCCGGGGCCTCAGGGGCCGCCCAATTGGTCGCCGACACCGCGCCACGTTGGCCCGTCGTCGCTCCATCCATCGTTGGCGCCGCCCCAGGTTCTGGTGTCTAACTCTTCTTCACTCGAAATACCTCCTGTAGAACAAACGCGTGGCGTCTTGTTTTCCTGGCAAGAATGCGTTTGTTCTACTAGATCGGCGGGCCCGATCGGGCCCGCCGCTAGCGCGGCTGCGCCACAGTTGGTTGCGGCGCAGCCGCGCTGTGTCTCAGAGCTTCTGGTTTGGTCGCCGCGAAACTCTGCTACGAGGTACGGGTATTTCGAGCCTTTTGCTTACACACCGAGCCGCAAACGCGCTGGTACTGGGCCTAGTGCTTTCCCCTTTCGACGGCTGCCACCGTGGTGCCCGTATCGTCGCCGACTGTCAGCGAGACCTCCACGCGCATGCCGATCGAGGCCGCAGCGGCACCGGGGAGTTCGGCCTTGAACTCGAATCCTCCGGTTTTGAGTGACTGGATCTGCGCGTCCACGGAGAGGCCGTTGACGACACCCTTGAACCGGAATCGCGCCTTTTCGTCGACCCTGAAAGCCCCCGCGGCGATCGTGACCTCGAGCGCGCCGAGACGGAGAGTTACATCTTCACGTGTCGGATCGATACCGTTGCTCGCCGCTCCGAGCTGGAACGTTGTCTTCACCGCCAGCTCGTTCAATTCCTCGACCTCGACCTTCGCAGCGAAGGCGGCAAAGCGCACGGTATCGGCTCCCCGGTCGCGGACGAAGACGTCGGAAACGCCATTCGTGTCCCCCGCGACGAGGTTCGAGGCCGCGGAGGCGAAGGCGACGAAGCGTCCTTCGGCGCTCACCGCCGGCGAGAAGCTGACGAAATCCCCTTCTGCGCCCGTGCTGTCGACGCTCACCCGCTCGGTCTGCCCTGTCGCGCGATCGTGGACGAAGACGTCGATCGTACCGTTCGTGTCCCCCGCGACGAGGTTGGAGGCCAAGGACGCGAAGGCGACGAAGCGTCCGTCGGCGGTGATCGCGACATTACGGCCGACGAATCCGGGAATCTGGAATCCACTGCCGCCGTTCGCCTGCCCGCCAGCGCTGTCCACGCTCACGCGCTCGGTTGCCCCGGTCTGACGGTCCCGGACAAACACGTCGAAGTCGTTGTTCGTGTCCCCCGCGACGAGGTTGGAGGCCAAGGACGCGAAGGCGACGAAGCGCCCGTCGGCGCTGATCGCTGGGGATATGCTGCCAAAGTTCGCCTGCCCACCAGCGCTGTCCTCGCTCACGCGCTCGGTTGTCCCCGTCTGACGGTCCCGGACAAACACGTCGAAGGCGTTGTTCGTGTCCCCCACAACGACGTTGGAGACGGAGGCGAAGGCGACGAAGCGCCCGTCGGCGCTGATCGCTGGGGATATGCTGTTCGCCGTCGTGCCGGTGTCGAAGCTGTTCATCGGCTCGGTCTGCCCTGTCGCGCGATCGTAGACGAAGACCCGGGCGGTGGAGAAAAGAGCGGGCAGCACGGAGACGAAGGCGACGAAGCGTCCGTCGCCGCTCACCGCTGGCAATATAGCGTGCGCCTGCCCGGCAGCGCTGTCCGCGTTCACGCGCTCGGTCGTCCCCGTCTGACGGTCCCGGACAAACACGTCGAACACGAAGTTCGTGTCCCCCGCGACGAGATTGGAGGCCCCTGAGACGAAGGCGACGAAGCGGCCGTCGGCGCTGACCGCTGGCGATATGCTGTCGCCCTCTCCGCTGGCATTGTTCGTCTGCCCGCCAGCGCTGTCGACGCTCACCCGTTCGGTCATGGGCTCGCTCGTCGCGGCCGGAACTCCGAGCGGAACGATGAGCGCCGCACAGACAGCATAAAGAAACGTTCTGAGATTCATGGTCGCAGCTCCCTTCTTCGCCGATACCGAATTCCGCGCGACAGGCGGTCGGCTACCGTTCAAGTCCCGGAGCTATCGCCACGGCTGATGGATGTGCCGCGCACTATGAAAGAGACGGTGGCGCCGAGTCCGACCTGCCTACCCTCGTCCGCGCATCTGGGTTCCCACGATTTGATCTGCGTTGCAGTGTCGTACGCGCGCGGACCTGTTGTTCGAGCGCCGGTCGATCCCGCTGATTGAAGAGGTGCAGACGGTCAGTCGAGCTGTTCGTCGCCGGAACTGCGACGTTTGCCCAGCTAATTCCGCCTGTACATCCGCAACCGTCAGCTGCACAGACACTTCGGGGAAAAGTCGTTGGAATGACCTGGCCCGTCAACTCTCAGATCAAGGCAAAACGTAGTGAGGGATTGTGACGGCGGCAAGCTCCAAAATGCCTTGCACTGCCGACGGGGTGAAATAGCGTGGTCGGTTCCGAGGAGATCTCGTTGCTGCGACAGGAAAGGGCCTTGCTTTTTGGATCTCAATCTGGCATCTGTCTAACCGATGGATGCGCCGCGCGGTGACGCTCCTGGCGCTGCCTCCCCGAAAGAACGTCCAGACGACCGTCTCGACTCGTGGAAAGAGATAGCGGCCTATCTGGGACGTGGAATCACGACGGCGCAACGCTGGGAACAGGAAGAAGCGCTGCCCATCAAACGTCTGCCTCATACCAAAAAAGGGTCGGTCTTCGCGTTCAAGTCCGAGCTCGACGCCTGGCGTGCGGCGCGCGAGCAACCGGGACCCTTGCGCGAGAAGATCGATGCGGAAGCGCCGTCGACTCTCAGTCAGATACCGGTTGCGCGGCCATTACCAGGCTCGCGGTTCGGCTCTCGGCTTCTGGTCGCATCGCTCGGTTTCGCCGGCCTGACGGTCGCGGTCGTCGGCCTCACGGCGCGGATCCATCGTGCGGCGACGTCGGCCACAGGCTTCGACGCGCCGATCGTTCCGCGCCAGTTCGCTAACGATGCCGCGATCGAAGCTGCCCCGAGCCTGTCGCCGGACGGGAGCCAGGTGGTGTACCACTGGTTGCGCGACGGTGTCGCGGACCTCTACATCAAACCCATTGGCGGGGGCCAGGCGCGGCAGTTGACCGACGCTCACAAAAGTCCGGCTCGAGCTTCCGGCTATCCCAAGTGGTCACCGAAGGGCGACCTTATCGCGTTTCTCCGAGCGGAAGGCGAACAGATCCAGGGCTTGTATCTGATATCGCCGAACGGAGAACCGGCTCGCCGGCTGACATCGATGGCGGGGATCGGTCTCTCCTGGACGCCCGATGGGCGGTCGCTCGCCTTTATCGATCGGAATTCCTCCGGCGATCCGTTCTCGATCTTTCAGATCTCAATCGCAACCGGAGAGCGACGGCGATTGACGACGCCGCCACGCGGCACGTTCGGAGACACGTTGTGCGCCTTCTCGCCCGACGGCCGTCGTCTGGCCGTTGTGCGGTTCGGCTCCCGCTACGAATCCGACCTGTACGTGATGAGTATGAATGCCGCCGAAAAAGGGCTCGAGCGGCTGACCATCGATTCGGAAGGAATTGAGGGGCTCGACTGGACGCCTGACGGGCACGTAATCGTGTTCGGTACGCATCGGGGGCTCTGGAAGATTTCGGCGTCGCCGGGCGAGCGGCCTCATCCCCTTGTCATCGCAGGCATGGAAGGCGGCGCACGGCACCCGAGTTTCTCACGCCCGACCGCAGGCCGCCCCGCGCGTCTCGTGTATCAGTGGCGCACGCGCGACGTGAACATCTGGCGCTGGGATGCAGTACACACCGGTCCTGACACGATCAAGAAGGTTCCCGGCTCGGCATGGTATGAGGACTTCCCGGCGATTTCGCCCGACGGGCGGCGTATCGCATTTGCATCGAATCGCACGGGCGCGAACGAGATCTGGATCGCCGGCGCCGACGGATCCGATCAGAAGCAGGTGACGTTCCAGAATGGCCCGGTGGTCACATCGCCTCAGTGGTCGCCCGACGGAGAGCGCCTGGTCTTTTCGTCTCAGGTGGGCGGCAACCGCGACATCTACATCATCAACGCCGACGGATCGAAGTCGGCGCGCCTCACATGGGAGCCGTCCGAAGAAGAAGAGCCAAGTTGGTCGCGTGACGGGCGCTGGATCTACTTTCAATCGGATCGGACGGGGATCGGACAGATTTGGAAGGTGCCGCCGGAAGGAGGCAGCGCGGTTCGGGTGACCGCCGGCGAGGCCTCCCAGGGATTCGAGTCGTCTGACGGACAGCTTCTCTACTTCGTGCGGGGAATGGACGTACCTGGCCTCTGGTCGGTTCCGACAGCAGGCGGCACAGAAACGTTCGTGGTCGCCGATGTCCGCCAGGCGTTTTGGGGCATTGCGGACGCTGGCATCTACTTCATCGTGTCCGCGCCCCATCTGTCACCAGGGGGGCCGACGATAAGATTCTTCAGCTTCTCGTCGAAGACTGTTTCGACACTTGCGAGAGTACCAGCCGAGCCGAGTAATCTGTCGCCCGGTTTCTCGGTGTCGCGGGACGGCCGCACGGTGCTGTGGACACAAGCCGAGAGCCTCCAGGATGATCTGATGTTGATCGATCCGTGGAGGCAGTGAGCGTTTGTTCGCGGTAGCCTCGCCTCTGTTGATCCTCTGTCAGCGTCCGCTGAAACGCACGCGGACCTCCGGTTGGTGAGACGGAACGTGGAAGACCGTATCGAGCCGAGCGCGACCGATTCGCATTCGGTGAGGACTGCCCCACCTAAAGAAAGTAACGTCGAGCTGACACGCCGACTGTAGCTACATTCGGGGCGAAAGTGCCCGGAGCCTTCACGCCTAGCGCGAAGGTTCGGGGCCAGATTACGCATCCCGGCTATGCGTCTCTTCTCGTGGCGCTGGCATCCACCTGCCGTTGACACCGCGCGCAGTTATGATGACGAGCCGACGACACTCGTGACCTTCGAGTTCCGCGACGTGCCCGAAGGTACACTGCTGACGATCGTAGTTTCGACAAGCTTTCATTGTCGCGCCGTGCCAAGGCGTATCGAGCGAACGAGGGAGCCTGGACGCAGCAGGCGAAACAGATCGAAGCGCACATCGCCGACCAGTTAGCGCGCGAAACAGGGCTCCGAATCGTTTTCGGGAGAGCCGATTGAGTGTGACGATTCCACGTGATTTGCGAAGCGCCGTGTTCGCTTCTTACGTTCGCGGGGCGATGATCGATCCGAAGCCTCCGGACGTCATGGTGCTCGGCGCCGAATGGCCCGAACGCGCGCTCCTCCGGGCGCAACTGATCGAAGAGGGCTACGGTGTCATTGCCGTTGATGCCTGGCCGATTCCGAGACTGTGCCGGCGCGCGGGGATGAAGCCGCGAGTAATGATCATCGATCTCAAAGGGCTCCCTCGGCCCCAGGATGTGATCGATGAGATTCGCCTTGTGCTCCGCCCCGAGCGGGTCGTCGTGATTGTGGCGCTTGGAACTGTCGCCGTCGAGGACATCGAGCGCCATGGCTATCAGGTCGTGAGTCGCCCAGCCAGCATTGGCGATATCGTCGCAACGATCACTACGCTGCTCCGCGGTACTGGATCGGAAGACACTGGAGGTCACATGCGTAAGCAGGACCGTATCGCTCGAAACCAGGAACAGAAACGCTCCGAACACCAACCCGAGCCTAAGGCCCAGCCACAGCCGGAAGAGCCGGCGCAAGTCAAGGGCAGTGCCTCGAGCACTCAACCGCCGAGACCGCAACGCCAACCCGGCAGGCTCCCGCTTCCTGACTGACGGGAGGCGAGTGGGGCGGCGAGTGGCCTGCGCCGGTCTGTCGGTACGACCCACTGAAACGGGGCTATCGGTAAAGAAGACTCAGCGCGAAAGAGATCCGCAGCTTGAGGGTCGTGACGTGGGGCCCAGGAGTGGCATTGCTGTGATGCGTTGATGCGGATACGTGACGCGATCGAGATGCTCGCGGACAGCGGCGTCGAGGCGCTCGGTCCGACGACCTGGGCCGATCTCGGATGTGGCGGTGGCGCCTTCACTCTCGCGCTCGCCGCCTGGCTCGCCGCAGGCAGCACCATTCACGCCATGGACCGCGACGGCGCGGCCCTTCGGAAGATTCCTTCGGCGTACAACGGCGTGCGCATCACGACGCACCGTGGAGACTTCACGAACCCGACGGGGCCATTCGCCGATCTCGATGGCATTCTGATGGCCAACTCATTGCACTACGTCGCTGACCAGGCGGCGTTCATTCACGCATGCGAAGCGCGGATGACATCACGGCGCCACTTTCTCGTCGTCGAATACGATACGACCGAGGCCAGCCGATGGCTGCCGTATCCGGTGAGCCAGATCAGATTGACTGGCCTGTTCGAGCGCGCCGGATATTCGATCACAGTGTTGCGCTCACGGCCATCGATCTACCGGCGCGCTTCGCTCTACGCCGCCGTGATCGCGCCGTCCTTGAACCTCTGCGGCGCCTGTCCAGATCCTTAGATCCACACGTCAGGCTGTAGAACCGGACTCTGTGTTTGTCGCGTCGAGGGAACATCTCGAAATGCGGATGCGGACCGAAACTCCTAGAGCGGCGCTTGGGTCGCCCCGCGAAGATCAAGCCGTCGTCGAACTCGCAGGCCTCAACGAAGATCTGGATGTGCTGAAATCGAACGCGAGCGAGGCCCGAACGCTGACCGGCGTTGACGTGCGCGACGGGGACCGGGCGCGCGCCGCTGCGCGGCAGCTTCAAGGGCGCGGCGCGCGGAATGTGATCGTCAGCATCGACACCGGCACGCTCTTGGTGGAACAAGACTCCGAACGCTAGTATCTGAATCTGCCGGTTCAGACCGCGGACACGATGCTTGACCGCCACACACTGTCTACAACGGAGCGGCCTCAATGATCGTCAGCTCCGAGGCGCTGCAACCGCCATAAGCCTCAACAGTTGTCTCGTCTGACGCTGGAGGTAGTCGGTGTTCGTTCCGAACGCGATCGGGACGTTTGGCAACTCCGGAAAGAACATGCTGCGGGGGCCCAGGTACTTCAACACCGACTTCGCCGTGTTAAAGGTCACCAGCGTCACGGAGACACTCGACGTGCAGTTTCGAGCCGAGTTCTTCAACATCTTCAATAACGTCAACCTCAACGCGCCAAACAGCAACGTGTCGTCGGCCCAGTTCGGACGAATCACCTCCGCCCTGGATCCGCGCATCTTGCAGTTCGGCCTGAAACTGTTGTTTTAGCCCGTTATGCGGCTCGCAACGAAAATTGTGTACTCGTTTCCGGAGATGCACCGAGCCGCATAACGGGCTGGGCGCGCACCGCGCGCCTGCGAGGGAGCGGGGCGTAGGGGTCCCCACGAGCGACCGAGCCGGGGTGTGGGGCGGAGCCCCACGTTACGAGTTCAGATCGCTTGGACCTCGTCATCGGGAAGGCGATCTGTTCTTCGAGCTTGACGAAGTAGTCCATCGAGGCGCGCGCGATCTCCACGGACCGGGCTTGAAGTCGAACACCTCCAGCGAGACCCAGCCGGCGTAGCGCAGATCGGCGAGCACCCGAAAAACGGGGCGGAAGTCGAACGTGCCGGTGCCCGGATACCGGCCATCCATCTCGTTCATATGGACGTGCCTGATCGCCCGGAAATGCGTTCGCACGATTCGATCGAACGGCTCGGTCTCGTCGGCGGTGTTGTGGAAGTCGAACATGCTCTGAATCGCCGGATGCTGGAGCTCGTCGACGATCCGGACCGCCTCGCGGACCGTGTTGATAACGTCCGTGTCCTTGCTCGCGAGCGCTTCGAGCGCGATCGTCGCGCCCCGCGTGTACATGAAGGACATCACGAAGACGGAAGACACAACGGTCGATCGAGACGCTCGCGGAGGATCGCGCGGACATAAGAGCACTCGCTCAGCCTATGCGAGGTCAACGAATACGATGCTCGAGGGGTTGCCGACGGCGACGTACTGGCCGGAGAAAGACAGACCGCCGGTCGCACGATCCACGCGAAACACGGCGATTGCGTCGGCTCGCTGATTGCAGCAGTAGAAGAACCGGCCGGTCGGGTCGAAGCTGAAGCTGCGCGGATAGTCGCCGCGTGTCCACTCTTCGCCAACGTACGTCAGGCGTCCGTCGGAGCCGACAGAGAAGATGCCGATGCTGTCGTGCAGGCGGTTACCCGCGTACACGTACCGCCCGTCGCCGGACACCAGGATCTCCGAGCAGAAGTTGCTGCCGGCAAAGCCGGCCGGCAGCGTGGAGATCGTCTGCCGCGTTGTCAGGCGTCCCAACCGAGAGTCGTAGTCGAACAGCACGATCGTGGAGCCTTCCTCCTGGATCGAGTAGAACCAGCGCCCATTGGGGTGGAAATGGAAATGGCGCGGTCCGTCTCCGGGCGGCAGCGAAACCGACGGTGGATCGTTCGGGTCCAGCGCGCCGCGCTGATCATCGAACCGCCAGATGAAGATGGTGTCCAAGCCAAGGTCAGCGTGCAGCACGAAGCGCCCGGACGGATCCGCCTGGATCATATGGGCGTGCGTCCGATCATGGCCGCTCACCGCGAAGCTGCCCGGCGGAGCGTGCATCGCCCGAGTCGAGCCGATCGTACCGTCATCGAGCTTCACGTCCGAGGCCTCGCCAAGTCGGCCGTCACCCAGTATCGGAAGCACCGCAACCGAACCACCGAAGTAGTTGGCGACCAGGAGGTGACGGCCGCCCGGATGAACGCTGACATAGGTGGGGCCCGCACCGCCGGTTCGTACCGTGTTGAGGAGCCCCAGTCTGCCGTTGGTCCGATTGACAACGAAGGCGCTGGCAGTGCCCTGCTTATCCTCCCCGACGCGGTCGGTTTCATTCGCAGAGTAGAGCCGGGTTCCTGCGGCATTCAGGACGAGACTACTCGGGCTGGTGCCCAACTCGACGATGCCGCTCGGCGTCATCGCGCCCGTGGTGCGATCGACCATGAAGACATCGATCCCGCGGCCATTCCCGGGAGGCAGATCGACCTGCGTCGGCAACGTGTCGCGAAGGGGCGAGCTGAAGGTGCCCACGTACGCGATGAGGGGCCCGGCGGTTTGGCGCGATTCTGTCGGGGCGAGCAGGCTGATCAGGGGGGAAATTCCCGCCACCGCGGTTGTTGTTTTCAGGAAAGAGCGCCTGGACAAATTGCGCAAGTTCATAGTTTACGATCCTCATCTCGACTTGGAACTACCTCCAGCCGCTACCGATTGTCAGCCAATTATCAGCCGACTGCCGGTTAGGAACTCGCGCAGCGCCTGGCCGATCGGACGATAGGAAATCGCGAAGGTGAAGCGCCGGGCGCCGACACCGCGACGAAGATCGGCGGCGGCGCGGTTGTCGGATCGATTCTCGGCGGCATCCTCGGCGGCAGCGAGATAGACCGGACAGGCGGGATGGTCTGACGGGCGTCCCGCCTTTTTTGCCGTACGGGAACTCTTCGCCGCCGGTTTCGTCGAAGCCTTGTGACACAAGGTATGTCGCGCGAAACCTGGCTCGAACAGCTCCGGCGCGGCGGTCTTGACCTCGCGATTTTGCTGGCGGTCGTCGACGGGCCGCGCTACGGCCTCGCCATCATTCAGCATCTCGAGGCGTTCACCGACCTCGTCGTCGGCGAAGGAACGATCTATCCGATCCTCGGACGGCTGACGAAGGAAGGACTGCTCGAGTCGAGCTGGGTGGAGGGCGAAGCCGCGCATCCGCGCAAATACTACCGGCTGACGAAGGCCGGCGCGAGACGGCTGCGCGAGATGAAAGCTGAATGGCGCGCGTTCGCGGAAAAAATCGATCGACTCATCGCGGCGACGCGCGGAGGGGCGAGGGAGGATGACCGTGAATCTCACTGAAACGGGCCAGTCCCGCGTCAACGGATATCTGTTCGTCCTCGAGCGGTCGCTCAAAACATTCCTTCCGATGGACGTCGTCCGCGACGCAGTCCGCGAGATCGAGTCGCACCTGCGCGAACGGATCGCCGCATCCGACGGATCGCCGAACGAGCGCGAAGCCCTTGAGCGCATCCTGCTGGAGCTTGGACCGCCGCTGCGCGTGGCAAAGGCGTACTCGGCCGAGCGCATCGTCGACGAGGCGATCGCCACCGAACGCTTCGTGCCGATGCTGCGGGCGGTGTGGCATCTCGCGGTGACGACCATCGCCGGCTTCGGCGCCGCGCTCGGCATCCTGATCGGCTACCTGTTCGGCTTCGCCCTCCTCGGCCTTGCGTTGCTGAAACCGATCTTTCCGGAGAACGTCGGCATCTGGGTGCGCGAGGGACACGAGTCGCTGCGCACGGAGTTCCCGTGGCGGCTCGGCGGCCAATTTCCCGTTCCGGCGGGCCAACACATCGTCGGCGGCTACTGGGTTATCCCGATCTGCCTGTTCCTCGGCCTGCTCGTTCTGGTCTTCAACCACCGCGGGACGATGAAGTTTCTGAGCTGGTGGCGGAACCGCGGCGTTCGTAACATGATTCGCTACCGGGCGGACTGAGACCTTATGAAATAGCCGCTATCCGTCGTCGCAACCGCGGCAGCGCCGTCGATCGGCGCCGCGGCGCTCGCGCAGCGGGTAATCGAGAAGAGCGTCGAGACCGCGCCGGTCAGGTCCGAGTAATCTCCGTCGCGGATCACCGCGTCCCCGTCCAACACACCGATCCCGTCATAGTTGCCGTGGGTTTCGATGTGCAGCACCGGCAGGCGGGCCGTCGCGCGGAACTCGCCCTCTATTCTGCGCAGCACCCCTAGGAAGTCGGCACGCGTGGCGACTCGGTGTAGCTGCGTCAAGACCTGCGATTTAGAGACGATGCCGAGCGGCTCAAGCTCATCGAGTAGTCCAGCGCCCGTGCGGCGGTCGCCGGGGCGCAGCCATTCCACGATGTGCACCTTGCCGAAATAGAGCTTCGCGTCCATCGTTCAATGATGCACGGTCGCTGGCCAGCGCAGGTCATGGGTACGGACTTGTTCACCATCCGCCAGGCCCGCTCTACGCCTGCTCGATCATTGGAGAAGTCGTGGCCGCCGCCCAACTAGACGCTCCGCTGACGGCGTTTTGCACGGCAACTGAGCGGCCAGACGTCACTCGCGAACGCCGCAGTGTCGACCGACGGTCATGAGGTAGTGCGCACGAACAGCACGGCTCCGGCCGTTGCGGCGTCACGGTGTCGGGATCCTGAGACACCCGCGCGCGTGCGCTGCCAGCGCCGCCGGCGTTGACGCGAAGTTCGGATTCGTCCAGATGGGCACAGCGGAGATGGGCGATCCGCGCACGTTTGAAGCTGCCCTGCTATCGCCTCACAATGTCGTAAGGCGCTGCTGTCGACGGCGGCAGAATTACTGAAATATGCCAAAGAAAAAGGCGCTGGCTGGATCGAAGCCTCTGATTGGACGTGTTGCGCTGGTGGCCGGGGCGACGCGAGGCGCCGGGCGCGGCATCGCCCGGGCGCTGGGCGACGCCGGCGCGACGGTCTACTGCACGGGTCGAAGCGTCACCGGCAAACCGTCGCCGTACGGGCGGCCCGAAACGATCGACGAAACGGCGGCGATCATCAAGGCTGCCGGCGGCGCGGCAATCCCCGCGCGCGTTGACCACACGATCGAGTCCGAGGTCAAAGCGCTCTTGCGGCGCATCATCCGCGTGCACAAGCGACTCGATATTGTCGTCGACAGCGTCGCTGGCGAAGACCCGCTGATGGGCCCGTACGGCTTCCTCTGGCAGGCGGATCTCACGAACGCCGACGGCATCTTCCGGCAGGTCCTGACGTCGCGCATCATAACGGCGAAGCACGCAGCGCTCGCGATGATGCCAGCCAAACGTGGGCTCATCATCGAAGTGACGGAAAACGACGTGATCGGCGGTGGTGGGAATCCGATGGCGCAGGCCGCTAAGATGGCGCAGAAAGTGCTCCCGCTCCTCTGGGCTGCCGAGCTCGCGCCGTATCGCGTCGCCGTTCTCGCCATCACGCCCGGCTTTCTACGCTCGGAATCGATGCTGCAGCACTTCGGCGTCACTGAAGAGAACTGGCGCGAAGCGGGCAAGAAGGATCCAAACTTCCTTCAATCGGAATCGCCGCTCTTCGTGGGGCGCGCGATCGCCGCGCTCGCCGGCGATCCCAAGGTGATGGACCGCACCGGTATGCTCGTCAGCTCTTGGGAGCTCGCGCGTGACTATGGCTTCACCGACTACGACGGGCGCCGTCCCGACTGGGGCCGCCACCAGATCGATTTCTCGGTGTTACCGCCGGCGTGGGTCGATCTTTTCCGCACAGGCACCGATCTGGAAGTCAGGTGGCTGACCACGCTCGTGGCGCGGACGAAGAAGTTCAAGGCAAAGATCCCCGGCGCAGCTCGCTCACGCGGGCCACGTACCCGCTGATGGCCGTGACTCGTCCGGGCTGAGAGCAGAGGCCTGCCGGTCGCATCAGAAAATGATCCTGTTTTCGGCGCGCCTAACTGCCGGATAACTATTCCGCGGGGATCACGACCGGCCATCGGCGAGCACGAACGACACCGGCCGAACCAATCGAATTCACCGTCCGGACCATTACGACGCCCGCCGCGCCTGCCGCTGCATAGCCTCGTGCAAATCCCAATCGGCTTGCAGCCGCATCCACAGTTGCGGCGACGTTTTCAGGAACCGCGCGAGCCGAAGCGCGGTATCGGCGGTGATGCCCCGCTTCCCGAGAACAATCTCGTTCAGCCGATTAAGCGAGATGCCAAGCCGCTTCGCCGCTTCAAGCTGACCGAGGCCGAGCGGCTTCAGGTACTCTTCCAGCAGGATCTCGCCAGGCGGAATCGCCGGACCCAGCCAGTTCGGATCTCTAGTGATAGTCTTCGACGCGGACTTCGTAGGCATGTCC
>Ga0066677_10000429_pt1 | contig 13818 bp, 7 predicted proteins | sample GraSoiAngelo_126_FD_62299 | JGI IMG/M metagenome (GOLD analysis project Ga0066677, IMG submission 62299) | Grasslands soil microbial communities from the Angelo Coastal Reserve, California, USA - 14_0927_09_20cm | ecosystem: Environmental > Terrestrial > Soil > Grasslands | place: USA... | reverse complement strand
CGACCGGCTTGCTCTTAATGAGTTCCAGCCTGTCGCCCCAAGGATCAAGCTTCACGCGTCCGCCGAGCGGCAGCGCCACAACCGTCTGCGGGCTCTGTTTTTGGTCGGCCGGCGTCACGGTCTTGAGGTCCGCTATCACCGGAACACGGTTCCCCAGGTGGCCGCTGATGAGGTTAGGAATTTCCTTTTGACGCTGTTCGAGGGCGGTCAGGAACAGCCCGGCGTTGCCAAGCTGGTTTTTATAAGGCGAGTTATTCAGGAACTGCATGCCCTTCTCACTCGCCGCTCTCTCTTCCTCCGGCGTACGGGCAAACCCAAAGTGACGAAACGTCTCCTTATCGTCCACCAGCAAATTGTCGAAGAATCCATAGGCAGGATCCATGCGATGGCCAAGGACTACGTGTCCCAGTTCATGAGCCAGAATCGTTGCCAGGCTGGCTTCATCGGGAAGCACATCGACCAAGCCTCGGCTTAATACGATCGTATGGCCGATGGTAAAGGACTCCAAAGTCGACACCATCAGAATGCGGCAGCGTACCTCGGGGTCGAGCTCGATATTGTTGGTCACCTCGAGGTTGTTGACTACCGTGTCGAGCACTTTGTCCACTTCTCCGCGCGGCGCGATCAAACCAATGCGCTCGAAACGGTCAGTGACGTTGTCCTCCGCCTGACGGTCCCAAGAGCGCTGCGCCTGAATAGGAGTAAGGTCATTGGCTGTCTTGCTGTCGTCTTGCACCGGGGTCTCGATTAGGATCTTGCTCAATTCCTGTTCCTCCCCGGCATGGCTGAGGTTGTAGCCCCAAAGCCGCGTTTGCGCCCGGAAGTCCAGCCTCTTCGATACCGCGTAATGCAGATCGCTCTCTTGGCTGTAAACAAATGAAGGCAGCCAGAGACCTGGCTGTACGTTGGTGCGCCAGCTGTCGAAGTGGAAGTACCAGCTGGCGTGACCGTTGCCGCTGTATCCGCCGTTAAACCGCACGATGTTGTAGTCCTGATCCTCCACCCAGATGCGCCCGAGGAAACGGCCTTTGCCGGCCCTCTCCGTGGGAGTCACGTCGAATGTCAGGCAGCGCACCTCTCCAAGAAACTCACGCCGCACGTAATCGAACTTGTAATGCTGCTTGTCGAAGCCGTTGGTGTCGATGAAGATCATCTGCAGGAATCCCCCGGGTATGAATTCCGCAGAGAAGGAAAAGAAGTTGCCGATGGCGCCAAAGATCTTCCGTCCCTTGCTGTTGGTGTCCGTCAGGGAAACCAGGGCCACGCCCTTGGAAAAATCCGCGCGGCCAAGAAAGTATTTGTCGCCCGCAGGCACGGACCCGAGGTCTTTGTCCGGCCTCTGGTTCTGAATGTAGGTTTCGACCATCGGCGAGTACTGGCGGATTTGCTGGATGACGCGGTTCTCGTTGGTGATCACCCGGTCGATCACATCCGCCATGGTCCGCGCGGGGACCTGGGCCTGCGGTCCGGGGGTCGCTCGGGCGACCGCTCCCGATCCGCTCAGCAACACACCACAAACAACTGCTGCCACTCTACGCATCTTCCCTCTCCTCAGTAGGCCAGGCGGAACTCGATTCGCACGCGCGCGGGAAAATCGACCGGTTGGCCATCGCGCTTTGCCGGCTTGAACTTGATTAACTGCGCCGCGCGCATGGCGGCGTCATCGAGCCCGTGACCCAAGCCGCTAAGGACCCGGTTTACCTGAATGCTCCCATTCGCCAGAAAGACCATGTCCAGAACTACGTCGCCTTCGATTTTAAGACTGCGCCCTTCCGCCGTATAGACCGGATGCGGTTTTTCCAAAATGTCCACCGGCGTTGTGGGGTTTTCGCTGCTCGCGACTTTTTTCTTGGGCGCTTCCGTGACTACGGATTCATTCGCGAAGCCGCCCTCATGAACCGTGCCCTTTTTCGTGCTGGGGGGAGGATTCGCAATTCCGTTGCCGAAACCCGTGCTCGCCACGGTGCCGCGAATTCCTTTGTCTCCTCCCGTGCCGTTGCCGTAGCCGGGTCCACCGGGCAGTGCCGGGGAACCCAGGCGGTTCACGTTGGTCGCATGGTTCGCATCACCCTTGCCCGGTATCCCATTGGGATCGCCGAATCCGCCTGTTTGCACTTTGTCCAGCGGTGCCACGACCGTCGCGGGCGCCGCGCTGCCGGTCGATAGGTTCCCGACCTTCACCTCATCTCTTGGACGCTTCGGTTGCTTCGTCTCCACTTCAACCTTTTCATCGAACTGCGGATTCAACTCGACCGGCTTCACTTCGACCTTCTTCATTTCCGGCTGGATCGCCTTCGCCGTCATGAACACGTGCGGCTGCTTCGGGTTCAGTTTCACCGGCACGGGAACTTCCGGCTTCGGTTGGACAGCTTTAGGCTTGATCTTCGGCGGGGGAGGCGGCGGTGGCGCGACCGGAACCATCGTCACCGGCTGCATGATTTCGGTAATTTGATATTTCAGCGCGGTCTTCATCTGCTCGGGGAAGGCCATGGGGATGAGGAGCAGAAATCCGAGAACCGCGATTTGCCCAAGTGCGCTGACCCCCATGCGGTCCCAGCGCCGCTCTGCTTCGGGAAGCAAGGCCAGTCGAGCCGACACCGGCCGTGTTCCGATGGTTTTTCTCCATGCTTGCGCGTCGCCCATCCGGCCACGGTTGGAGTCGAAACCGACGCCCATCGACGTCTTGCTTGGTGGATCTACGATCATGGTTGTCATCCGCGTGCCGCCTCGTGAAATTCCGTCCAGAGACAGGGAATCCTAGGGATAGCCGGTGTTCCCAAGTCCGCTGGTAAATTAGGAAGTGCGCTCTTACCAGTACCAGAGTACTGACGAGGCTGAGGGAGCCTGAATAGGACTTTCGTACTATCGAGGCGAAGTCGCTACTGCTCCCGTGAGCGCACCGTAACACACCTTACTTTTCCAACCCCGGCGAGGCGGTTTCCGTTGCGGGCAGAGTTCGCAACACCATCCTAGCATACTCCAATTTCGCCTCCGATTGTTTGTGTTTTGCTCAGCAACTTCCCGTCCAAGGGCTTATGCTCTAGGATGCAAGGGAAATCTCCGGCGTTGGTTGATATAGCGGGGATTACCCTATTCTGTGCCATGGCAAAAGACACGCCAAAGCAAAACCCTGAGCCCATCTCGGGTCTTTTCCGGCTGCTCGATGGTCTCGCCTCCCTCGTCGAGAAACTCTACGCCGAATCGCAAGCGGCCCGCTGGGGGCTGACCTTGGAGCGTCTCGCGCTCGCCCTGGAACGCAGCGCCACGAAACGCTTCGCGGACGCCGCGCCTCCCCGCCAAAAGCTCGAGGATTACCTCGCTGGGCTTCACCTGGAGGACCTCGCCTTGGCCACCGCCTGTGCTGCCGGATGCGAAGCCGCCTGGGAGCATTTTTTCGCCACGTACCGTCAGTATCTTTACTCCGCTGCCGCCGCAATCACTCGGCGCCCGCTCGGAGACGCCTACGCGTGCGAATTTGCCGATTCCTTGTACGCCACGCTCTATGGCCGGGAAACCGCCCTCGGTCGCGTCTCTCTGTTTCATCATTTTCATGGCCGCAGCAAACTTTCCACCTGGCTTCGCGCCGTGCTTGCGCAGCGATACATCGATGTCTTGCGCCAGGAAAAACGCCTTGAGAGTCTCGAGGACAACGATGGTTTCGAGAAAGTCCTCGCTCCCAAGCACAAAACGGACTGGGAACCGAGCGACCCGCGCCGCGCGCGCTACCTTCAGCTGCTGGCCGCGGCCCTCAAGCAGGCTATCGCTTCTCTCGATCCGCTCGATCGCACCCGGCTGATTTCCTACTACCTGAACGACCTGACCCTGGCGGAAATCGGCAAGGCCATGAACGAGCACGAGGCCACCGTATCCCGCAAGCTCGAGCGCGTGCGGCTGGAACTGAAAGACAGGGTCATCGCCATTCTGAAATCCGGGTGTGTTGCGAAGGACGGCCCGCAGGCGCAGTCCGGTGCTCCTCGGCAACCCGGTCTCGATGACGCCCAGATCCAGCTCTGTTTTGAATACGCCACGGAGGCGTGGTCTTTCGATTTTTCGCAACTGCTCGAGGCCATCCCGCCGCAACCCGGGGCTTCCAAATGGCCCCCGCCCGACGGCTGAGCCGGGCTTGCAAGAGAAGCCCTGAGGTCCGTTCTAACAAGGAGAGATAAAGGGATGGCCGCCGAAGAAGACAAAAAGTTTGACGCCGTTTTGAGCGGGTTCCTGGTGGGCGGCCTGCGCGTCCCCGCCGGAAATTTGCATTGTCCGGAATCCGATGTGCTCGCCGCGTACCATGAGCGCTCGCTCCTGCCCGAAGAAATGAATCCGTGGAAAGAACACATTGTTGGCTGCGCGCGGTGCCAGGCCGTTCTTGCCGAACTCGGGGCAACCGACTCCCTGCCAGTTCGAGCTTCCGCAGAAGCTTCGGAAGAGGCTTTGCTGCCGAAATCCCTGGAGCCGGCGGCGGTTGCCCGCGAAGAGCGAGAGCTCACGCCCGCGAAATTCCCAAACAAATCTCGTATCATAACTATCTCCCGTGGCGTGCGTTGGCAATGGCTTGCTCCCGCAGGAGCTCTTGCCGCGGGCCTGCTGGTCTGGGTTGCCTGGCACGAAAATCAGCCGTTGCCATGGAAAACTCCCGCCAGAGTCACAACGGCAGAGCGAGAGCCACCTTCCACCTCCCCGCCGTCCGCTCGGCAGAGCGCAGCGTCTCGACCATTGGATCAGGCACAAACGGATCAATCCGCCAGCCTTTCCAAAGATCAGGCGGCCGCCGCCGGAGCGATTTCCGCCGAGGAAACGCGGATGCCGCGGGCCCTGAAGCAGCAAGAAAAGTCTGAAGCCCGCCTCAAGAGTGCTCCCGCAAAGCCGGCGGCCAACAAAGAGCGCGTTAGGCCGGAGGGCGCCGCCAATGACCTCGTGGCGCGGAGTCCTGCCGAGAACCAGCCGTCTAGCGAACTGAAGCCCGGCGCCGTAGCGACCATGTCGGAAACCGTAGTAGTACAAACGGAAACGGCGAGTGCCCAGACGCAAATGCAGCCAAGCCCGCCGAGCGCGCAGAAATCTGCCGCGCCAAGTCCTCTTCCCGAAGCAGAGCCGGGGAACAAATCAAAATCAGAGTCACGTGCGCCCAACCTGCGCCGGGCCGTGGCTGCACCTCCTTCTCCCGGCACGTCAGCAGCGCTTAGCGGTAATCTCAGTCAATCCTCGGCGCTCATGGCTCGCGCCTCCAATCTGAATTTGATCGTCACCCCCGATAAGAAAACCCTCTGGCGCGCCGGCCATGCGGGCATGATCGAATTCTCTGGCGATGGCGGCGCTTCCTGGTCGCGGCAATCGAGCAATGTCGTTGTGGATCTGACCGCGGGCGCCGCTCCCTCGGAAAAAGTTTGCTGGATCGTGGGCCGCGCCGGAACCATTCTTCTGACCACCGATGCCGGCTCGCATTGGGCCCTCCTCCATTCCCCGCTCGAAGAAGACCTGGGCGGAGTTCGCGCGACCGACGCGCTCCACGCCGCCATCTGGAATCTTGGCAACACGAAAGTCTTGGAAACCGCCGACGGCGGAGTTAGCTGGAAGCCCGCCGCCTCGCAGTGAGCGGCGAGCGGCATTTTTCCGCGATTCTCGGTTGATGCGACCTGTGAGGGCGCGGCTTTATCCCGAGAGGATGCTGCGCCGCGGGTTCAACCACTTGTCCTGTTTGCGGGGGGTTCCTTGCAAGAAATTCCTCGCATGCCGTTCTAACCAAGAAGGCAAATCCCGATTGAGGTGAAAGCGAAATGAAAATCCCCACAATTCCGCCAGCCGCGCGGTGGCTTTGCGCCGCCGCCGTTCTCACTGCCGGCGCAGTGATCGCATATCCCGCGGCCCGCAACGAAACCGTTCCGAAGCTCCAGGAAAGAGAAGCGGCCCGCTCGGTCCCCGATCAATCCACCGGGTTGAATGATCAGACCGAGCTGAACGTCACGGTTTACAACTCCAACATTGCGCTGGTTCGCGACGTCCGCAATCTCGTGCTTCCCGCCGGCACGTTTCGCCTGAAGTTCATGGACATCGCCGCCACCGTCAATCCGGCTACCGTGCATTTCCGCTCGCTCACCGACCCGGACAAGCTCGGCGTCATCGAGCAAAACTACGAATACGATCTGCTCGAGCCCGCAAAACTTCTCCACAAATACGTCGGCAAGGAGATGACGCTGGTTCGCACCTACCAGGAAAGCGGCACCACCAAGCACGAAGAGATCAAAGCCACCTTACTTTCCGACAACAACGGACCGGTCTGGAAAATCGGCCCGGACATCGTGACCGGAATGTTCGCCGAGAGCTATCGCTTCCCTGAGGTTCCGGCGAATCTTTACGACCGTCCAACGCTCGTTATGTCTCTGGAAAATTCCGGCCCCCGCAAGCAGCAGATTGAGGCTTCCTATCTTGCCAACAACCTTTCCTGGAACGCCGATTACGTCCTCGCGGTCGCTAGGGACGACAAGAACGCGGACCTCGACGGCTGGGTTACCGTCATCAACAACAGCGGCACCGGCTTTCACAACGCGCACCTCGAACTCGTCGCCGGTGAACTGAACCGTGTGCAACCCCCTGCCGCCATCAATGCCTTGGCCCTCAGGGAATCTGGCATGAACAAGGCTGCAGCACCGCAATTCCAGCAGGAAGCCTTCAGCGAATATCATCTCTACACGCTCGGCCGCAAAACTTCCGTCGAAGACAAGGAAACCAAGCAGATCAGCTTGCTTGAGGGCTCCGGTATCCCGGTCGAAAAGGTTTTCGCCGTCAACGGCCAGAGTTCCTACTATCGCAAACAGCAGGCCCCCGGCGCGCCGCTGAAAGATCCCGTGATGGTCTACTACAAATTCAAAAACGAAGAAAAAAACGGCCTGGGCATTCCTCTGCCTGCCGGCAATGTGCGCGTTTATCAGAAAGACTCCAAGGGCGGCATCCTTTTCGCGGGGGAAGACCGCATCGATCACACACCCAAAGACGAACAGGTCAGCATCCACATCGGTAATGCCTTCGACGTCGTGGCCGAGCACAAGCAAACGGATTACAAGCACGTGGACACGCACACCTGGGAATTCGAGTATGAGATCACCCTGCGCAACCACAAAGACATTCCCATCGTCGTTCAAGTGAACGAACCCATCGGGGGCGATTGGGAAATGCTCTCTTCCAACTACAAGTACACCAAGACGGCGGCCTTCGCGGCGCAATTCAACGTTCCCGTGGCTAAAGACGGTACTGCGGTCCTGAAGTACCGCGTCCGCGCCAAATGGTGATTCTCGACCCTGGTGCGAATGCGCCCCTTTTTCCCGGTTGGGGCACGGTACCTCGTGCCCTTTCTTGTCGCGTGCCGGCCCTGTCTGCCATCTTTGCGCGGTGGCATCCCGAGCGAGGGTCCCGGCCGGAGTTGCCCAGGGTCACTGCGACCAACCTTCCTCCTGGCCCTTCCCACCGGGGAAACATTTGTTGCATTTTCTCCGAGGTCCCTGCTCCATGACAAAATGCCTTGACAGATTTCGTCCCCGCCCCTAGAGTAACGCGCACCGGTGGAATATAGTTCCTTGCATCATCTGTTGCACAAGGCTCTTCGTGTATTCCCTCCGCGCGACCTGCCTGGTGCCTCATAACTGGGCAAGACTGGCAATCTGGGTGGGAGGCTCGCATGCACCGTTTCCGTGTCGCATTCGCCGATTCCTTATCCGATCGCTTTGTGCTTCCAAAAGGGATGTGGCGCCTCGCCCTTGGTCTCCTTCTTGGCTTCCTCGCCTTCCCCTTGCTTCCTGCCTTCCTCGCGCAAACCACGTCCACCATTGAGGGCACGGTGAGCGACCGCCAGGGCCTGGCGATCTCCGGGGCGGAAGTGAGCGTTACGGCAAACACCCTGGCGGTGAGCAGGAAAACAACCACGGACGCCACCGGAAACTATCAGATTTCCGCTCTGTCCGCGGGCATTTACAGGCTGACCGTTTCTCACGCCGGGTTCAGCACTCAGGAATTTAAAGATTTGGAGATGACTCTAAACCGTACCCTCAAATTCGACGTTTCCCTTGACGTGGGAACCGTCGCGCAAAAGGTGGTGGTCTCCGCCGAGATGCCTCTGCTCGAGACCACGGCTTCCTCACAAGGCGCAACCATCGTTCCCAGCCAGATTGTGAACATGCCCATCAACGGGAGGAATTATCTGGACCTGATGCAGCTGGTCCCCGGCGTGGCCATCAACCGCCAGGCCGATCTCAATAGCGACAACGCCACGCCGGTCCTGGGTGAGCGCGCCAACAACACCGGGTTCCTGATTGATGGTCTTTCCAATCAGGACGAACTGAGCGGCGGCGCGGCGGCGCAATTCAATCAGGACACGATCGCGGAGTTCCAGGTCATCACTACCGGATACAAGGCCGAGTTCGGCCATGCATCGGGTGGCGTCGTCAACGTCATCACCAAGTCCGGCACCAACGATACTCACGGCCTGGTCTCCGCCTACCACCGCAACAGTGCCTTCGACAGTTCCAACATCCCGGGTCAACCCAATGTCCCTTATCTTCTGCGCTGGGACTACGACGTCGCCGGCGGCGGCGCCTGGATTCGCGACAAAGCCTTCTGGTTCGGCTCCGCCGAAGGCATCCACGAAAATCGCCAGCTGAATTTCGTCCCTCCCCCCAATACCCCACAATTTCTTATCGACAACGAGGAAACGTACAACGAGCCTACCACCAACCGCGAGGTTCGCCTGTTCGCCAAATTTGATCAGGTTTTGAGCAATCACCATATCACCGAGCAAATGAACTACACCAACGTCCACGTCAACAGCACCAATCCTCTTTCGGCTGCCAATTCTCTTCCCTCCACGCGCACGAACCTCGGCGACCGCAATTTGCTTCTCGGCTTCAGCGATGTCGTGACCTTTGGGAACTCCGGAAGCCCCTTCATCCTGAATCTTCGCGGCCAGTATCGCGACGAGCCCACGCTCACAAGTCCGGCTCACCCTCAAGCCGGCCCCAACACGACCTTCAACCTTTTCAGCAGCTACACCACCTTCGGTATATTCGGCGATCTAGGCCAGTTCAGCTATGGCGCTACGTTCACTCCCTCGACTGTGGAGCAGAAGTACGGAGCCTTCGGCGCCAACCTGAACAAAGCGATCAGCCGTCACAACTTGAAGTTCGGTTGGGACTTTGAGCGCACTCATGTCGATGGCGTGGAAGCCAACGGGCAGAATGATCAGCTCTTTGCCACGGAGAGCGACTATCAGCAATTCGGCCCCATCGATGCCGGCTTCTTCCTGCTCCTGACCATCGGCGGTCTAACCCCGCAAGCTAATCAAATCAAATTGCGCAACAACTACACGGGCTTGTGGGCGCAGGATGACTGGAAAATTGCCCGCAACCTGACCATCAATGCGGGACTCCGCTGGGACTACGACTCGTCCTTCAATAAAACCGACAATGTCTCACCGCGCGTGGGTTTTGCCTTTTCTGCCACGCCGAAAACGGTTATCCGCGGCAGCTTCGGCCTCTTCTACGACCATTTCCGCCTTGGCCTGGTTCGCGACATCCCGGGCTTCGGTGGCGCGGATATCCGCGAGAGTCAGCCGCTCTCCTTCCCTCGCCTGTTCTACGGCGTGCCCACGATTGCTCCCGCTCTGTTTGGATTGTGCCTCTCGCCCACGCAAACCGACGCACAAATCGCTGGTCAGCCGTGCCCTTACCCATTCGACCCTGCGGGCACTCCTTACTTCGGAGTCGACCATCTGAATAAGATCGGCCCGACGCCGATTCCTGCTAACGTTGCCGTTAACCAAAGCAACGTCCAGCAGCTCTCCGGTCTCGGTCCCAGCGCTTTCCTGACCGCGGCAGACACGGCTACCGGTATGCCGTCCAATTTCTGGTTCTGGGGTCCGTTCGGTGCGCTCTCCTTCAATGTGTTCCAGCCCAGCAACTTCCCGGTAACCATCGATCCCAGCTTTGCCACTCCGTACACCCGCAGCTACACTCTCGGCGTTCAGCGTCAACTCACCAACGATTGGGTCGTCTCCTTGGACTTTTATCACAAGGACATCGTAAACATCCTCGGCGTTCGAGAGACCAATCTTCCCTTTGCGGCCCGTATCGATAACAGCGGCGGCGGCCTGACACAAGTGAATGGCTTCGGGCCGTGGTATGCCGGCACCTACAACGGCGGAGTGCTTTCTTTTGAAAAGCGCATGAGCCGCCGCTTTACCTTAGGCGGCAGCTACTCGTATGTCTCGGAAGGCGACGATGCGCTTTCCTCAAACCTCGGCACCGGCGCCATTGGTGGCGGCAACACATTTCCCACGGACAGCTTTGTCGGCGTCCCGCCCGTGGTGACCGATCCTGGGAACATTGCTCAGGGAGGCACTTGCCCTGGCGGCACCAATGCCACGGTTTCCTTCTTTGCATGCAACGGCAACTACGTGCCTAAGGCGGGCGTTTTTTACAACGGAGCCGCCCTCGATACCGGCCACTCCGATTTTGCCCTGCGCCACACTTTCGAAGCCCACGGGCTAGTGCAACTCCCCTGGAAGATCCAATTCAGCAGCCTTTTCCGGGCACAGAGTGGTTTTCCTTATACGCAGAACGCCCTTGTCCCTATCGACCAGGACGGCAATGGAAACTTTAACGGCAGGGATCTGAAAACCGGACGCAACGCTTTCACCGCCCCGCACTTCCTGAACATGGACACGCGCATCGCGAAGACATTCAACATCACCGAGCGCGTCAGGGCGCAAGCCATGTTTGAATTCTTCAACCTTTTCAACAGCGCGAATCCGGCTGCGGTGAATCTAAATCAGAATCACACGCCCTTGAATCCCGGAGAACCCATTTTCGGCACGGTTACACAATTCCTGCCTGGCCGTGAAGGTCAGATTGGCCTGCGCATCGAATTCTGAGTTGGCCTCACGCCGGAAAGGACCGCGATGCAAAGACCGACGCCGGTAATATGCTTGTCCGCACTGCTTCTCGCGGCTGTGCCCAACCCTGCGCAAGCGCAGAAGAAGAAACCTGCTTCTCCCGCCGCTGCCTCCGCGGCTCGAGCGGCCTCTCCCGCTGCCAAGCTCGAGGGCCTTGATGATCTCGCTCGTCAAGCAATGAAGGAATGGAAAGTCCCGGGCGTCGCCCTGGCCGTCGTACAAGACGGCAAAGTCATCTACGCCAAAGGATTCGGCTATCGCGATCTCGAAAACAAACTCCCGGTCACGACCGCAACCCTGTTTCCCATCGGCTCGATCACCAAATCCTTCACGGCTCTCACCTTCGGCATCCTCAGAAACGAAGGTAAGGTCGACTGGGACAAGCCCGTCCGCACCTACCTCCCGGAGTTCCAGATGTATGATCCGGTCGCCAGCGAGCAGGCCACGCCCCGCGATCTTTTCTCGCATCGCACCGGTCTACCTCGCCACGACCTGGTTTGGTATTCCTCCGATTTCAGCCGCGAAGACCTCGTCAGCCGCTTGCGCTATCTCAAGCCCAACAAGGGCTTTCGCAGCGCCTATCAGTACAACAATCTCACCGTCATGACCATGGGCTACCTCGAAGGGAAGCTCACCGGTCTTGGTTGGGAAGGCTCGATTCGCGAAAAGATTTTTGCTCCGCTGGGCATGTCGCATTCCGATTTGTCCGTCGCGGATATCGAAAGAGCCGACGACCACGCCCTCCCCTACGAACTAAAGAAGGAGGTCGTCACGAAGGTTCCGTTCCACAACATCGACGCCATCGGTCCCGCAGGCGCCATCAATTCCAGCGTTGACGACATGGCGCACTATTTGATTTTTCAGCTGGGCGAGGGCAGATACGACGGCAAGCCCATCGTCGCCGAGAGCGACCTGCGCGAAATGCACAGCCCGCAAACGGCCATCCCCGATCCGCCGCCCGCATTCAGCATGTCCGGTCTCGGCCATTTCAGCTACGGGCTGGCCTGGGTGGTGACCGCGTATCGCGGCCACAATCTGGTCTGGCACAACGGCGGCATCGACGGCTTCTACGCGCTGCTGTCCATGCTTCCCGACGACCACCTGGGCGTGGTGGTGCTCACAAATCTGCCGCACGGCCAAACGCCGGAAGTTCTTGCCTACAACGTCTACGACCGTCTGCTCGGGCTCGATCCTTTGCCCTGGTTCGATCGGTTCAAGGACCTTGAAGCCAAAGGCAAGAAACAGGAAGAGGAAGCCAAGAAGAACAAGCCCGCCGACCGCAAGACCGGCACGCATCCCTCGCACAGCCTTGCGGAGTACGCCGGCGAATACCAGAATCCGGGCTACGGCATCCTGAAGGTTGCGGTCAAGGGCGACGCCCTCGAGCTGAGCCTTAACCGACTGGGCCCATTTCCGCTCGAGCACTACCACTATGACATCTTTCGGGTCCCCGAGGATTCCGACAGCGTCGCGGCCGGCGAAAAGTTTCAGTTTGAGATGAACAAGAAAGGCGACATCGACCGCATCGCCGCCACGCTCGAACCTGCGCTCGGCGAAGACCTCGTCTTCACGCGCTCGCCCGAAAAAGTCGCAAAAGACCTTTTGCAGCAACTCGCGGGCGACTACCTGCTCGCCGACGAGACCGTGACCGTTGCTCTTGTGGGTGATGTTCTGCGCCTCACCGTGCCAGGCCAGCCGGTGTACGAGCTGATTCCCCGCAAGGAACTGTCGTTCGACGTGAAGGGCCTCCCCGGCTTCAGCATCGACTTTCAGATGGAGGCCTCCGGCAGAGTCAGGGAAGCCGTCTTCAACCAGCCGAACGGCGTCTTCCACGCCAAGCGCAAATAGCCGCTAGCTTGAAAAGCAAACGCCGAGGTGCGAGCAACGTACTTGCCTGGCCATCCTGCGGAAAACTCTGACAGAAGGTCGTAGCACCAGCCTCGACGGCGGCCTAAAGCCGCAGCTACCCGCTGGGCTCGGCGACGAAGATCATTTCGGGCGAGTCGTCACGGATGGGCGTTTTGTCAAAATCTCCATATTCCGCACCCACGCGGAAGCCGCAGCGCGAGAGCAGGTGCTCGACTTCGTAGCGGAAGAAATAGCGTAGCGGCCAGGCAAACACCAGGCGCTCCTTGCGCCCGTCGGGATGTTCGATGGTGTAGATCATCTCGGAGTCATTGCGCTGCTCGGCGCGATGAAACGCGGCAACACGTTCGCTGATGCGCACCTGCTTGCCCTGGTGCGTCCTGTACTCGACCAGCGGGGATTCGCGCATGTGGACGGGATCGTGGATGCGCTCGGCGTCGGTCTGGAACACGTCCAGGATGAGGCGGCCGGCAGGCCGGAGATGCTTGCGGACCTGCTCGAGGCAGGCCATCTGGTCGCGCACCTCGAGCAAGTGCTGAAACGAACGGAACGGAATAAGGATGAGCTGGAACTTTTCGCCCAGGTCAAACTGGGTCATGTCGCCCTGCACGAGATGGACGCGTTCGCGCTCTTCTTTGTTGAGCGCGGCGCGCTTGCGCGCGGCGTGCTCGAGCATGCGTTCGGAAAGGTCGAGACCGGTGACGCGCTTGCCCATTTGCGCGAGCGCCATGGCGATGCGCCCGGTGCCGCAGCCGAGCTCGAGCACGGGATCGCCGAACTCCCGCGCGGCGTCGCGGTAAAACGCGACGTCCTGCGTGCGCTGACGCACGAGCGGCGCTTCGTCGTAGTAGTCCGCGATGAACGAATCGTACAACGCGGGGGGCATTTTTTTTTCGTGCAATCGCGGTCCTTGATCTTTCGAGAGATTTTCGCCTTCAGGCGGTTTTAAGAGACTACGGCATCGGCTTCGATTTCCACAAGCATTTCGGGGGAAATCAGCTTGCTCACTTCGACCA
>Ga0066677_10000425_pt1 | contig 13837 bp, 15 predicted proteins | sample GraSoiAngelo_126_FD_62299 | JGI IMG/M metagenome (GOLD analysis project Ga0066677, IMG submission 62299) | Grasslands soil microbial communities from the Angelo Coastal Reserve, California, USA - 14_0927_09_20cm | ecosystem: Environmental > Terrestrial > Soil > Grasslands | place: USA... | reverse complement strand
GGCGTCACAAAGATTCGCATCACGGGAGGGGAGCCGTTGACCCGCCGCGATATCGTCGATTTCATCCGTCAGGTCCCGAGAATTCCGGGGATTCGCGACGTGGGAGTTTCGACAAACGGAACATTGTTGGCGCGGGAAATTGCTCCCAATCTCACGACTGCTGGGGCCGTGCGCGCGGTCGGTGTTCGGTCGCTAAATATTTCACTCGATACCCTGGATCGGAATGTTTACGCCCAAATCACCGGTCGCGATTTTCTTCCCGCAGTGTTCCAGGGAATTGAGGCTTCGGTCGCCGCCGGATTCGAGCAAATCAAACTGAACACGGTGTTGATGCGCGGCCGCAATGAAGACCAGATCATTCCTTTGCTTGAGTTCGCTGCCTCGCAGAATCTCATTCTGCGTTTCATTGAAATGATGCCGGTGAGCACTACCGCAGTGTTGAGCGAGCAAAATTTTCTTCCGGTTGCGGAAGCAAAACATGCGATCGAGGCGCGCTACGGCAATCTGATCCCGGAACCGACGTTCCATACGAATGGTCCAGCCACTTACTATCAAATTCCAGGACGCGAACAACGCATCGGCTTCATCGGTGCGATGACTAATCTACACTTTTGTGATAGCTGCAATAAACTGCGCTTGACGTGTGACGGAAAACTTCGGCCATGCCTCGGCAGCTACTTGGAGTTCGACATCATAAAACCGATGCGTGACGGAGCGACGGACGATGAGCTACGGCAATTTTTCCTCGACGTCGTCGACCGGAAACCACAGCAACACGATTTTCGGGAGAACTATCAACCGAATCGTAAGATGATCGCGATCGGCGGATGAAGCATGAAGTGATGGTAATGAAGTGACGGAAGTGTGAAACGGCTTAGCCACATAGGTTCCGATGGGCGCGCGCGGATGGTAGATGTTTCAACAAAACCGCTGAGTTCGCGCACCGCCATCGCTTGCGGCAGAATCGCTCTCCAAAAACAAACGGCTGATCTAATTCGCGAAAATAAAATCGCGAAAGGTGACGTCATTGGCGTGGCCCGGATTGCGGGAATTCAAGCAGCAAAACAGACGGCTCATCTGATTCCGCTTTGCCACACCATTCCGTTGAGCGAAGTGAAATTAGAGATCGAGGTCTTGGACAATGGCGCGAAAGTCTGCTGTAGCTCACGAACAATTGCTCAAACCGGCGTCGAGATGGAAGCCCTTACGGGCGCCACAGTCGCCTTGCTAACGATTTACGATATGTGCAAAGCAGTCGACAAAGAGATGGAGATTTCAGAGGTGCGATTGGAGAAGAAGGAGAAGCGTGCCATATATCGGTCATCCCGAGCGATGTCGAGGGATCGGGCGGCGAGACCGTAAAGGTAACTTCATCGGGATTCCCCGACTTCGCCCAGAATGACGCTGAATTAAAATGGAAATCACCGTCGGCATCGTCACCATTTCCGATCGCGCCAGCGGCGGGCAGTATGAAGATCTGGGTGGTCCGGCGATAAAAGCAGCCGCCGAAAAACGTGGCTGGGATGTTTTGGCCGAAGCGATCGTGCCCGATGACAAAACGCGAATTCAGGAAACGATCCGCAGCTTTTCCCGGCAGGGATGCGGCTTAATCCTCGCTACCGGTGGAACCGGCGTCGCTGAGCGGGACGTCACACCGGAAGCGATTCGCGAAATCATGCGGGTGGAAATTCCGGGCTTTGGTGAAGTTATGCGTGCGGAATCGCTAAAAATTACGCCGAACGCAATTCTCTCGCGCAGTCTGGCGGCAATTGTCGACAGTTCGCTCGTGATCGCGTTGCCCGGCAAACCCAGCGGGGCAGTCGAATGCCTCGGCTTTGTCGCCGGGGCTATTCCACACTCCGTCGCTTTAGCGCAACGCAAGCCTACTTCTTGTTAGAACTCATATTCATGCTCATAATCTTGCTCTTGCTCGAATCGAGTATGAGCAAGAGCATGAGTATGACGGGAAATGGTCACTCCGGCCAGGTCAACAGCTGCATCAGGCGCAGCCCATTTTCCGTTAGATGCGTATGCTCGCCGATCCCTGCCAACTCGCCACGCGTCAGATAACCGCAATCGATCGGCGTTTTTTTCACATAGGTTAACGTCGGTTGCGCGATCGGTTCGCTGCGGCCTTCGATCTGTAGCGGCACACCGGAGCGCGCAAAGCTTACTTCCCATGATTTCGCACTAGCCGAATCAATTTTCACCATCCATGGATAAAACTTCCGCAAATCAAAATGCGGCGAATCGGGCAGCGCAACCTTGTAAAACGTTTCTTCTTCAGCCAAAAATTGCGGGACCGTCAAGTCAGGCCGCTTTTCATGTTCGAGAAAGAAATGCGCGATATCGATTCCAGCCAGATTGATTCCGTTGTAGATGCCGTTGTGATTGGGATCGCGAAGGAAGCGATCGTGCCACGATTCGAAATTGCGACTGAGCATTAGGTTTAGTTCGAGATGGAGATGCGCCCGCGCCTGATTCAATCCTTCGCCCGTGTAACCCATGCGCGCGATGCGCTGGCCGCGATTGACGCGCAGGCCAACCTTCACCACGATCTCGCTCAAATGACCGTAAAGGCTGAAGTAGGGCGACCCATCCCAATCATGTTCGATGACAATGTAGCGGCCGTAATTTGAATAGCCCGTCACTTCGTTAGTGTGCACGACTTTGCCGTTGGCAATCGCCCGGACATCATCCAAAGGTTCACCTCGCGCATCGCGATGCAGGCAGCGAATGTCGATTCCCTCATGGAAGCGAGTGTAAATCAGACCCTGTCCCGTCTGCACCGGGTTGCGGACGAAGCCATAACGGCCACCCTCCCACGGAGTCGATTTTTCGCCGTGGAAATCGCGCTCGATATATTGATAAAATTCCGGGCCACCGCCTCGGAAGAGGGCCTCGTTATCGGTCGGTAGGCTGATCTCGATCCTCGAATCTTCCGCCAGCGACGCGGTTGACGACGCAATCAGAGCCAGCAGGATCGCCCGCACCGGCCGCGTCATTTGCGCTTCTTCGCGCCAATCTCTGGCCACGATTTCTGCATCGACGTGATATCCGCCGCGGTTAATCCGGATGGGATGAAAATCTGGCCATCAGAAACACGGCGATCGATGAAAAGCTCGGTGACGACACGTCCGTTGATGAACACCAGCACTGTCCCGCCGCGCCGCTCGACACTCAACGCATCGAGGGCGAGCCGTCCGTGTTCATCCAGTTGCAGCAGTACGCCAAAGCTTCCATTGGCCGCATAAGGCCGGTAGGCCGAAACGTCGCGCTCGGAAATCGTCGGTATTTTTTCGATGAAAATGTTTTTCCCGGAAAACGGTGTTGTTACGGGGGTGGCAAAGGCAGAGCCATCGTTTTCATTTCCCTGCGCATGAAGTCGGACGGTGCATTTTTTTGATTTGGCCAATGCCAGTGGTGCTGCCAGAATCAGCAACAATCCAATCGCCAATGCCCGAGCCATGGGCGATTGATAAAGGGTTTGACACGTTTTGCAACGTTTGCTGAAACACGCGCACATGAAATGGCCCCTCGTAATATTGCTATTTGCCGTGTCGAGCGCCCTCGCCCAGACAGCCACGCCGGCACAGCGGAGTTTCTTGAACCGTATTTTGCATCCCTTCGGTCCCGCTAAAACGAAAACACCGAAATTTCAGGATCCGCGCTTACGCGGCTTACTCCTCGAGGTGCAGGTCCCAACCGAACCGGTTCGGCTTTCGGAAGTGCGCCAGTTGCGGGTGCACGTGGCACTCACCAATCTCAGCGGTAATCCCATCGCGCTGGATTTCCCCACCTCACAACGGATCGATATGCAGCTGCTTAATCCTGCCGGCGAGGTGCTGACCCGCTGGTCCGAAAATCGCGCGTTCACCGAGGAGATCGGTAATCTTTTAATCAATCCCCGCGAACAAATCGTTTACAATGAAACAATCGCGACCCGCGAGTTGCAGCCTGGCCGGGTTTACAGCGTTGAAGTTTTTTTCCCAAAATATTCCGAGCTTCGTGTACGGCAGAAGTTCATGACCGCGCCGTGATCAAGCGGTTGAGAATTGATGGTTGAGAGTTGAGGGTAGAAACCGGAGAGCATGCAGGTCACTCAACCCTCAACTCTCAACCCTCAACTGTTTGCCGATTACCACACCCATCCACAAGGACACCGGGTTCAGCGTTACTCATTGCAGCTCTTACAGCCATGGATCGACGCGGCGCGGGGCAAGGGGATCACTGATATCGCTTTCACTGATCATGACCGCTATCATGCCGGAATCGATTTCGACGAACTCGACCGGCTTCGGGAAAAAAATCCTGGCATAAAAATTCGTGCCGGCATTGAGCTCGATAACGATCCGAAAACCAGCGGGGCTGGGAGGAAATGGGTTAAGCAAAACTGGGAACGACTCGATTTCGTTCTCGGCTCTGTTCATTACCTAAGCCAGCCCGATCAAATGTTCGATAGCGTGCCGGACGGCGCGCGGCAATTCTCCGGGCACGACATTGATGAAATTTACTCCGATTATTTTCGGCGTATCCGCGAAATCGCCGCGAGTGATCTGGTGGATTGTTTGGCCCATCTTGATTTGGTGAAAATCCACGGATACCGCCCGTGCACGCCAATCGCAGAGTTGGTCGACGAAACACTGGAGCTGATTCGATCTCGCAATCTCGCGATCGAATTGTCGACCGCCGGCTGGCGCAAGCCGGTGAAGGAGCTTTACCCGTCCGACGGAATCCTTACTGTCGCGATAAAAAAAGCTATTCCGTTTACGGTTGCGTCAGATGCGCATTCCTGGGCGCAACTGGGCGAAAATTATGAGCGGTTGGCGCAAAAGATGAGTGTGTTTGGAATTCGTGAAATTTGCGTGTTCGAAAAGCATCGGCGGCGCGAAGTAATGACGAATGCCGGATGACGAATGAATGACGAAATCCTAATGACGAATTAATTTTCGGCAGCTGCCGGTTTCGTCATTTGTGCTTCGTCATTTCATAGTCCCAACCCCGCCACGCCCATCCTCCCGGTAATCTTCGACATCTCCGAGGTGGCGATCGCTTTCCCTTGCTCGATCGCCTGCTTCACTCCACTCAGGAGTGCGTCTTCCAGAAATTCCAGATCCTCGGGATCGACAATTTCCTTGGCGATCTTGATGGAAATAACGTCGCCTGCGCCGTTAGCCACAACCGTGATTTTTCCGCCGGCGGCCTGCACCTCGACGGTTTTCTCCGCCAGGTCCGCCTGCGCTTGTGCCATTTTCTCCTGCATCTTCTGCGCCTGCTTCATCAATTTGTTGAGATTCATCGTGTAGCTGCTCCTTGCTTTAGCTTTTGATCTCGCCCTTAAACATTTCCACCGCTTCGTGCACGATGGCTGGCGCTTTCTTCGCTTTCGAAATCAGATTTTCTCTCACGGAAAACTTCAGCAACCAATCTCGCCCGCTGATCTCTCTCAGTAACGCTTCCAGAAATTCGCGATTGGCGCGCGAGGATAAATGTTCCATTACCATCCGTTGATCGGTTGAAAAGCCGACCTCAAAATTGCGTCCATTTGCACCAAGCGGATGCGCTTCTTCAATCCAGTTCTTGATAAACGGGCGGCGTGTTCCGATTTCCGCGACGACTTTGTCCCAAATCTCGTTAACGTTAATCGGTGCGTCCGGCTTGCTGCCGGCATCGCTGGTCCCAGCCGGCTTCACGTTCGTTGCTGGCGCTTTGCCGGCGCCAGGGCCGCGGCCGGCGACCGCAGTTTTCCCGTCGCGCAACGCGTTCAGATTTTCGATCACTTCGTCGAGCGTTGTCTGGTCGAGCGTTTGGATCGCGCGGATTACTGCCACTTCGAAATGTAATTTCTTGTTTGGCGCCCACTTCATCCGACCTTCGGCAGCGGCAAACTGATCGATTAATTCCAGCAGTCGGTCCGTTTCCAGCAATGGCGCCTGCTCGTTGAACGCAGCACGCATTTCCGCGCTCGCTTCGTCACTCAGGGCGTCCGGTTTCACTTTGAATACGAGCAGGTCGCGCAGATACGCAATCGTGTCCGACATCAATTTCATCATGTCCTTGCCGGCCTCGCATTGGTCGTGCAGCAACGCGAGGGCGTCGGCGGTTTCCCCGCGCAGAATCCGTCCGACAAAGTCGATCACCATCTGCTGGCTGGTAAATCCAAAAACGTTCAGAACATCAGGCTCCGTGATTTTTTCTCCGCAGAAGGCGACGAGTTGATCGAGCATGGATTCGGCATCGCGCATCCCCCCTTCCGCCCCGCGCGCAATGGCATGCGCCGCGGCCGGTTCAAGAGTCAACTTTTCCTTAACCGCGATGGTTTGCAGCTGTTGAGCAATCAGATTGGTCGCGATCCGGTGCAAATCGAACCGCTGGCATCGGGATAAAATCGTGATCGGCAGCTTTTCCGGCTCGGTCGTAGCCAGACAAAAAATCACGTGCCTGGGCGGTTCCTCCAGCGTTTTGAGTAACGCGTTGGCAGCTTCCTTCGTCAGCATGTGCACTTCGTCGATGATGTAGATCTTGAAGCGCGACTTCGCCGGAGCGTAGCGAACGTTGTCGCGCAGCTCGCGGACATCGTCGATTCCGCGGTTGCTCGCGGCGTCCAGCTCGATGACATCGAGGCTGTTTCCGGCTGCGATCTCCCGACAATTATCGCATTTTCCACAGGGCGTGACCGTCAGCCCCTTAGCGCAGTTGACCGCCTTCGCCAAAATCCGCGCCGTCGAAGTTTTGCCCGTGCCACGCGGTCCGACAAAAAGATAAGCGTGGGCCAGGCGGTTTTGTTCGACCGCGTTCTTCAGTGTGCGCGTGACGTGCGTCTGCCCGACGATGTCGTCGAATGTCTGAGGCCGGTATTTGCGGGCGAAAACCTCGTAGCTCACCCGAAAACTTTAGCGTTTCTAGCATCGCGCGAAAGATGAAAGTCTGTCATTATGGCCTGTTATGAAATGTTTTCCCGTGTTCGCAGCTCTATCGCTCGTCGTGGTTACGATGAGCGCGCAATCTCCAACTCCGACCGACGGACGCGAAGCCAAATTTGAGGATTCCCTGCTCGATAAACTCGCCGGCAATTGGCGCGTGGTGCGAAAATTCGGCGACGGCCATACCGCTGAGAACACCGTCCGGGTCGGCTGGGTGCTCAATCATCAATTCCTCGAGCTGCACTACCTCGATGTCGCTGCGCCGCCGCAATATGAAGCCATGGCCTTCATCGGCTTCGATCACAAAACCTCTCGTTACGTTTTACATTGGCTCGATGTCTTTGGTGGACGCAGCTCCGAGATCATTGGTTACGGCACGCTCGATGAAGCCGCCCACACCATCTACTTCACTTTCAATAATCTCGACGGCCAGTTCATGAATGCTTACGCCTTTGATCCCGCGACCAAAAACTGGACGTCCGTCATGCGCCAAAAAAGCAAAGGTCCGTGGTCGCTATTTGCGGAGGACAAGTTTACACCGCTGGCATCGAAGCCCTAAGCGCAACGCGTTGATCGTCCTCGGATATGACCAATAGGACGCATGGGATCTATAAAACTTATTGCCTGTGTGCGCTTGTGCCCCTGCTGGCACTCACTACCCTCGCACGCGAGCCTATCCCAGCACCGCCAAAGATCGAGCGTGCGCGCGACCTCGGCATCCGGTTCGATGGCACCCCAGGAAAATTCAATGCTATTACCGATGTTCCCGGCGTCGAAGTGGGTTACGCCACCCTGATCAAAGGTGAAGGCAAACTCGAACGTGGCAAAGGCCCGGTTCGCACGGGTGTGACCGCGATTCTGCCGCGCGGCCTAAGCGAAATGAACGATTCCGTGTTTGCCGGGCATTTCTCGTTAAACGGCAACGGTGAAATGACCGGCACCGCCTGGGTGGAAGAAGGCGGATTCCTCGAGGGTCCGATCGTGTTGACCAATACGCACAGCGTTGGAGTTGCGCGTGACGCTATGATCGCCTGGCGTCTTGCCCATGGCGGACCGGATGCAGAAGGGTTCGCCTGGAGCTTGCCGGTCGTGGCCGAGACTTGGGACGGCTGGCTCAATGACGTTGACGGTTTTCATGTGAAGCCGGAACACGTCGGGCGCGCCATCGAAACCGCTCACGGGGGCGCGATCGAAGAAGGGAGTGTCGGCGGGGGCACCGGCATGATCTGTTACGAATTCAAGGGTGGCACCGGCACTGCCTCCCGCACTGTAGCCGCGGCCGCTGGCCGCGGCCCTTCTGAAACCAGTGAGTATACGATCGGTGTTCTCGTCCAGGCCAACTGCGGCCGTCGTCCGCAGCTAACGATTCGTGGACTCCCGGTCGGTAAAGAAATTCCCGGTTCAGTTTACAAGCAGCAGGAGACTGGTTCGATCATCATCGTTATCGCGACCGATGCCCCGCTACTGCCGCATCAACTAAAACGTCTGGCCCGCCGCGCCTCGCTCGGCCTCGCCCGAACCGGGAGCGTCTCCGGCAACGGTTCCGGCGACCTGTTCATCGCCTTTTCCACTGCCAATCCCCATGCCGCCGATTCTTCACCTCCGACCAGAACAATCGAAACCATGCCCAATGATCTGATGGACCCGCTATTCACCGCCACTGTCGAAGCGACCGAAGAAGCCATCATCAACGCCCTGATTGATAACCACGACATGACCGGACGCGATAATCATAACGTTCCAGCGTTACCGCATGATCGGCTGCGAGAAATCCTCAAAGAGTACAGCCACCCACATTGAGTTGAGATCTCCGGGAGACAGGACGATTGCCCGGCGGGGCACGCCCCTAGCGGCTAAACTGTCCAAACGTAGAGATTGCCGGGGAAAGTGGTAGTTTGCGGTGCGGGTTGAGATGAAAACTGCGCTAGTATGCCTGACTTTCTGGTTTATCTCCACTAGCGCATTCGCAGCGGAGAAAGTCGCTCTTATCAAAATCAACGGAGCAATCGGTCCAGCTACGGCCAGTTACATTACGCGAAGTATCGAGGAGGCACGAACCCAGAACGCCCAATGCCTCGTCATTCAACTCAACACCCCGGGCGGGCTACTGGATTCAACTCAGACCATTGTGCAGGGCTTCTTGGGTTCCCCTGTGCCAATAGTGGTTTACGTCTCGCCCACGGGTGCAACCGCTACCAGTGCCGGTTGTTTCATTACCCTCGCCGCCAGCATTGCGGCAATGGCGCCGGCTACAACAATTGGGGCAGCGCATCCGGTTATGTTAGGCGGTATGCCAAACGGTCAGGATCAAAAGCTCGACGAGACCATGAAACAGAAGCTGGAGAACTTTTCCATGAGCTATATCGAGACGATTGCCGCTAGGCGTCATCGCAATGTCGATTGGGCGAAATCGGCCGTGCGCGAAAGTGCGTCGATCACTTCGGAGAAAGCGCTCGAATTAAAAGTGATCGATTTTATTGCCGCGGACATGCCTGAGTTGCTAAAGCGGTTGAATGGACGGGTGGTCGATGGCAGGACGCTGAACACTGTCACGGCAGACGTAGCGGAGATCAAAATGTCTCTCTCCGAGCGCATTTTTCAACAGCTGTGGAGGCCGGAAGTGATGTTCATTCTCATGCTCATCGCCATCTACGGCATTATCGGCGAAATGACCACGCCCGGCGCGATTCTCCCCGGCGTCGTGGGCGCGATTGCGTTGATCCTCGCGCTTTATCTGGCCGCGATCCTGCCCGTCAACGTTACCGGATTGGTCTTGATCGCACTGGCAATGTTGCTCTTCATCTTCGATATCTACGCGCCCACCCACGGAGTCCTGACGACGGGCGGAATCATCTCGTTTCTGATCGGGTCGCTCATGCTCTTCAACCGCGCCGATCCGCTCTTTCGTTTATCCTTGGGCTATATCATTCCCGCAACAGTTGTCACTGCGGCATTCTTTGTTTTTGTTATTGGAAAGGGTTTACGCGCGCAACGTTTGCCGGTGAAAGCCGGAGCGGAAACGCTGATTGGAAAGACGGTGATTGCATCGACTCCAATCGATTCGAAGGGCGGCAGGGTTTTTGTCGAAGGCGAATCGTGGAACGCAATCAGTGACACGCCTATTGATAAAGGCGAAGCAGTAGAGATCGCAGCGGTAGAAGGATTGACTCTAAGACTAAAAAGCAAAGGAAAATAAAGCCATGCCATTACTCGAAGGATTCGTGAAGCTGTTTGCCTGGGCGATACCGATCGTCGTTCTCGGGGCACTCATCGTGCCCCAGATGATCCGGATTCTGCGCGAATACGAACGAGGCGTGATTTTTCGGCTTGGGAAATTACTCGGCGCTAAGGGACCCGGGCTGATTTTCCTTATTCCGATTGTCGATCGCATGGTGCGAATGGATTTGCGCGTCGTCACCATCAACGTCGAGCGCCAGGAGGTGATGACACGCGATAACGTGCCGGTGACGGTTGATGCCGTTGTTTATTTCCGTGTCGTGGACGCGCAGGCCGCGGTTGTGCGGGTGGAGAATTTTCTCAAAGCAACTTCGCTTATCGCCCAGACGACACTGCGCAGCGTCCTCGGTCAGGCACCGCTCGACGATTTGCTATCGCAGCGCGAAACCATCAATCAGAAATTGCAAGAGATCATCGACCGGCAAACCGAACCATGGGGCGTGAAAGTCACGGCCGTCGAAGTGAAGGATGTAGCGTTGCCCGATACCATGAAGCGTGCCATGGCCAAGCAAGCCGAGGCCGAGCGCGAGCGCCGGGCCAAAGTTGTGAATGCCGAGGGCGAATTTCAGGCCGCCGAAAAAATGGTGCAGGCCGCCGCGATGATGAGTAAGGAGCCGATCGCACTGCAGCTGCGTTTTCTGCAAACGATGCGGGAAATATCCAGCGAGCATAATACGACGACGTTTCTTCCGGTCCCACTCGATCTCTTCACGCCGTTCATAAACAAGGCCGAACCGCCTACGAAGTGAGCTTTGACTTCAACTCTGGCACTCAATCTTGATCGTATCCGCGCGGCGCATGAGCGGGTCCGCGCGTACATACATCGCACGCCTGTCTTGACCAGTTCGCGGTTCGATGACGCGAGCGGAGCGAAACTGTTTTTTAAGTGCGAGAATTTTCAGAAGATCGGCGCTTTTAAGGCTCGCGGCGCGACCAATGCCGTCTTTGTGCTGGATGACGCAAGCGCGAAGCGCGGCGCGGTGACACATTCTTCTGGAAATCATGGTACCGCGCTCGCGCGCGCGGCTAAGTTAAGAAAAATTCCGGCACATATCGTAATGCCGAAAAATTCCGCAAAAGTGAAAGTGCGGGCGGTCGAAGGCTATGGCGCAAACATTGTTTTCAGTGAAGCGACGCAAGAAGCGCGCGAAGCGGCGTGTGCGTCCCTCATGGCGCAGACCGGCGCCACCTTAATTCATCCGTTTGAAAACGAAGATGTGATGGCCGGGCAGGGGACGGCGGCGATTGAATTGCTCGAAGACGCCGATGTTGATCTTGTAATGTGTCCGATCGGCGGGGGCGGATTGCTTTGCGGGACTGCCGTCGCGGCGAAATCGATGCAGCCGAAAATCAAAGTGATTGCGGTCGAGCCGGAGAATGCCGACGATGCCGCAAAATCGTTTCGCGCTGGAAAAAGAATCGTAACCAAAAAGAACTTTACGATTGCTGATGGACTGCGAACAAATGTCGGCGAACGAAACTTTCCGATTATCCAACGTTACGTTGACGATGTGGTGACCGTGAGCGAAGACGCGATTGTCTCTGCGATGCGCAGAATCTGGGAAACAATGAAAATCGTCATCGAGCCGTCCGCTGCCGTTCCTTATGCCGTGATTCTCGAGGATAAGATCGACATCGTCGGAAAGCGGGTCGGAATTATTTTGACCGGTGGCAATGTCGATCTCGACGCGCTCCCGTGGCTGAGGCATGAGAGCGAAATATCGTGCGCTTAAGCGGTTTGGAATTCTTGTTCGGCGTATTCAACGTCATCAGCCACAACATCTTTCGCATTTTTTCGAACACGAAGTTTCAATTCTGAGTGATCTTCTTCGCCCCATTCTTGAGCAAGGCCGGCGCACCCAAAGCTAAATCTTGTGAAATTAGTGACAGTGCGCGGCACAACATCAGCTTTAATCTCAACCAAAGCGAAACCATTCACACTATGCCGATGTTTAACCGTAAAACTGAGCCCGCAGCGCCAGCAGACCAACCAGGGGCCCCTCCTGTCGCCGTATCGAAGCCAACCAACGGAGCGACGACGCCAACCCGCTCCGGCGGTCTTCTCTCCAAGGGCGTTTCGATCAAAGGCTCGGTCAAATTCCTTAATGAATTAGTGGTCGACGGTGAAGTAGAAGGCACGATCGATTCACCCGGGAAACTCTCTATCGGCGAGCACGCACAGGTCAAAGGCGAGATCAAGGCGAAATCGGTAACGGTTCGAGGCACCATCGAAGGCAATATTTTGGCGACAGAACGCTGTGAGCTTGCGGCCGGCTGCACCCTGCGCGGCGATATCGAAGCACCGCGACTCGTGGTCGATGAGAACGCCGCATTTGTCGGCAGCGCCAAGGTCGCAATGCCGAAGTAACCAAGTCCGGCGGCGTTCCCCGCAGATCAGCGGGACTGCGCATATTATTGACCTCTAATCTCCGGTTCTTCTACTTCAGCGTCACTTCCCGCATCGTCTTACTGCCGAGAATTTCGCGAACATCAAGACGCTTCACTGCCAACTGGCGTTGCGCGTCCTCGCCACCCATAACCTTGCTCATGATCGGGTCGGTCTTTTCGCGCAAACCGTCGAAGGCCGCCATGTTCTTGAATTCGACCATCAACAGAATATTGAAGTCATTGCGATCGGCGGCGTCGCCGAGCAAGACTTTGTAATCCATAATAATGCCCTGTTTCTTTTGCTCTTCCATCACGCCCTTAAACGTCTGCGCGATGCTCTTCAGGTAATCATCGTCCATGCCGGGCTTAGTCTTTACCATGGTAATGTCCCACACCGGACCTTCGGTATAAGGCGCGCCACTTGAGCCAGAGCTCGAGCTTTGTGCGCCGGAGTAACCGGCAATGACGCAGAATGCCGTGATTAGAATTACAGCTCTGAGTTTCATATTTTCCTTTCGGTTATTGGTTTTTCGCGGGACCACCCTCAGGAGGCGAGATGGCGATAATCAAGAATTGTGCAGCCGGACGTTGAATCAAGGCGAGGAAAATCTGTGAGAACGTTTGTCCTGTACGTCGGTCTACGACTGCGGCACTTACAGACTTCGACGGTCATCCGCCTTCGTGGAGCTATGGCGCGACGAGTAGACTGCCGCTACAGGTGAGCGTTATTAACGACTCTTAGGTATCCAGAAGTTCGTCGCGCAATTGCTGTTTCAAATGCCGCCGCGCAGATTTTTTGATGGCGCGTCGCTCCGCCGCGATTGCTTCCTTTTCTGCCCGTCGTTGTGTGCGGGTTCGGGTATCGACGTGTCTCGGCAAATGCGAAACCTTTGGCCGACGCGCGCCGACCTTTCGTTCATTGGGTTTCGCGTACGGATTCATTACTAAACACAACATCGCGCAATGCCGTGGCTGGCGTTGTCATACCGGAATTTTATTCGCATGGCCGGGATCAGCGATCCCGGGTCCAACGGGAGCGGCGGAAGGAAAGACGCTTGTGGATATGAAGACTGGGATCGATTGATTTTGCTATGAAAGCAAAGTTTTCGGTTTGGGTTTTCCTCGCGGTCGCAATAGTGGCGCTGACGCAGACACGCGCGCAATCGCCCGAACCGGCGACTAGCGCGGGCGATGTTCCGATCTTCAAAAATTTATCCGACCTTAAATGGAACAAAATCGTTCCCGATCTCGGCGAAAATTCTCCCGAAATCTGTTTTCTACGTGTCGAT
>Ga0066677_10000415_pt1 | contig 14046 bp, 14 predicted proteins | sample GraSoiAngelo_126_FD_62299 | JGI IMG/M metagenome (GOLD analysis project Ga0066677, IMG submission 62299) | Grasslands soil microbial communities from the Angelo Coastal Reserve, California, USA - 14_0927_09_20cm | ecosystem: Environmental > Terrestrial > Soil > Grasslands | place: USA... | reverse complement strand
ATGGACCGTGCCATGCCGCAATGGCGCGAGCTGCGTCAGCAGCTCAATCGCCTGCCTGTGCGACACGACCATTGGACGTACTGAACCCCTTGAACCGACTGAACCTCATGAACCCAATGAACCCAAATCACGCTGGCTGTCGGGTTCCCGCCGTAGGCGCGGTTGGCTGGTATCATTCTGATACCATGGCAAACGTGCTGATTCGCGATCTTGCTGATGAAGTTCTCGAGCAGCTCAAGGCAGCCGCCAAGGCTCACGGGCGGTCGCTCCAGGCCGAAATCCACGATGTTCTGGAACGCGCCAGCATGCGGAATATTGCGCGAACGCGTCGGCTGTCCGCGCAGTGGTTGAAACGGCTGCGGAAGTCGTCACACGTCGACAGCACCGCCAGCATCAGACAGGATCGCGACAGACGTTGAACCTCGTCGTTGTCGATGCCAGCGTGGTCCTCAAATGGTTCGTCCCTGAGATCCACACTGAGGCCGCATCGCGACTGCTGTCGTCCTCACATCACTTCATGTCGCCGGACCTCCTGTTTGCTGAAGTGGGCAACGCCATATGGAAGAAAGTTCGGCGCGGCGAGCTGACGACAGACGACGCGAACCGGTTGGCGTTGGATATTTCCACCGTCGCCGTTGAGACGGTGCCAAGCAAGGATTTGCTGATCGACGGGTGCGCCCTCGCCCTGACGACAGGCGTAACGGTGTACGACGGGCTGTATCTGGCGCTCGCTGTCCGAATGAACGCTGAGCTGATCACCGCCGACGACAAGCTACGGCGCATGGTTGACGCGCATCCAATGACTCGGGCGCATGTTCGCCTCGTCCAGGACATTCAGTAACTGATCGTCGGGCGTTCACGCTGGCTGACGGCTTTCTTCCATGACCGCCTGCGCGATGGCGGCGCCGACGTCTCTGGTGGTCGACGAGCCGCCGAGATCCGGCGTCTTCATCTTCCCGTCGGCGAACACGCGTCCGATCGCGGCAACGATGCGGTCATGCGCGGCGCGCTCGCCGAGGTGATCCAGCATCAGCGCGCCGGCCCAGATGGCGCCGACCGGATTGGCAATCCCTTTGCCGGCGATGTCGGGCGCAGAGCCGTGAATCGGCTCGAACATCGAGGGCGCCGTTCGCTCGGGATTGATGTTGCCGCTCGGTGCGATGCCGAGGCTCCCCGAGATCGCGGAGCCGATGTCGGTGAGGATGTCGCCGAAGAGATTCGAGCAGAGAATGGTATCGAGCGTCTGCGGATGCGTGACGAGCCGCGCCGCGATCGCATCCACGTAGTACTTCTTGTAGTCGACCTGCGGAAACTCCCTCGCGACGCCGGCGACCACTTCGTCCCACAGCATCATCGAGTGCACGAGCGCGTTGGACTTGGTTGCGCTCGCAAGGAGCTTCCTCGGGCGCGAGGCCGCCAGCGTGAACGCATAGCGGGCGATCCGCTCGATGCCGCGGCGAGTGAAGATGCCCGTCTGCTCGGCGAGCTCGTCAGGCGTTCCGACGTGTACGCGACCGCCGACGCCGCAGTATTCGCCTTCGGAGTTCTCGCGCACGCAGACGATGTCGATATCGGCGGTGGTGCGGTCGGCCAGCGGCGAGGCGATGCCGGGCAGCAGACGCACGGGACGCAGATTCACGTACTGCACGAGCCGGCGGCGCAACGGCAGCAACAGCTCGCCGGCGGAAATGTGATCCGGAACCTTCGGATCGCCGATCGCTCCGAGATAGATCGCGTCGAACTTCGTCAGCTGCTCGACCGCGTCGGCGTCCATCATGCGGCCGTTCTTCAGGTAGAAGTCGCAGCCCCACGGGAAGGAGGTGAACTCGAGCGCGAAATCGCCGCGCGACGCCGCGGCCTTGAGAACGTCGATGCCTGCGGGAATGACTTCCTTGCCGATGCCGTCACCGGCCAGCACTGCTATGCGATGTCTGTTCATGACGAATTCCGATCCTACACGGTCGCGCTGGAGGTCCGGCTAAAGCCGGACACTACCGGCCTCGGGTCCGGCTAAAGCCGGACACTACCGGCCTCGGTAGTGTCCGCCTTCAGGCGGACCAGCCGCGTCGCGTAGGCCACGGCAAACCCCGCTGCGGACGCGAGGAGCCCGGCGATCGTCGGATCGATCCACGAGAGCGACGCCGGCAGCGCGAAGCGGACGACGAGCAGCGTGATGTTGCCGGCGGCGATCGACGCGAGCGCTTCGCGCACGCCCGCGCGCGTCAGATAGAGTCCGGCCACGACAGGGACGAGCAGGCTGACGCCGAGCAGCGCATAGAAGATCGCCAGCGCGCTCTGCACGGTCTCGAGCAGCAGCGCGAGGACGACCGCCCCGGCGCCGCCGGCGAGCGACGCGAGCCGCGCGATCAGCAGCACCTCGCGGTCGTCCGCCTCCGGCTGCAGGAACCGCTTGTAGAGATCCTGCGAGAGCGACGTCGCGAGCATGAAGATGATGGCGTCGCACGCGCTCACCTCCGCCGAAAAGATCGCGGCGAGCGCGAGCGCGCCAAACCAGGGGGGCAGCTGTTCGACGAGCAGCGTCGGCAGCACGATGTTCGGATCGGTCAGCCCCGGGTGCATGGCGCGCGCCGCCATGCCGAGCAGCGCGGGCACGAACGCGAAGATCGCCAGCGCCGCGGCCTGGACGCCGATGCCGACGCGCACGGCGCGCTCGCTCGCCGCGCCGTACGCCTTCTGCATCAATCCGGGCGAGATGATGAACGCGGGCACGAACACGAGCAGGCTCCATCCCGATAACGGGCCGCCGGAATGGAAGATGTCGAGGAACGTCGCGGGTACCTGCGGCGCCTGCGCGATCCCCTGCAGCCCGCCGGCTTTCGCGAGAACGGTCGGCACGGCGACGGCAAAGCCCGCCGCCAGCACGGAGAGCTGCACGACGTTGACCCAGACGGTGCCGAGCAGCCCGCCCGCCATGAAGGTGATCGTGACGACGATGGCGCTGATGATCGTCCCTTCCCAACGCGGCACGCCGGCGACGACACTCAGCACCGCGGCGCCCGCGATCAGCTGGCCCGCGAAAATCGACAGCGTGCCGAGCCAGATGAGCAGCGTGACGAGCCCGCGCACGAGCGGGCTGTAGCGCAGCTCGAGAAAGTCGCCGGTCGTGAAGAGGTTGTGCGTCTTCGCCACGCGCCAGATGCGCGGGCCGATGAAGAACGCGAGGAAGATCGATCCGATCGCGGACGATCCGTTCCACCACCACGCGCTGATGCCGTCGAAGTAGCCGCGGCCGGTCGCGCCGATCGTCGCTCCCGCGCCGATGTTCGACGCGAGGACGGTCGCAAACAGCAGCGGCGCCGTCAGCGAACGGCCGGCGACGAAGAAGTCGGCGCTCCCCTTGACCAGGCGCGCGATCGACAGGCCAATCGCGACGAGCGCGACGGAGTAGGCGATGAGGAGGGCGAGATGGAGATTCATGGACGGGCCGGCTGAAGCCGGCCCCTACCGGAATCTCGCCGGCACGGTTCCGAGATCCGAGGCGGACGGCAGGCCGCCCGAGCTCTTCGCCATCACAACGGCGCGAACGATCGCCTCCGCCATCACGTCGGCGGCAAGCCCGCCGACGATCGTGAGATCGGGCGTTCCGCTCCAATTGCCGGTCGCAAGCGCAAACACCGTGTCGCCGTCCGCCTGCGTGTGCGCCGGATAGATCGCGCGCGCCAGCCCGTCATCCGCCATCGAGGCGACCCGGCTCACCTGAGCCTTCGTCAGCCGTGCGTTGGTCGCAACGATGCCAAGGGTCGTGTTCTCGATGGGTCTGGCGCTGCCCGGAACGCCGGCGCGCAGCACTTTGCGTGCATCCGCGAGCTTGCCGTCGGGGTTGCGCATGCCGGCGACGACCTGGCCGGTGGCGGGATCGATGACGTCGCCAAGCGCGTTGACGACCGCGATGGCGCCAACGATCAGGCCGCTCGGCAGAGCGACGCTCGCCGTGCCGACGCCTCCCTTCATCGGCCTGATCGCCGCGGTGTTCGAGTTGAAGAAGGCGCCGAGTTTTCCCACCGTCGCGCCCGCTCCGGCGCCGACGTTGCCTTCCTGCACCGCGCCGCTCGAAGCCGCGGCCGCCGCCTTGTATCCGCAGTCCGCGGTTGGACGCATCTTCGACGCGCCGATGAACGGCAGATCGAAAATCACCGCCGCCGGTACGATCGGCACCACACCCGCGCCGGTCTTGAAGCCGACGTTCTTCTCCTCGAGATACCGCATCACGCCTTGCGCGGAGTCGAGACCGAATGCGCTTCCGCCGCTGAGCACGATGGCGTTGACGCGCTCGACCATGTTGAGCGGATTGAGAAGATCCGTTTCGCGCGTGCCTGGCGCGGGGCCGCGCTGTGCGACGCCGCCGATTGCGCCCTCGCCATCCGCAAGCACGACGGTGCAGCCGGTCAGTCCGCCGGGCAGCGTGAAATGGCCAACCCTGATGCCCGGCACCTGCGTGAGGCCTTTCTGTTCCGGGCGGCGTGTCTGAGCGTCGGCTGTCATCGTCAGCACCGCGAAGACCGCGAGGAAGGCCGCTTTCCTCATGGGAAGGTTTGATTATGGTGGAACGCAGATCACGTTGTCGATCAGCCGGACGCCGCCTACCCAGATGGCGCCCGCGGCAACGACGGGGCCGTCGATGCGCGCAACGGGCTGCATATCCAAGGGGTCCACGATCTCCAGATACTCGAGCTTCATCGCGGGCTGCCGCTCGATCATCTCGCGCGCCGCTGCCGCTACGCGCGCGGCCTCACGCTCGCCTGCGGCGACGCGCGCCTGCGCGTCCTTCAACGCTTCATAGAGCACCGTCGCGACGCGCCGCTCGCCGGGTTGCAGTCGTTGATTGCGCGAGCTGAGCGCCAGACCGTCCGCCTCGCGCACCGTCGGCACGCCAACGATTTCAACGGGCACGTTGAGATCGGATACGAGATGACGGATGACCGCGAGCTGCTGCGCATCCTTCTCGCCGAAGTAGGCGCGATCCGGCTGCGTGATCTCGAACAGTTTCATCACCACCGTCGCCACACCGCGGAAATGCCCGGGACGGAACCGTCCACACAGATGATCGGCGACCCGGCCCACGTCGACGACACAGACCGGTGGAGACGGATACATCTCCAGAGATGATGGCGCGAAAACGACATCGACGCCCGACGCCGAGCAGAGCGCGACGTCCGCATCGAGCGTGCGTGGATATCTCTCCAGGTCGTCCTGACGATCGAACTGCAGCGGGTTGACGAAGATGCTGACGATGACGAGGTCGCACTCGCTGCGCGCGAGGTCAATCAGCCGCTTGTGTCCCGCATGCAGCGCTCCCATCGTCGGAACGAATCCAATCGAGCGTCCGCTCAGCCGCGCCGCTCCCACGCGATCCCGCAGCGCCGGGATCGTCGTGAGCACTTCAGGCATGTCAGGTGGTTGGTGTCGGGGTCTTCGGAGCGGTCGAACGCGCGTAGCGTCCTGACCTCACGTCGTCGATGTACGACTGCGCCGACGAGGTCACGGTCTCCGCGACGCGCGCGTACTGCTTGACGAAGGACGGCACCGGCCCATCGAAGAGGCCGATCATGTCGTTGGTGACCAGCACCTGTCCGTCGCAATCGGGGCCCGCGCCGATGCCGATGGTCGGCACGTCGAGCGCCGCGGTGACCGTCCGCGCCACGTCGGCGGGAATCGACTCGAGGACAATCGCAAACGCGCCGGCCTGCTCGATGGCGAGCGCGTCGGCAAGCAGGATGTCGGCGTCGCGCGGGTTGGTCGCCTGGCGCAGAAAGCCGCCGACCCGGTGCACCGACTGTGGCAGCAGGCCGAGGTGCCCCATCACCGGCACGCCGACATCGACAAGCCGCTTCACGACGTCGACGATGGCGCTGCCGCCTTCGAGCTTCACCGCTTCGGCGCCGCCTTCCTGCATCAGGCGTCCGGCGTTGCGCACCGCATCCGCGGCCGTCGTCTGATACGTGAGGAACGGCATGTCCGCGACGACGAGCGCGCGCTGCGTGCCGCGAACGACGGCAGCGGTGTGGTGAATCATCGCGTCGAGCGTGACGGGTACAGTGTTGTCGTAGCCGAGCATCACCATCCCAACCGAATCGCCGACCAGCAGCGCGTCAACGCCGGCTTTGTCCAGCAGCCGCGCCATGTTGGCGTCATACGCGGTGAGCATCGCGATCTTCTCGCCGCGATGCTTCTTCTCGCGGAAATCTGTCGTCCGAACCTTCGTGGTCATCGTCTTGGGGTGGGGAGTGTCTTCGCGAGCCACGCCTGCAGGGCGCCCGTCACGTCCTTGCTGACGGTCAGCTCGCTGAGCGATGCGTATTCGTCGGGCTCTCCAGTCACGGCTGGGACGAGCAGATGGTTGACGCCGCGGATGGTGAGGACCTCGACCGACTTCGACTTGCTTTCATTGCGTGCGAGCGTGACAAGGCGTTCCACATGGCTGACCGGAATCTGCTTGTCGAGCTCCGCATGAACGAAGAACATCGGCTGACGCACGTCCTCGATCACTTCCGCCGGATCGAAGGAGAGCACGCTCTGCGTCCAGGGCGTGTCGGCCTGCTTGCGCAGATCGGGCGGCACACCCTCCCATCCCTTTCCGGTAAGCACTGCCTGCTGGATTTTCTTCTGCAGCTCGATCTTCTGCGCGCGCTCCGCGGGCGTCGCCTTGAGGCGATCGAGCGCGTGCTCCTGCTGCTCGAGCGCGAGGTCGGCTCCCTTGGTCGATGGCGCGTCGATTGAGATGACGCCCGCGATCCCCTTGTCGTGTGCGGCGGCCAGCAGCGCCACCCACGCGCCCTCACCGTGGCCGAGCACGGCGATGCGCTTGTTGTCCACGTCCTTCCGTTTCGACAGCCACCTGACGATGCTCCGCAGGTCCTCGGAGAGATCGGCAATCGTCGCGGATTCGCGGCGGCCTCCGCTTTGACCGTACCCACGCTTGTCGTAGCGGACCGCGAGGAAGCCGGCCTGCGAAACGGCGCCGGCGAGGTTCGCGAGGATCGGCACACCGAAGAGCGTCCCGTCTCGATCGTCGGAGTCCGCGCCGCCGACGAGGATCACGGCGGGCATCCGCGCGGCTGCGTTCGCCGGACGCGTCATCGTCGCGCCGAGATTGAAGCCGGCCGCGGGGATGATGACCGCTTCATCGCCGGGATTCGACGTCACGTGCGTGCGTGAGATCGCGCCCGCGATGTCGTCGCGGACGAAGTCGAGGCTCTGCGCGGGGACGCTCAGCCTGACGAGCGTGCCGAGGTTGTCGGCGTAGAGATGCATCGCCAGCGGCGCGCCGGCGTTGTCGAAGACGAGCTCGTAGTGATGCACGTCGAAGGTCGACGTGCCGAACTGCATCTGCTCCGTCACCTCGCTGCGAAGGCGGAACGCCACCTGCGCGCCCGCGCCCGGACCGACAAACGCGCGGAACTCCGTGCCGGGCGCCGTGCCGGCCAGACGCCGCGCGAGCACGGCGTGCGAGCCGAAGAAGACGTTCGGCAGCAGGAAGGATTGCGGCGACGCCATGTCGGTCGTCGCAATCGGCGTGTTGCCCTGCATCCCTGACGACACCGCGGTGCCATTTTCAAATTTCGTGTTCAGCGTGACGTCCACGCCGGCGATGCGCGCCTCGAGGACGAGCGAATCGGCGGTCAGATCGGGGAGGTACTTCAGCTCGACGCGGCGCGTGACCACGTCGATCGGCGGCGCGATCTGTCCCTGCCCGCTGATGACCAGACCCTGCGCATCGGAGCGGACGTTCACTTCCTGATGGCCGATCGGCGCGCCGCGCAAAAAGATCGTGTAGCCCGTGGACTGCTGCGCCGCCGCGGGGAGCGCGAGGAGCAGCAGAAGCGTCCAAGTACAATGGAAAACGCGCATTGCTCAAGGAATCGTATCAGCTAGCCGACGATTACACAGCTCTTCATGAAAGCGCCGCCATCGGGGCTGTTGCGCCGCGTGGCCAGATTGCCGTCGCGGGCCCGGATCGCGCCGCCTTTCTGCACGGACTTCTGACCAACGACACGGCGTCGCTCACCGCCGGCCGCGGCTGTTACGCCGCGTGGCTGACGCCGCAGGGACGCATGCTGTGCGACCTGCACGTGCTGGAATCGGGCGACATGATGCTCCTCGACGTGCCCGCCGCGGACGTCGACGCCGTGGCCGCGCGTCTGGAGCAGTTTCATTTCAGCGAGGATGTGCGGATCGCGCCGCTCACGGCGTTGCGCGCGATCTGGATCCACGGTCCGTCCGCTCCGCGGATGATCTCTTCGGTGGCGAATCTGGCGCCCCGTGAAGGGGCGCCCTACACCGAGAAATTTGACGCGTGGTTGCAATATCAGAACGCACGCGTCGAGCTCGGCGGCGTGCCGTCCGTCATCGCGCGCATCGATCAGCTCGGCGTTCCCGGCTTCGTCATCTACGCGGATGCGCAGCACGAGGATGAAGTGAGCGCAGCGCTTGCCGCCGCCGGCGCGCTGCACGCGACGCCCGCGTCGCTCGACGCCACGCGTCTCGAGGCGGCGTATCCGATCTTCGGCATCGACATGACGACCGACACCATCCCGCTGGAAGCGGGCATCGAGGACCGCGCGATCTCGCTGACGAAGGGGTGCTACGTCGGGCAGGAAGTGATCATCCGCGTGCTGCACCGCGGCCACGGACGCATCGCGCGCAGGCTGGTTCGCCTGCAGGTGGAAGGCGACACGCCGCTGCCAGGCGCGAAAGCCTTCAGCGGCGATCGCGAGGTCGGCTTCATGACGAGCGCTGCGAAGTCACCCCGTCTCGGGACGCTCGCGCTCGGTTACCTGCATCGCGACTTCGTCGAGGCAGGCACCGCCGTCGACGTGCAGGTCGGCGACATCCGCGCGCGCGCGCACGTCAACCCGCCATCAACGTCTTGATCAGTTGATCGTCCGCCGGCGGGAACAGCCGCGACGACAGCTCGCCGCGCGCGATCCACTCCATCTGCTGGCCGAGCATCGGTTTGGGCAGGCCGAGCAGATCGCATCGATAGAAGAAGAGCGTGACCGTTCGTTCGGGATAGGCGTGCGTCGTTTCGAGCACGAGCTCGTGGACGACGACGTCGGTGTCGAGCTCTTCGACGATCTCCCGGCGCAGCGCGGCCGCGTGCGACTCGTTCGTGCCCACCTTGCCGCCGGGAAACTCCCAGTGGCCGGCGAGGTGAACGCCGTCCTGTCTGCGTGTCACGAGGAACCGATCGTTGTGTTCGATTACCGCGGCAACGACATCCATCCGTCCGGTAGTCCGGCTGAAGCCGGACGCTACAACTCGCGGTAGTGTCCGCCTTCAGGCGGACGGGTTTTGATCCAGCGCCATCCGTACCCGTTCGGCAAGCTGCGCCGGCGTGAACGGCTTCTGCAGCAGCGGCACGCCGCCCCAGAACGTGCCATGCACTTCCGTCGCATCGTCAGTGTAGCCGGACATGTAGAGGACGCGCAGCTTCGGGTTCTGCTGCATCAGGCGCGCGGCGAGGTTCGGGCCGCTGAGGCCGGGCATCACCACGTCGGTGATGAGCATCTCGGCGCGGCGAGGCGATGTCGCCGCCCACTCGATGGCCTCTTCGGCGTTGCGGGCTTCGTGGACCGTGTAGCCGCGGCGGCGCAGCGCGCGCGCGGAGATCTCGCGAATGGCGTCGTTGTCTTCGACGAGCAGCAGCGTCTCGGTGCCTTCGGTGGCGAGCGGCGCAATGTGCGGGCGTTCGGGCATCGGCGACGCGGTGGTGACGGGCAGATAGACGCGAATCGACGTGCCGCGTCCGGGCGCGGTGTCCATCGCAATCGCGCCGCCGCTCTGATCGATGATGCCGTAGACCGTCGCCAGCCCGAGCCCCGTGCCTTTGCCCTTCGCCTTCGTCGTGAAGAATGGCTCGAACGCGTGCGCGCGCGTCTGCTCGTCCATGCCGGCGCCGGTGTCGGTGATGGCGAGCGTGACGTACTCGCCGGGCTCGAGCGTCAGGCCTTCCTCGGCGAGCCGTTCCTCGTCCAGCGTCGCGTTTGCCGTTTCGATGGTGATGTGGCCGCCGCCCGGCATCGCATCGCGCGCGTTGAGCACGAGATTGACGATCACCTGTTCGATCTGGCTCGCGTCGGCCTTGACGAAGCCGAGGCTGGTGCCGAGACGAGCGTCGGTGTGGATGTGATCGCCGATCAGCCGCGGCAGCATGTGCAGCAGCCCGGCGACGCTCTCGTTGATGTTGATGACCGTCGGATTGAGGAACTGCTTCCGGCTGAACGCGAGCAGCTGACGGGTGAGCGCGGCGCCGCGATCGGCCGCGCGCCGAATCTCACGGACCTCGCGCGTCGTCGAGGGATCGACGTCGCCCCGCTCCTCGATCATGTCCGTGTAGCCGATGATGGCGGTCAGGAGGTTGTTGAAATCGTGCGCGACGCCGCCGGCGAGCCGGCCGATCGCTTCCATCTTCTGCGACTGGCGCAGCTGCTCCTCGCGATCGTGCAGCGCGCGGTTCGACTGCCAGTCGCGCAGCGCGTAGCGGATGGAGCGCTCCAGGTGCGCGCCCACCAGATGCTTCTCGACGTAATCGGCCGCGCCTTCGCGCAGCGCCGCTTCGTCGAGCGCGCCGCTGCCGTAGCCCGTCATCAGGATGAAGGGCTTGTCGGTGCCCATTTCCTTCGCGGTCCTGATCAGATCGATGCCCGTACCATCCGGGAGCCGCTGATCGACGAGGTAGATGTCATGCTCGTCGGCTTTGACGCGTTGCAGGCCGGCCGCCGCCGTCGAGATGACCTCGATCTTGCGCTCGAAGTGCGCGTCGATGAGCGCCATCTCGATCAGCGCCTGCGCCTGCGGGTCGTCGTCGATCAGCAGGATGCTGACGTGACGGAGATCATGCTGCGCGCGTGCGGGACGAGCCGCGCTGGAAGACGTGTCCACCTTCTCGAGCTTCTGCAGAACCAAACGACGTTCCATATCCTCGGCACCGGGGGGCTCGAAAACTAACGCTAGCACGCGGGTCGGCGCGATTAAGCTCAACCGTAGCAACGATTTCGGGAAAATGGCCTACTCGCGTCGTCGTTTTTCACGCCATGGATACGAACTGCACAAGCTCGTCATTGGGCAGCTCTCGCACTTCGGCTTGCGCGCGACGCAGACGGTCGCGCCGAAATCCATCAGCGCCTGATTGAAATCGAACACGTGCTTGTGCGGCACGAGCACCTCGGAGATCGACCACAGGTGCTTCTTCATCGCGTGCGCCTTCGGATCGCCGCGCCTGACGAAGACGCGAAAGAGGACGCGCGCGACGTTGGTGTCGAGGATCGCGGCGCGTTCGCGGAACGCGAAGCTGCGGATCGCGCCGGCGGTGTACTCGCCGATGCCTTTGAAGGACAGGAGCGTGTCGCGATCGGAGGGCAACCGGCCGCCATAGCGTTCCACGGATTCGCGCGCGATGGCGTGCAGCCGGCGTGGGCGGATGTTGTAGCCAAGCGGCCGCCACGTCTCCGCGACGTCGTCTTCGGGGGCGGCGGCCAGCGCCTCGAGCGACGGGTACTTGCCAAGCCATTCGTGATATTTCGGCAGGACGCGATCGACCTGCGTCTGCTGCAGCATCACTTCGGAGACGAGGATGTGATACGGGTCGCTCGTGCGGCGCCAGGGAAGGTCGCGGCCGTTGCGGTGGTACCAGCCAAGAAGCGTGCGGCGGAAGCGTTGACGCGTGTTGGGAGCAGGAAGCTTTGTGGCTGACATCCGCCCCTATAATTTCACCATTGAAGATCTACACAAAGACCGGCGACTCGGGCGAGACGTCGCTCTTCGACAACACGCGCGTGTCGAAGGCGGATGCCCGTGTGGATGCCTACGGCGAGGTCGACGAGCTCAATGCATGTCTTGGCGCCGCGCGCGCGGCGGGCGTCGACGAGGAGATCGCGTCGCTCATCGAATCGCTGCAGAAGGATCTGTTTGCGCTCGGCGCGAGGCTGGCGGATCCGTCGGCGCGGATTGCGCCGCGGGTCGAGAAGGCCTCCATCGGCGATGCGGCCGTTCAGCGTCTCGAGCAGGCGATCGACCGTCTCGAGGCCACGCTGCCGCCGCTGCGCCGGTTCATCCTTCCCGGCGGGTCGAATGCGGGCGCGCTGCTGCACCTGGCGCGGACCGTGTGCCGCCGCGCCGAGCGGCGCGTCATCGGTCTTGGCGCAGACGCCGTCGATCCCGTTCTCATCATCTACTTGAACCGGCTCTCCGACCTCTTGTTCGTGATGGCGCGCGCGGTGAATCATCGCTCGGGAATTCCGGAAACCGAGTGGTAGCGGGCATTGCCGACGCCTACGCTTCATGCACACGCGTGGCGCGGGCGCACTACGAGAATTTCCCCGTGGCGTCGTGGCTCCTGCCGCGCCATATGCGTCCGCATGTCGCCGCGCTCTATGCCTTCGCGCGCGCGGCGGATGATTTTGCGGATGAGGGAGATCTGCCGGCGGGCGCACGAGTGCAGTTGATCGACGGATGGGAGCGGCGGCTGTTCCACGCGGCGCGCTCGCTCGATGCGCCGTGGCCCGCGAGTCCGGGTGAGCCGCGCGAGACGCCGGAGATCTTCATCGCGCTGCGTGAGTCGATCCGCGCGCTGTCGCTGCCGGTGAGTCACTTCGAGGCGCTGCTCAGCGCGTTCCGGCAGGACGTCACCGTCACGCGCTATCGGACCTGGGACCAGATGATGCAGTATTGCCAGCGCTCGGCGAATCCTGTCGGACGGCTGGTGCTGCGCATCGCCGGGTACGACAATCCGAATCTGGATGCGGCGTCGGACGCGATGTGCGCCGCGCTGCAGCTCGCCAACTTCTGGCAGGACCTGAAGATCGATTTCGATCGCGGCCGCCTCTACCTGCCGCAGGACGAACGCGAGCGGCACGGCGCGCTGGAGCGCGACCTGGCCGAGGGGAACATCACGGTCGAATGGCAGCGTGCGCTCTCGACGGCGGTCGCGCGCACGCGGCTGCTCTTCGACGAAGGACGCTGCGTGTGCGACGGCGTCCGCGGACGGCTGCGCTACGAGCTGCGCGCCACGTGGCTCGGCGGCGTGCGTATTCTCGATCGCCTCGAGCGCGTCCGCTTCGACGTCGTCCGCCGCCGTCCGACGCTTGGCGCGGGCGATGCGCTTTGCATCGCGCCGCTCGTGCTCGCGTGGCGGCCGACCGCCGCGGCATCATGAGCCGCGACACCAGCTTCTACTACTCGTTTCTCGTGCTGCCGCCGCGCAGGCGCAGCGCGATCGTTGCCGTCTGGGATTTCTGCCGCGCCGTGGACGATGCGGTGGATGAGGCGCCGGACGGGACAGACGCGCACATGCGGCTGTCGCTGTGGCGCGACGAGCTGGCCTCGCTCTACACGGCGGGCGCGACGCCGCACACGCCGCAGGCGCGCGCGCTGCAGCCGTACATAGCGGAGTTCGACCTGCCGCGCCGCCCGTTCGACGATCTGATCGACGGCGTCGAGATGGACCTCGCGCACGTCCGCTACCAGACGTTCTCGGAGCTGGCGGACTATTGCCGCCGCGTCGCGTCGGCGGTCGGCCTGGTGTGCGTCGAGATCTTCGGCTACCGCGATCCCGGGGCGCGAGCGTATGCCGTGGACCTCGGGATGGCGCTGCAGCTGACCAACATCATCCGCGACGTGACGGCCGACCTTCGCAAGGAGCGCGTCTACATCCCCGCCGAGGACATGGCGCGCTTCCGCGTCACCGAGGACGACCTGCGCGCCGGGCGGCTGACGCCCGCTGTGAGCGGGCTGATGCGGTTCGAATGCGAGCGGGCGCGCTTCTACTATACGAAGGCCGCGGCGGCGCTGCCGCCGATCGACCGCCGAAGCCTGCTGGCGGCCGAGATCATGGGCGCCATCTATTTCGAGATTCTTCGGCGGATCGAGCGCTCGGGCTATGACGTCTTCAGCCGCAGGATCCGTGTGCCGCGTCCCTACCGCGCGCTGATCGCGATCAAGCTGTGGGCGCGCGCGATGTTCTCGCGTGATTGATGCGATTGTGATTGGCGGCGGCTGCGCGGGGCTCGCCGCTGCAACGAGGCTCGC
>Ga0066677_10000414_pt1 | contig 14081 bp, 12 predicted proteins | sample GraSoiAngelo_126_FD_62299 | JGI IMG/M metagenome (GOLD analysis project Ga0066677, IMG submission 62299) | Grasslands soil microbial communities from the Angelo Coastal Reserve, California, USA - 14_0927_09_20cm | ecosystem: Environmental > Terrestrial > Soil > Grasslands | place: USA... | reverse complement strand
ACCGCGTCACCCTGAAAGGCCACGCGGTGATGACCACCGCGCTCAAATTCCGCGACACCGATATCGCAGTACTGGCAGCATAATTCGTGTCAGAAAAACACGAACTCAGACGTTTGCAGTACAGAGGAACACGGATCTGATCCGTGCGGTCCGTGCGATCCGTGGTTTAACATGGCCGCTCCAGAGGCGACACATGACAACTCACAGCACGAGACGCAATTTCCTTTCGACGATTGGCGCCGCGGCCGGTGCGGCGCTCGTGGCTACGCGATCGGTCGCTGCGCAAGTGCGCCAGGGTGCTCCGGCGGTGGCGCCCACTGTGATTTCCAACCCGCCCCGCGACTTCGGACCCGACGCGCCGCCGACGACGTACTTCAACGATCCGGATGTGCTGACGATCGATCCGGCATTCAACGCGCTCGTGCAGCCGAACACGTCGATCAAACGCCTCTGGACGGGAGCGCTCTGGGCCGAAGGTCCTGCGTGGAACAGCCAGGGACGATTTCTGCTCTGGAGCGACATTCCGAACAACCGTCAGATGCGATGGGTAGAAGACGACGGCCACGTGTCGGTGTTCAGGAGCCCATCGAACAACAGCAATGGCAACACGTTCGATCAACAGGGTCGCCAGCTGTCGTGCGAGCATCTGACGCGGCGCGTCGTCCGCTACGAACACGATGGCTCGATCACGAGCATCGCCGACTCGTTCGAAGGTAAGCATTTGAATTCTCCGAACGACATCGTCGTCCATCGAGACGGCAGCATCTGGTTCACGGATCCTCCATATGGAGGTCAGCTGTACGAGGGTGCGCCCGACGCGCGCGGCGGTCCTACAAATCCTGCGGGTCAGTTCAACTCGAAGGCCGGACAGCCTGCAGAAATTGGAACCTTCAAGCGCGAGTTGCCGACCAACGTCTACCGCGTCGATCCGAACGGGCGGGTCCAGGTCGTCGTCACCGAGGACCAGGTTCCGGATCCGAACGGCCTGACGTTTTCGCCAGACTTCGCTCGCCTTTACGTCGCGAGCACCGGCAAGGGACCCGGTGACAAAGGGCCCGGCGGAAAAGGAGAGGTCTACGTTTTCGACGTGGCGCCTGACGGCACGCTTTCAAACCGTAAGCTGTTCTCGAACTGCGTCGTTGACGGTGTGAACTGCGGCCCGGACGGGTTGCGGTGCGATGTCGAGGGAAATGTGTGGATGTCGAGCAACGCCGGCCGCGCGCTCGGCTACAGTGGCGCGACGGTATGGAGTCCGGCGGGAAAGCTTCTCGGCCGCATTCGCATTCCCGAGGTCTGCGGGAATCTCACCTTCGGGGGCCCGAAGCGGAACCGCCTGTTCATGGCGGCGAGTCAGTCGATTTATGCGCTCTATGTCGCCACGCAGGGAGCGGGACCATCCTGAGTTGAATCAACAGACCGCTGTCGCCGCCGCTACTGCGGAAAGAGCCGGTCGAAATTCCCGCCGAAGATCTTCTCCTGGTCCGCGGCGCCAACGCCCAGCTTCTCCAGCGTTCGTTGCTGCGACTCGTAGATGTCGCGTTGCCAGCCGCGCGGGAAGTACGACGAGTCGGTGCCAAAGAGGATGCGATCGGCGCCGGCAACGGTGAGCGCCTGCCAGAACACCTCCTCGAGTGCCAGTCCCGGATGGAACTTCGTCCAGCTGTTGGAACTGGACGAGTCGAGATGGATCGTGGGGCACTGGTCCGCTGCCATCAGGGCTTCGCGAAGGAAGCCCGCGCCGAAGTGAGGGATGATCACCGGCACCTTCGGGAACCCCAGGGCAACCTTCGCGAGCGCCAGCGGATCCCCCAGGCGCAGATCGAATCGGCTCGGGAGGCCGAGCTTCTTGCGAATACCGACGGTCAATACGCCACAGTGCACGAACACGACGGCGCCGTGCTGCGCCGCCGCTTCGAACACGCGCTCCACACGCTCGTCGTCCAGTCGATAGCCATGCATGGTTGGAAAGAGACATGCGGTGCGGAGACGCTGCTCGCCCAGCGCGCGCTCGATCGTCTTGTCGGCGGCGGACGCGAGGGGGTTGAGCATGAAGAATCCGACGAACCGCGAGCGATGCCGGCTGACGGCTTCGGCCACTGCACCCTCATCGCCGGGGATGCTCGCGATGAGCGCGGCACGCGAGATCCCATTCCGGTCGAGTTCGTCGACCCATCGGTCCGCGAGCTGCGTAACCGATCCCGGCGCGTCCCATGCAAGGCGCTCCGCGATTGCCGCCGCGCCGCCGCCCGACGGGGCGAGCTTTTCAAGGAAGCTCGACGAAAAGAAGTGACAGTGGCTGTCGTTGATCATGGTCATCGGCTTGATTTCTGACACGCATAGCTTAGTCCGGCCTGAAGTGTTCGATGCGCTGAAGGGAGTGGACCTGATCCTTCACGCGGGGGACGTCGGCGGGCGCGGCGTGCTCGATGAGTTGGGCATGATCGCGCCGGTTCGCGCCGTATCCGGCAACACGGATGTTCCCGGCGATCCGCACCTCGAGCCCGCGATAGATCTGATGGTGGACGGCGTGGCGGTTCACGTCACGCACGGGCACGAGCTCGGCAGCCCAACGCCTGCCCGGTTGCTCGAACGCTACACCGCTGACGTGATCGTGTACGGTCACACGCACAAGGCGTTGACGGAGCGCGCGGGATCCCGTCTTGTGATCAATCCAGGCGCAGCGGGCCCGCGGCGGTTCAATCTCAAGCCAAGCCTCGCCAGACTGACAATCGCGTCGGGCAAGGCGGACGTCCGGATCGTCTGGCTCAATTGACGGTTGTCGGTTGATGGTTGTCCGTTGACGGTTGTCCGTTGACGGTTGTCCGTTGACGGGGGTTCTTGGTTCTCGAGCTCGGATCTCGAACCTCGCGCATCCCGCGTCCCGCATCCCGACCGGGACGCCGTGGGGTCAGCCCCCTTTCTTCGCCGGGACGTTGAACGACCGCTCGACCGCGTCGTTCGGATCCGTGACTACGGGGTGGTCGCGCCAGAGCCACCGCATCATGTCGGGCAGGATGGCGCCGCCGTGCTTCTGGCTGTGGCGGCCGATTCCCCACGAGTAATTCAGGTCGTAGCCCTTCTCCGACAACGCCTGCACCAGACGTACGTTCTGCAGGAACCAGTCGCGCCGCTCGTCGTAGGCTGGATTGTCCGGTCGAACGCCGCGGTTGTCGTTGCGGCCGTCCTGCAGGTAAATCCTCAGCGGCTTCTTTTCGCTTTTGCGGACAATGGCCGCGTACGCATCGCCGCCACGGAGGTTCACGAAACTGCCGACCAGGCTGAGCACCTTTCGAAACTCGTTCGGACGTTCCCACGCGACGGTGAAGGCCGCGATCGATCCCGAGCTCGCGCCGCCGATCCCACGCCGCTCGGGATCTCTCGAGATGTTGAATTCCCTGTTCAACGCGGGCATCAGCTCATCGCCGATCACGCGCGCGTACTTGTCGTCGAGCGTGTTGTACTCCGTCGGCCGGTTCGTCGTGCGGTCTCCCCATTCCTGGGGCGTCGCCTCCGGTTGATCGGACCGCCGCCCCGGGTTGATGAACACCGCCAGCATCACCGGGAGCTCCCGTCGATCGATCAGGTTGTCGAGCACGTTGGGGACGCGCAGATCCCCGTCCATGTTCTTGAACGCCTGACCGTCGTTGAACACCATCAGACTCGCAGGCACCTTCGGATCGTATTGCGCGGGCACGTAGACCCAATACGTGTGCTGCGTGCCAGGATAGGCATCGCTCGGCAGCGTGAACGGGCCGCGGAGCTCGCCTGTCGCGACACCTTCACGGGGGAGCGAATCCGGACCGAGCTGATAATGGCTGTCGGGATTTGGCAGCGGCGGCTGCGGCTGCGCTGTGGCGGCCGGAGCAGCAGCGGGCGGCGTCTGCGGGAATCCGGTTGCAAACATTCCTATCACTAGAGCAAACAGCACAGTGCAGATCTGTGTACGCATCAGAGGCACTCCTAGCCCGCGCACTTATATCCCATCCCGTGGATGGTCACGATGAACTGTGGATGATGCGGATTAGGCTCGCCTTCGGCGAGCTTCGTCCGGGTGAATCAGCGAGTCCCCTTCACGCGAAGTCTGCCCCGCCCAAGCGCGCAGCGCGAAGGCGGGCTTTCTGGGCGCGAGCTTCGGCCGGGCAAGCCAGCAGGGTCTGATACCCAACGCGATCCTCCGGCCGCTCATATACGTCGGCGTCAGTGTCTCCAAGGCGTTCTTCAGAAGCTTCAAGCCATTTGAACGCCTGTTCTCTGTCCTCGATGCCCAGGTACGCGTACGCGATCTGATAGGGCGAGTGGTATTGACCGGCGGGAACTCGTGTCATCTCCAGCACGATGCGGTTCGCAGTTGCGACGTCGCCCGACGTGTGCCAGGACAAACGTATGATCCAACTCCAGCGTCTTTCGCTCCTGCTCGATCGCTGCATCGTATTTTCGTTGGTACACGTACGTTCGGCCCATTTCGGCGTTGGTGTTCAAGGACAGCGGATCGAGTTCCAGCGCCCGTTTCACCTCTCTCGCCGCATCGTCGAGGCGCCCCATGGCGACAAAGTAATAGGAATACCAGTAGTGTGCTGTCCCGTAGCCGGGGTTCAGCTGGAGCGCGCGCTCGAATTCGGTGCGAGCACCCGACCAGTCCCAATCGAAACCGATTTTGTTCCGCGCCAGCGACGCGTGCGCTTCCGCCAGTGTTGGATCCAACTCCAGCGCTTTCGCGGCGGCGGCTTTGCCCAGAGGGTACACGTCGATGGGTCGTACGTAAGCCCATGCGCCTGTTCCAGTAATACCGTCCCTTCAAATACGCTGTCAATTCACGCGTTCCCAGACCAAGTCGGTCGTCACCCAATTAACAATGAGGGGTCAGACCGGGGTCAGACCCGGTCGCCTTTCTCCCGGCTCCTGGGAGTGAACCGTCTATCAGCAATCAGGAAATACGGTAAGGCCAGCGCAGACAGCGCGGCCGCCGCGCCGAACGCGCTCGCGAAGCCGTAATTTCCAATCAGCCATCCCATCGTCGTCGAGCCCGTGCCGATCCCGGTGTCGAACGCGGCGAGGATCGCACCGAAGGCCGCGCCGCGACGGTCGGCCTCGACATGCCGCATCACGTATGCCACGTACGCCGGATATGCGGTGCCGAAGCCGATGCCGAAGATCGTGGCGGACAGCATGAGCCAGAAGCGCGTGCCGCCGACCGTGAGAACCGCGAGGCCGGCGGAGATGAGGAGAAGGCACGGCAGAAACACGCGCCGATGGCCGAATCGATCGCCCAGCCGTCCCGAAAGCGGCCTCGTCACCAGCATCACCATTGCCAGCGTCGTCAGATACACGCCCTTGGGGGCCACGGCATTCGCGTCGGCATACAGGGCCGAGAAGCTGGTGATGCCGCCGTATCCGAACGAGTACATGAACAGCGTCAACGAGATCAGCAGCACACGCCACTCGACGCCGACCCCGCGCGGCGGCTCGCGCGTCGGCGTCGCCTGCGGCGGCAGCCGCCATGCGATCGCCGCCATGATCAGATTCAGGATCGCCGCGCCGACGCACAGGATTCCCCAGCCGAAGCGGAAGATCCAGAAGCCGATCGATGGGCCGACAGCAATCGCGGCGATTGACGACAGCCCCCAATACGCGATCCCTTCCGCGCGCCGGCGCTCGGGCAGCATATTCGTGAGATATGCCGCCGAGGCCGAGAGGAGCCCGGACCAGAACACGCCGTGCACGAGCACCAGCGCCAGAGAGATGCGGTAATCGGGGATGACGGCGTACGCGATCGAGAACCCTGCGATCGCCAGGCTCGACGTCAGCAGGATGCGGCGGGCGCCAAGGCGATCCGCAAGCGCGCCCGTGGCGGGCGCCGACAGCGCGGACGAATAGGTCAGGAACCCGAGAAAGAGCCCTGACGCGAAGGTACTGCCGCCAAGCGCCAGGATGTGGAACGGCGCCGTTGGCAGCAGTTGGAAGACGGACAGGAAAACGGTGAACGTGAAGCCGCACATCACGAAGAAGCGCGGCGTGAAAAGTCGGTCCGGCAATTACTCCGATTTTAACGCGATTACCGGATCCACTCTCGTCGCGCGGAGCGCGGGCACCATGCAGGCCGTGAGCGCGACCGCAGCGAGCGCGACCGCGACCGCGACGAACGTCAGCGGATCGGCCGGCGTGACGCCGTGCAGCAACCCACGCATCACCCGCGCAACCGGCAGCGACACGACGAGGCCGAGACCAAGCCCAATGAGCGCGAGCGTCAATCCATTCGACAGGACCATGCGCAGCACGCGGGCCCGATCGGCGCCAATCGCCACGCGAATACCAATCTCGCGTGTTCGACGCGTCACGACATAAGAGAGAACGCCGTAGATCCCCACCGCCGACAAGGTCAGCGCGAGCAGCGCGAACATCGAGAGCAGCGCACTCGTGAACCGCGGCGTCGACAGCGCAGCGCCGACCACGTCCGTCATCGGACGCACGTCCGCGACGGGCAGATTCGGATCGAGTTGCCGGATCACGTTGCGCACAGACGGTGCGAGCGAGACCGGGTCACCAGCGGTGCGGACGATCAGCGACATCCCGCGAATCGGGAAGCCCACCGATTTGTGCCACTGCGCATGCGGAACGTAGAACTTCTCCTTGACGACCTCCGCGACGCCGTTATGGTGGACGTCCTTCACGATACCGACTACGGTGACCCACGGGCGTGACGGATTGCCGCCGATGCGAAGGCGGCCGCCGATCGGATCGCGCCTGCTCCAGTAGCGGCGCGCCATCTCCTCGTTGATCAAGGCCACGAGCTGCGAATCGCTCGTGTCGGTGCGGCTGATTGCGCGGCCCCGCAGCAACTGCTCGCCCATCGACTCCAGGTAGCCGTCGGTCACGATCTGCCAGTCCCCCTTCGCGTTCGTGCCGGGAGGCGGCACGTAACCATCGATCCCGAGACTGAAGTCGCCAATGGTCGACCCGAGCGGCAGCGATCGTGCCGCGCCCGCCGCCGCCACGCCGGGGAGTGCGCGCACGTTCTCGGCGAGCCGCGAATAGAACGCGACGACCTGCTCTGGCTTCGGATACGTCGCCTCGGGGAGCGACACGCGCATCGTGAGCACACCGGCCGGATTGAAGCCGAGGTCGATCCGCTCGAGCGACCACAGGCTGCGCAGCATCAACCCAGCGCCGACCAGCAGGATCACGGCAAGCGCCATCTCAACGACGACGAGGGTGTTGCGGAAGCGCTGCCGCCCGCCCGTCGTGGCGTTCGCGCCTTCCTTCATCGATTCGGTTAGATCGGTGCGGAGCAGCCTGATCGAAGGCGCGAGGCTGAAGACGACCGTGGTCAGCAGCGCGATGCCGACGGTAAACAGCAGCACGCGCGCGTCCAGCGTGACGCTCGATACGCGCGGAATGCTGGCCGGATTCCACCACGCCAGCAGGCGAGCGCCCGTCCAGGCGAGCGCCAGGCCCGCGATGGCGCTGGTGCCAGCGAGCACGAGGCTCTCCGTCTGCAGCTGGCGGAGCACGCGCCCACGCCCGGCGCCGAGCGCCGACCGCACCGCGATTTCGCGATGCCGCGCTTCCGCGCGCGCGAGCAACAGGTTCGCGACGTTCGCGCACGCGATCAACAGCAGGAACCCGACGGCGCCAAACAGCAGCCAGATGGCGCGGCGAACACCGCCGACGACCTCGTCGCGGAGTGAGAGCACGACCGTGTCGAATTGCATCTCGCGAGGATAGAATCCCTCGTTCGTCATCGCCTGCGCGATGCGGTGCATTTCGTCGCGCGCCTGCGCGACGGTTGCTCCCGGCTTGAGCCGCGCCGCTGAGTAAAGGCCGTGACTACCGTGCTCGGTGCTCGCGTTATCCCATTGCTGGGGCATCCAGAGCACTGTCGGACTTGGATTCTGGAAGTCGGTTGGCAGCACGAAGTCGCGCGGCATGATGCCGACGACCTGATAGGCATAGCCGTTGATGTGGATCGCGCGACCAATGATCCCGGGATCCCCGGCATATCGTCGCTGCCACAGCCCGTGCCCGAGCACGACGAGACGCGGTCCGTTCGGCATGTCTTCGGCCGCTGTGAACGTTCGGCCGTACTGCGGCGCGACGCCAAGCGTCGAAAACACGTTTGCGGTGACGTTGCCGGCGGGCACTCGTTCGGGATCAGCATCGCCGGTGAGATTCACCTGCGTGTCGTCCCATGCGGCGACCTCGGCAAGTGTCGATGCGCGACGTCGATAATCGTTGACCTCGCCATCTGACACCCACGTCTTGTCGAACGCGGTCCAGCGGCTCCAGATCATGATCGCGCGATCGGGATCGCTCCATGGCAGCGGCCGCAACAGGACGGCGTTCACGACGCTGAATATGGCCGCGTTCGCGCCCACCCCCAGCGCCAGCGTGATGACGGCGACGGCGGCAAAGCCCGGATTGCGGACCAGCATCCGCGCGCCGAACCTCAGATCCTGCAGGAGAGTCTCCATGCCCGCGTTAGACGGATACGCGCCATCGATCGTTGGATCTCTACGCTAAGATGACCAGATGGAACGGGATTTGTCATATTTCCGGCCCTCGAAGGTGTGGCGCCGCATGCCGCTCGAACAGCGCATCGTCGCGGCCGCACTTTTCTGGGCCGACGAACAGTCGGCCGATCAGCAGCTCGAGGCGGTCGGATCCATCGCAACACAGATGAAGTTTCGCCCGCGCAGCGTGCTCTCGCTCGCTGACGATCGCAAGGCGCGCTATCTTGCGGGCCTGCCAAACGTGTCTGATTCGGTCGCGGCGCGGGCGCTCGTCAGCTATCACCTGGCGCTGCAGCGTCCCATGATGGGTGCCTTTCTGGATCTGCTCGGGATTTCGCACGAGAACGGGTTGATCGCCGAGGACACCATGTCCAAGCCCGATCCGTCGAAGCTTAAGCAGGCCGCCGCGGATCTCGCGGCAAAATATCCGGCAGCGGACGTTGCGGTCTATCTCGCGACGCTCGTCTCGCAGGATCCGGAAACATGGGACGGGCTGGTGGAGCTTCCGGAAGCGCAGCCGGCATGAGTCGGGCTTCAGGGCTTCGGGCTTCAGGGCTTCGGCTTCGGGCTCACCGCGAAAATTCAGCCAGCGCTGCTATCTCCGCGGCTGCCCGCAGACCAGATTCGATTGCGCCGTTCATGTAACCCTGCCACTTGATGCTCGTGTGCTCGCCGGCAAAGACAATGCGGCCGGCCGGGCGCGCCAGCCATGCGCGCCACAACGGATCGAATGCGGGATCGAAATACGCGTACCCGCCACGCGCCCACGGATCGTCATCCCATGCGATGGCGCGCGCCGTTACCACGGCCGAGGCACGCCCGAGCCAACCAATCTGCTTCACGACGCCGGCGATCCCGTCGCGACGGATGAGATCCTGCAGTGCCTTCGACGCATGCCCGCCCGCGAGGAAACTGAGGATTCCGGCGCGTCCCTTCTGCTGTTCGTTGCCGTCCCACACGACGCCGCTCGGAAGATCCGTTCCAAACGCCAGGGGACGTCCGCGCACTTTCCAGAAGCGGCGATCGAACTGCAGCAGCAACCGCGTCGCGCATCCATAGCGGAGCCTCGCGATCGCATCGTGCTGCGGTTCCGCCAGCGGAGGATCGAAGATCACGTCACGCGCGGTTGACGCGGGCAGCGCGCACACGACGAAGTTCGCGCGCAGCTCGGATGTGCTGTCGCCCGTGCCAACCGTCACGACGACGCCGGAATCCCGCTGTTTGATCCGCCGAACGATCGTATCCAGCAGCAGCTTTCCACGCAGGCGTTTCGCGGCGAGTGTCGTCAGGCGATCGTTGCCGTCAGGAATCCGAAGAAAGCCACCCTCTCCCGGCGTTCCGCCGCCGGCGAACTGCTCCACGATCGGCAGCAACGCAAGATCTTCTGGATCGGCGAGGAAGAATCCACGAAAGGCGCGCACGCCCGCGCGCAGATTCGAGGGCGCGTGAATGTCGTCGAGCCACTCGGCGACGGATCGTCGTGCGAAGCTCGCGGCCACGGCGCTGTCCCACCGCTCCTCCGCGAGCTTGAAGTCCTCCCGCTCACGCTGCAGCTTCTTGCCGAGCGTGGCAAAGACGCCGGGATTGTTGTGAATTCTGCGGACGCCACGCGCGTCCGGGCCGTAATAACCGAAGCCGTCACGCAGAATCCGAACCGGACGCAATCCCAGCTCATGCGCAAGCTGCTTGACGCGATCCTGCTCGTCTTCGATCAGATCCGCGCCTGCTTCTGCGTGTTGCCGCTCGGCGAAACCGTCCCGGAGCGTCCACACGCGACCGCCCACGCGGTCGCGCGCCTCGACCAGCGTCACCGCCGCGCCGCGGGCTTCGAGCGCCCGCGCGGCCGACAGTCCGGCGAGACCGGCGCCGGTGACGATGACCGCATCCCCTGCAAGATCCTTCATTCGTGCCTTCTCTATTCGTACGATCTGAAGCCCGCGGCCCGCGAATTGAAGGATATACGGACGCGCCGTTAAGATGGAGTCGTATGCCGCGGATGCTGCTCTGGCTGGTTTCGGTGTCGGCGCTGACGGCGCAGTCGGCGGTCGAGCCCTCGGCGCTCCGTGCGCGAGTGCTGTCTCTCATCAAGGCGAGCGGCGCGGAGGTCGCCGTGGCCTTCCGCACGATCGATGGGCGCCAGGAACTACTGATCGATCCCGACACGACATTTCACGCCGCGAGCACGATGAAACTGCCGGTGATGATCGAGTTGTTCCGGCAGGCTGAGGCCGGCATGCTGTCGCTGGACGACCCGCTCCCGATACGCAACGTCTTCCACAGCATCGTCGACGGCAGCGAGTACCCGCTCGACGTGGGCGACGATTCAGACGCGGAAGTTTATAAAGCCATCGGCGGCACATTGACGCTGCGGCAGCTCGCGGAAGCAATGATCACCGTCAGCAGCAACTTCGCCGCGAACCTGCTGATCGAGCGCCTGGGTGTCGAGAACATCCGCCGCACCGTCACAAAGATCGGCGCTGACGGCATGCAGGTGCTGCGGGGCGTCGAGGACGCCAAGGCGTTCGAAAAAGGGATGAACAACACGACGACCGCGCGCGGACTCCTGGTGCTGCTCGAGAAGCTGGCAAACGGACCTGTCGTCAGTACGAAGGCTGATGCCGACATGATCGCCATGCTGTCGCGCCAGACGTTCAACGACGCCATTCCGGCTGGAGTCCCCGCGGGGACCCGCATCGCGCACAAGACCGGCACCATCACCAAGATTCACCACGACGCGGCGATTGTGTTCGCCCCGAGGCCATACGTGCTCGTCGTACTCGTGCGCGGCCTGCAGGAGGAGAAAGAGAGCGCGGCGCTGATCGCGGCGATATCACGCGAGGTATGGGGCGCCGTTCGGTGAGTGGCTCGGTGCGAGTACTCATCGGGATCGTCTTTGCCGCGCTGATTGCGGACGCATGGCTCGCGTACCGGAACATCAACGCGCTCCTGTCGGAGGAGCGGAACATCTCGGCCAGCTACATCCGCCTGAATGCCCTTCAGCGCACACTGACCGCTATCACGGACGCGGAGACGGGGCAGCGCGGGTTTCTTCTCACAGGCGACGAGGAGTACCTGGCGCCTTACGATGAGGCGCGTAAGGCGATCGAAACCGATCTTCGCGCTCTGCGACAGATGTGGCCTGATGCCGCCGGCGGGGATTTCGACGCGCTCGATCGCCTCGTGCAATCCAAGCTGGGCGAGCTGCAGCGGACCATCGCGCTCCGCCGCGAAGGAAGGCTGACCGCGGCGGAGGCGATCGTGAGGCGCGGCCAGGGCAAGGCGCAGATGGAGACGATCCGCGCCGTCGTCGACACGCTGCGATCGGATGAACAGGCGCACCTGACAAGGTCCACGCTCAAGTCGGCCAGCGCTCGCGAGACTGCCTTCGTTACGGCCGCCTTCGCCACCTCAGTCGCCTTTGTCGCGGTGCTCCTGTGCCTGCGGCTGTTACGGCACGATCTCGAGCAGCGCAGCCGTCTTGCGGAGGAACGCGCGGAGCTCCTCCGCCGCGAGCAGCACGCGCGCACCCAAGCGGAAGCCGCGAATCGGCTGAAGGACGACTTTCTTGCGGCGCTCTCACACGAGCTTCGCAATCCGCTCCACGCCGTCGTCGGATGGCTGCAGATCCTGCGGCAGCGTCCGGACGACCTCGCGCTGCGCGCGCGGGCGATGGAAACCGTCGAGCGCAACGCGCGAGCGCTGCAGCGGATGATCGAGGATCTGCTCGACGCCTCGCGGGCGTCGCGCGGCAAGCTCGAGTTGGACCTGGCGCCGACCGCGATCGGAACACTCGTCACGTCAGTGCTGGAAACGGTCCGCCCGAGCGCAGCATCGAAAGGCGTTGAATTGACGGAGCACCTGGCGGCAGCGGGCGCTGTCGTCAACGGCGATTACGATCGTCTCGCACAGGTCGCGATCAATCTGGTGTCGAATGCGATCAAGTTCACGCCGGAGGGAGGTCGCGTCGACGTGTCGCTCGCGCAAGAGCCAGACGCGGTCGTTATCAGAGTGAAGGATACGGGCCGAGGCATCAGTGCCGAGGCCCTGCCGCACATATTCGAGCCGTTCCGCCAGACAGGCCCGCAGATGGCGGGGACGGACGGAGGCCTCGGCCTCGGCCTGTCGATCGCGAAACAGATCGTCGAGCTGCACGGCGGAACGATCGCCGCGACGAGCGACGGCGCGGGCAGAGGCGCATCGTTCATCGTTCGCCTTCCGCCAGCCCGGCTCGGCGCGGGCAGCGAGGCGGATGTTCTCGCTCACGACGCGCGATCCTGAAGCGTCCTCGCATGTAGACGGCGGACCGTGACACCCGCAGAATTCCAGCCCGAGCGAGAGGACGGGATAAGATGCGGCGCATGCATCGACGCCGGTTCGTGCAGACGCTCGGCCTGGCCTCGATCGCTGCACACCTGCGGCTGCCGAGTCTTGCGGCGGCGCCCTCGCTGCTGAAGCCGAAGCGGCTCGCCGCGGGCCACACCGTTGCGCTGATCAGCCCGGCGAGCGCTACGTTCGAGTCGATTGAGGTGCGGATTGCGAAGGAGTCGCTCGAGGCCCTCGGCCTGACGGTCCGGCTCGGCGCGCATATGATGGAGCGCCACGGTTACCTGGGCGGCGACGACAAGGCGCGCGCGGCAGATATCAACGCGTTCTTCGCAGACTAGGAGGTGGCCGCGATTCATCCGATTCGTGGCGGCTGGGGCAGCAGCCGCGTCCTTCCGTATGTCAACTTCGACGTGATTCGGCGGAACCCGAAGATCCTGCTCGGCTACAGCGATATCACCGCGCTGCTGCTCTCGGTTCACGCGAAAACCGGCCTGATCACGTTTCACGGGCCGATCGGCATGGGACGCTGGGACGCGTTTTCCATCGACTACTACAAGCGCGTGCTGTTCGACGGCGAGCTCCTCACATATCAGAACAAGCGCGATCTGTCGGATCGGAACGCCCTGACGCAGACCGAATTCCGGGTGCAGACCATCACCCCCGGAACGGCGCGCGGTCGACTGATCGGCGGCAATCTGACGGTGCTGACGGCCATCATCGGATCGCCGTACTTGCCCGAATGGGACAACGCGATCCTGTTCACGGAAGACGTCCACGAAGAACCGTATCGCATCGATCGGATGCTGACGCAGCTGAAGCTCGCCGGCGTGCTCAATCGCATCAAGGCATTCATCTTCGGGAGCTGCTCCGAGTGCACTCCAGGCGAGGGAAGCTACGGCGCGTTGACGCTCGAGGAGATTTTCAACGATCACATCAGGCCGCTGGGGATCCCGGCGTGGCAGGGGGCGATGATCGGTCATCAGCAGCCGCAGTGGACGCTGCCGGAAGGTGTGGAGGTGGAGATCGACGCCTCCGCCGGGACCATCCGGCTGCTCGAATCGCCTGTCGCCTAGCGGCATGCCGCGATCGCAATGCGATCGATCGCGTCCCCTTCCTGGATATCGTCCACGACGCTCATGTCCGACGCGAACGCGCGGGCAAAGATCGTGTAGTCGTAATCGAGCCGCGGGTTGTCGACCAGATTGATGTAGAACTGCGCGTCGCCCGTGTTGCGGCCACGGATTGAGA
>Ga0066677_10000412_pt1 | contig 14087 bp, 9 predicted proteins | sample GraSoiAngelo_126_FD_62299 | JGI IMG/M metagenome (GOLD analysis project Ga0066677, IMG submission 62299) | Grasslands soil microbial communities from the Angelo Coastal Reserve, California, USA - 14_0927_09_20cm | ecosystem: Environmental > Terrestrial > Soil > Grasslands | place: USA... | reverse complement strand
CGCGATCTTGACAAAGGGCTGCGCTCGGTTGCGCACCCACAGGACCACTTCCGTGAGCGCGCGCCCCTCGCTCGTCACCAGGGTCGTGACGACGGCGCGCTCGGCGATCGCTGCGAGCACGGCAGCATCCGGAAATCGCCGGACATCGAGCGAGAGCACGACGGGCACGTCGACGACGCGCTGATACCGATAAGCGGCCAGCAGCGACTGCCGCGCCGCGGATGCGAGCGCGGGATCGACTTCGCGAACGTCGACGCGTCGCAATCCGGCGATGTCGCCTGACGACAGATCGAGCGTGCCAATGCCTTCGACAGCGATCTCCCCCGTCTCGCGCTGCGCCGTGGGAACGGCAGGAAACCCCGTCTGCAGCTTGAACGATCCGCCGGCGGTCTGACGTTCGAGGCTGATCAGGCACTGGTGTCGCCGCTGCGCTGGATTCGTCACGAAGACCGTGATGCCATCAGCCTTCGGCTCGGTGCGATCGACTGTCGCTCCGCTGACGCTCGTCACTTCGTAGCCGGCCGGAATGTCCACGTCGATCCGTGACGGCTCCCCTTGCACGACTGTGATGTTCATTAACGTCAGCAGGCGGACGTCGGGCTCGCCAATCGTCACGAGCGTCTTGACGTCGGCCAGGATGCGCGCGTCGCGCGCGGGAACAGTGGGAACGCTGTCGCGCGTCGACCACCACACCTCGGGGTTGCTGCCGGGATCGAGTGTGACGTCGACGAGCGTGCGACCGTTCGCTGAAGCGCGCCTCAGCACCAGCCCCGCAGACAGGTGCACGTCAGCCTGGTCCCCGGGAATGTCGATCGTGGCTGTCGCACTGCCGGCCGGTGGCACGGGGAGAAAGAACGATCCGCGGCCCGGCGCGTTCGAGAGCGGCATTCCGACATCGAGCGTTGCGCTGAATGTCGACGGCCCGCTGAGCAGGGCACTGTGCATGTCGCCGTCGGCGACGATGGGCAACGGCGCATCCGCCAGGCGTGCCTCGAGCAGCGTCGCCCGCCTGATCAGCGGGACCTTGACGATCCCGGCGCGGAGGACCTGTCCGTCGATGCGCATCGTGGCGCGTGCAACCGCGCGATCCACGCGCACGCGGATGTCGGCGCGCGTGAGCGCCGCCGCGAGCGGCGGCGCGTCAGGCCTGCCGGGATTCCGCCCGGCCAGATCGAGCAGACGATCGTAATCGGTGCGCGGGAGCGTAACCGTTCCCATGGGACCATGCGACGCGGGCAGCTCCTGCGCGTAGCCAGACAGCGGCGGCACGGCCACCGACGCCGCGATCATCGTCAACGTCCACAAGCATGCGCGACGCATTACCGTCCTCCTGTCTTGCGATATTCGAGACCGATCGACGGCGGCTGAGTCTCGGCGGTCAGCTCCGCCGCAAGGAACACCGATGGACCGAGCCGCGGAAACTGAATGGTGATGGGAAACGCTCCCGCGCGCGTACGCCCCGCGTCCTTCTTGTAGCGATCGACCAGCGACTGCAGGTCGCGCTCGCCGGCTGGCGGCGCCGGCGCGGCTGCCGGAGTGGATCCCGCGATGTCCGCATACCCACGCAGCGTCCCGGTCCATGGACCCGAATCCGTTGCGAGGCGGAACGCCCCGGGCTTCGCATCGACGGTGTAACGTGGTGAGTAGTGCAACGTAAGTCCCGTACGTGACACCGGGAGATCCACCGCGGGCAGATCGAGACGGGCGTTCCCTTTCTCGCTCCAGGCGGCAGCGCGCTGCAGGTAGACGAGCTCCACCACGAAACTCGGCGCCTCCTCTCCGGCGCGTCCTTTGTGCAACGGCAGCAGGAGCCCACCCGTCGCGCCAAGGCCCGGCCGCACGGGGCCGCCGGCGAGCGACGCGCTCCACAACACGGATTGCGCCGGCAGCGTCACGCCAAGAAAGCTGCGCTGGTTGTTCCGGACGGCGTAGCGTGCGCGCACGAGGACCTTTCCGTCCTCCGCGGCAAGCGCGTCGTAGCGCGCCTCCTCGACGTTTGCCACCAGCACCGCTTGTGGCGTGTACCGTGTGACGTTCACAGTGAGCGCGCGCGGCGAAGCGCCGCTCAAAGGCGCGAACCGGAACGCGGTCATCGAAGCAGATTCCCGCCCCGCCAGGATGTCGCCGAGGTCCGTCGGATCGGCTGGTTCGAGTCCTCGCGGCTGCGGCGCCCCGATCTCTCCGGGCCCGACGATGTCGACCGCTACGCCGCCATTCTCGCGTTCTGCCGCGGGCACGCGAAGAAGCGGTACCACGACGGCGCCTTCCCGCGGGCCGCGCGTCTCCGCGTTGATCACTACCGACACCTCCGTCGTGGCGGGCTCGAGCAGAGCAACGGTCAAGATACCCCCGTCGGTGGTCCAGTCCCCAACCATCGCGCCGGCGACCTGGTTGACGATCACTCCGGGCGGCACCGACACGACCACCTGCCTTGCCTGTCCCTGCGTAACATCGAGACGGACACTCGCGGTGACCTGACTGGTCTCCTCGCCGAGCGCAACGACCTCAATCACGCGGGCGCGCGTGCGAAGCGGCAGCGTGGCGCGTCGGTCGTCCGCCTTCCGCTTCCACGAAAACGAGAGCGGCCGTCCCGCGCTTCCATAGACCCGCCATCGGGTTTCCGAGGCCGACTCGCTCTGATCCGCGACGAAGCCGCCGGTCACCGCCAGATCGACGCCAGCCCGCGGGATGACCAGGTTCACGGCGGACAATGCGGAAGCGGATGCTGGAAGCACCATCGACTCCGTGCCAGTCGACGCCGCCAGCGGCACGACGATGTCGAGCGTGAGCGTCGAACGACCGGACCGCGCAATCAGCACCCGAGGCGGATCGTCGTCGACAATCGCGATCGGACGTCCGTCGAGGCGCGCGTCGCGAAGCAGCACGCCGGAAGGCAACTGCACGGTGACCCATCCCTGTTTCAACACGTCGATCGTGAGCCGCGCCTGTCCGGTGACGGTCTCGCCGGCAACGCGGAGGTCGTAATCCACACGCGACAGCGTGGCGTCCACCGGTGGCGGCGCCGGATCGGGCGGCGACGGGAAGGCACGCGCACGCAGCGCCCGGTAGTCGTCGATCGACAACACGACCCACCCGTCGGGACGCGCGGCGTCCTGCGCTCTCACCGCCTGCGCCGCTGCGAGTGCGAGACAGATTCCGATGATCATCCGGCCCATGATGAGACTCCTCGTCCAGGAAATGCCGACACACCGCCCACGAGTCCGGCGCTGAAGCCGGACACCACACACCGGCACCGACGCCTTGTCGTTCAGACGTCAGCGACGCGGCTTCCGCCGGGTCTTCCAGAAATGTGATCGGGCTGCAATTGCCTTGCCCGCAGGGTGGGCTGTCAGGCGGCGGAGAATATGAGCGGAGAGTTGAAAGGATCCAAAAAGGATTGAGTCCGCTGTGCGAATTATCCGGCGCGTTGTTCCGGCGTGGTCTTCGCCGACTGGAGAACCTAGTCCAGCGCTTCGCGCAATTGGCGCACCACTGCAGAGGGCATCATCGAGCACATGAAGCCCCCGGCCACCGGGTGCGTCCGCGATTGCGCAGCGATACCGCTGCAGCGCCCGCGCGGAGTGCCGCTGCGAGCGGCACGTGATACTGCGCAGTGAACCGATTCATTTTTTGGCTATCATACGCGACAGAGCGTGCACATCATTCTTCTTGGACCGCCGGGGTCCGGCAAAGGCACCCAGGCGCTGCGGATCGCCGAGCACTACGGCATTCCGCACATCTCCACCGGGCACATCCTTCGCGAAGCCGTGCGATCCGGCTCTGAGCTGGGACGCAAGGTCGGCGAGACGATCGCGGCTGGATCGCTCGTCAGCGACGCGCTGATCACCGACATCGTGCGCGCGCGGCTGCAGGAACCGGACGTCACGCGCGGCGCTCTCCTCGACGGATTTCCGCGCACCGTCGTGCAGGCCGAAGCGCTCGACACGATGGTGACCGAACGCCTGATCATCCTCTGGCTGCAGGTGCGTGACGAAGAGATCGTGCGACGGATGATGCGACGCCGCATCTGCCAGTCCTGCGGGATCACGCAGACCGTGCCGGACACGGAGGCGGCCGAGGCCGGACACTGTCCCCGATGCGGCGACCCGCTGGTGCGGCGCGACGACGATGCGCCCGATATCGTGAGGCATCGGCTGCAGACGTATGCCGCGCTCGCTGAGCCGCTCATCGCCTTCTATACGAACAGGCCCGGCTTCGCGGCGGTCGACGGCCTGCAGCCGCCGGAGGACGTGACGGCTGCGCTTCTCGCGCACATCGACCGCTCGTTCACGAAGTAACGAAGTTCACCAGAGTCAGTGCCTTTCCGGACCGGTGATGTCGGTCCGCGGAGAAGACGATCACACGGAGAGAAGGGCGAAAGCGCGGACCCGGTTCGATTAGTCGTCGAGCACGCATCGGCGCACGGATCCGCTGACGGTTTGATCGTCGAACGCGACGAGCACCTCGCCCTCGTGGACGGACAAGCCGAACGCCATGCGACGATCCAGGCGAGCAACAAGAGCGGCAACGAGCCCGCGATTGAGGACGTAGATTTCGAGCGCATCGGCGCGATGAATTCTCTCCCGCTGGAGCGCCCGCAACCACTGCGTCGGATCCTTGTGCACGTAGACGGCGACGCGCGGCGAATGCTTCGACGCCTTGTGCAGGCGCGCCGCGTCGGGTGCGCCGATCTCGATCCACGCCTGCAACCTGCCGGTCAGGTCGCGCACGAGGATGGCGGGTTCGTCAGGCGCACAGAGCCCCTTTGAAAACGCGATTCCCTCTGCGTATTCGAGGCAGTACGCAAGGACGCGCGCGACGAGGTAGTCCTCGGACTCGGACGGGTGGCGCGCGAGACGCAGGCTGAGCGTCTCGTACACGCCGCGATCGCTGTCAGACAGATCGATGTCGAAGTTGTAGACCGTTGACGACAGCGCCACGCGATCAGCGCCCCGATGCTGGCACTCCAGCAGGCCTGGTCAGCAATCCGCGCGCGCGGAGCCAATTCATCAGCAGCGTCGGCCAGGCGCTCAGTGACGGATCGTTCAGCGCGAGACCGACGCCGTGCGGACCATTCTCGAAAATGTGCATCTCGGCCGGCACCTTTGCCTTGCGGAGCGCGAGATAGAAACGCACGCTGTTCTCGGCTGGGACTCCCGTATCCGCGTTCGTGTGAAACAGAAACGTCGGGGGCGTCTCGGGCGTGACGCGCAGGTCGTTCGACAGATCCTCGAGCAGGCGCGGCTCGGGCGTGTCGCCCAGCAGATTCTTGAACGATCCGGCGTGCGCGATCGTGGGGTCGGACGAAATTACGGGATACCCGAGGATGAGAAAGTCCGGACGGCTGCTGACGCGGTCGATGGGATCCGAACCGTCAGGCTTTCCAGCATCGAAATGAGTTCCGGCGGTCGCCGTCAAATGCCCGCCCGCCGAGAATCCCATCATGCCGATGCGATCGGCGAGGACGCCGAACTCCTGCGCCCTCGCGCGCACGGTGCGGATCGCGCGCTGCGCGTCCCCGAGCTCGATCGGATGATGGTATCTCGGGCCGAGACGATACTTCAGCACGAATGCTGACACGCCCATCGCGTTGAACCAGTACGCGACCTGGCGTCCCTCATGGTCCATCGCGAGCGCGGTGTAGCCGCCGCCCGGTGCCACGATCACGCCGGTGCCGTTGGCGACGCGCGGCGCGCGATAGATCGTCAGCGTGGGCCTGTCGGTATCCTCGGTGCCGAGCGCGCCCGGAGCGCCGCCCTCCCAGAGCGGGATCTCCTGCGGCAGCGTGTTGAGACCGCGACTCGCGGCTGGCGGCGATGGTGGCGCTGAACTCGGCTGCTGCGCGCGCGCGCCGGCCCCGACTTCTCCACACAACATCGCCACGGCCACTGAGATGAGTGCGAACGTCATCTTTCACCGCCTCCCGAACCATTCGTCTGCGTCGGCGACGATGAGGTCTGCGCAGCCGCCGCGTCGTTCCAATTCATGAGCGCATTGAACACCATGTTGAACTCGCCATGATTCTGCCAGCGATAGATCGGGTTGTTCGCGAACATGATCACGCGCCCCTTCCCGGTATGGCCTCCCGGGACGTCAACCGCGAACGGACGATCGCGGATCTCGTCGGCGCCGCGCATCAATCCACTCAGCACCGCGGCGTCACCGCCGACATACCGGCCGAGCACGGTCGACTGGTCCGGTTGCCCGACGGTAATGAGAGGACCGCCGCTGTATTTCAGCGGGATCAACTTGTCGGCGTAGCCGTAGAACACCGGGTGCTCAGGCTTCAGGATCTCCGCGTTGACGAGCGGGCGCGGCGCGTAGAACTGACTCGACGTCGACGAGACGTCGACGGTGCGCGCGAAGCCGAGCTCCGCGGGGAACCGCGACGCCTCGCCCATCGTGATCAGGGTGCCGCCGGCGTCGAGGAACTTCGCGAACGCGTCGACCCCCTCGCCGCCCATCCCGCCGGAGATGTCCGGCGACTCGCCATACATGCCGAGGAACTTGTATTTCCCGCTCCTCTGGTACGGCACCGGCCGCGCCGCGGGCGGGGCGAACACCGCCTGCCGGTTCGCCTGCTGCGTCGGCATCACGATGACGTCGTAGTCGGCGCGGAGATTTCCTTTCTTTACGCGCTCCTTGTAAATCAAATCGAAAGGGATCCCGAACTTGTCGAATGTATAGCGGACCCAGCCGACCTCCTGGGTCGCGTTCCACGCGGTGTAGATGGCGATGCGCGGGAGATCCGCATCGTGCGTGGCGACGGACGGTAGCGCCGTCAGCGCCGCGGCAGTCAGCCCCAGGTCCTCCGCGGCGATCTTGATCGCTGCGGGATCGGACGCGTTCGTGATCACGAACGATCCCGCCGGGAACTCGACGCCTTCGGCCGTGAAGCTCCTGTCGGCCACCTTCATCGCGACATTCCTGAATCGATACCGAAGCGCGATCATGTTGTTCGAGCCGTAATGCGCGACGGCGATTCCCGCGTTCCCCTTGCCCGTCACCTTCCCTTTCGCACCCGCCTCCTTCACCGGCGTGACCTTCGCATCGAGAATCGCTTTGTCCTTGATCTCCTTCACATCGACGAGCATCGCCAGCCCCATCGTCCAACCACTGTCGTCGTAGGTGGTGAGATTGGGATCCGGATAGTTCTGGCGCTCGAGCAGGTTCTTCGCGAGACGGCCGTACGGCTGATCGCGCTTGATCACGTACGAACCTGCCGGGAACGTTCCGTCTGTGGTCTTGATCTCGGCGGCCGCCTGTCCGACCTCGATCCGCTGCGCGCGCAGGATGTTGACAAGCGCGGCGGCGCGCGTCATGTCACGTGCGACCGGAATGACGTAGCCGAAGGGTGGATCGGTCCTGCCGGCATCGACCGAGTTCTGCGTCTTGCGATAGAAGTTCTCGACCACCATGTTCGGAAACATCGACGTGAGCTGCAGTCCGGAGAGCACGCCCGTTTCCATGTAGTTCGTGTTGTTGCGGCGCGAGAAGTTCGCCACGGCGTCAGGCGGAATCGGGAGACCGCGATACCACTCGCGCGGCTGAGATCCGCCCCGGCCGGAAGGAACCGTCCCTCGACCTGCCCCCCCACGACCGCTCTGTGCGCCATCGGCAGCGGAGGCTGAACTCCCCGAACCCGAACCCGGAGAACCTGGCGAACCCGAACCGGTGGAACCCCTGGAACCCCGGCCTGCTCCCGGCGCATTCTCGCGCCCGGACTGCGTCTCGTACATCCGCATCATGCCGTTGTGGTTGTAGGCGACCGAGCCGAGATAGCCAGGCGACCAGCCGTCCATGAACGCGTGCGTGTAGACGCCCGGCATGCCCCACTTCGTCATCTGTTCCAGCTCGAAGTTCGCGAAGAACGGCAGTTCCGCGAAGAGAATCGGATCGAGATTCGGATTCTGCGGAGGACCGCCGCTATATGTATAGAGGAGCGGCTGCGCCTCGTGCAGGTCGTGCATGATGGGCGGGTGCGCGGTGAAGTACCAGTCCACGATCGCGCGCATCGAGACTTGCGACAGGTTGATGTCGCGGTTGTTGTCGTGGAACACGTACTTGCCCCAGTACGGCAGCGCGGTCCCGCCCCGACCTTCCTGCCCTGAGCCTGTCGCCTCTCGACTGGGCTCGAGGCGACCTTGAGGCTCTCGAAGGGTCGAAGCGCCCGGCCCTGGGCTTGTCGAAGGGACTTGTCCGGAGCTTGTCGCCCCTCGACCGGGTTCGAGGCGCCCCTGAGGCTCTCGGACGGTCGAGGCGCCGCGTCCTGCACCTGCGGGCGCTGCCGGCTGAGAGGCCGCCGCCTGCGCACCCGCGGACTGCTGTCGTTCCTGCTCGCTGTAGAACCAGTCGACGTTGCGGTCGCGCCCATCCGGATCCGCGACCGGCGTGATCGAGACGATCACGTTGTCGCGAATCTGTTTGACGAGCGGCGACGTCTCGGTCGCCAGCCGATAGCACAGCTCCATCAGCATTTCCGACGGTCCCGTCTCGCCGCTGTGCAGGCCGCCCATCAGGTGATACTGCGGCTTCGTCGTCGCGATCAGCTGTTTGATTTGATCCGGCGTCAGACCGCGCGGGTCCGCAATCTTTGCCAGGTTGTTCTTGTTGTGCTGAAGATTCGTGATGTTGTCGTCCGACGAGACCCACACGACAACGAGCTCGCGATCTTCGTCGGAACGGCCGATCGACTCGACGCTGACGCGCGGCGTCGCGGCTGCGAGCGCGCGATAGTACCTAAGGATATCTGCGTAGTAGGTCAGCTTCGCGGGCGCGCCGATGTGATACCCGAGGAGGTCCTTCGGCGAGGGGATGCCCTGCGCCTTCGGCAGATGATCGACGAGCGGGCTGGTGAAGTACGGCTGCGTCGTCCACTGCTTCACCGAGGCGGCGAAGTCCTCGTCCTGCGCCTGCGCCGGATCGCGCGTCTCGGTGACCATCTGCTGCGCAGGCAACGCCACGACCGCGAACAGCAGCGCGGCGCCGATCAGGCACTCTTTCATGAAAAGGGATGATAGCAGGCCGAAACCTATTTAATGCGCACAGACGTCTCGAAGCGGCGGTAGTTGCTGTATCGCGCCTCGCCGCGCGTGCGCTCGACGACCGGACCGTGCGAGCCTTCAAAAGTTTCAACCATCGTGTCTGGCAGCCACATGTCCACCGCATCGATGTGGTGATAGGTGACGTCGATCGCACCGTGGGTCCCTGCGTCCCCGGAGTGAGCCGGCGTCGCGAAGCCGAAGACCTCCAGTCTCGTGCGGAGAACGGTGCCGTCCTGTGGATTCACCCACAGACTGCCCGCAGCTGGAACTGACGCGCCCTCCGGCGTTCTGATCAGCGTCGGCCGTCGCGTTTCCCGGAACGCAATCTCCCACACCGCCGGCGTCACGTCCTTGCGCTTGAATTTGAAGCGATCGAAGTTGTCCGGCGTGAAGAAGAACAGCGCCGTCGTCGGCACGTTGAAGTTGCGGAGAATGGGCCCGATATTGAATCGCGCGCTTTCGTCGGAGATCCGTCGCGCCTCATCGAAGCCGCCCGTTCCCGTCATCAGCGCCTGCAGCAGCCGATCCTCGCGATCGGTGATGCGTCTGCCGTCCACCTCCACAACATCGCGGAAACCGACCCAATCGCCCAGACCGGCAATCTTGACAATCGCGAACTCGGCGACGACAGCGCGATACCGCCGGGCGGCGGCACTGTTACTCGTGACGTCCTGCGTGTAGCGCTCGGTCGCGACGACGATTGACGCCTTCTCGCCGTACGCCTGCACGTATGCGGCAACGCGCCGAACAACGGTCTTGAGCGACGGCGCTTGATCGGCGTGCGGTGTCTCTCCGCATACGAGCACGACGAGCGCCACGACGAACAGCCGTCTCAAGAGCTCCTCAGGACGACGAGTGGATCGACACGTGCCGCACGTCTCGCGGGCAGAATGCACGCGAGCAGCACCATTGTGACGAGCACCACGGGCACGGCAATGAACGTCACGGCATCTGCATCGGGCAGCGGGACTATCGCGTGAGACGCGTAGCGGATCACCGAGAACGCGAGCGCGACAACGATCCTGCAGGCTTCGGGCGTCGGGGGCCTCGGGCTTCGGGCATCAGGCCCGAGAATTCCACTGACAGAGCCGCCGCGATGCTGCATTTGCTCTTCCTGGAGCCCGAAGCCGGAAGCCTGGAGCGCGAAGCCCGAAACCTGTCATTCCGTCGACTTCCCGGCCAGTAACGGCTCGCATGGGATCGTCTGCGCGCCGTTTTCCGTGCACACGGCGTAGCTCACGTCGTTCTCCGCGTACATCGCGAGGCCAGCGTGCTGTCCCTGCGCGTTGAGAATGTAGAAGTTGATGTTGAAGTTCGGATTGCTGTCGGCGCGCTGCAGGCGTTTTTCCACCGTGTTGGCCTTGATGCGCTTCATCGCGTCCATGCCCGCATCCTTCGGGTGCATGCCACGACGCATGTTCTCGACGATTAGAAACGAGGTCAGGTTGTAGAGATTCGCCTCCCCGCGGCCCGTGGATCCGGCGGCGCCGACCTCGCCGTCCACGTACAGTCCCGCGCCCAGGATCGGTGAATCGCCGACACGGCCTGGAATCTTCCACGCGAGCCCGCTCGTCGTCGTGACGCCGCAGATTTCCCCTTTCGCGTTGATGCCGTCGCAGTTGATCGTGCCGTAGAAGTGATTCGGATCGACCCAGCCTTCTTCCATCATCTCGAACTCCACCCGGCGGATCGCGGCCTGACGTTTAATCGGATCGAGATAGTGCAGCGGATCAGTGCGCCGCTTCCATTCGATCCATGCCTTGCGCGAGCGGTCGGTATTCAGGTCGTCCTCGATCTTGAATCCCATGGCGCGCGCGAACTCCTGCGCGCCTTTCCCGACGATCAGATGATGATCGGTCTCATCCATCACCTTCTGCGCGACGAGCGACGGTGTGCGCACGCCTTCGATTGCCGCCACGCCTCCCGCGCGCTTGCGTGGTCCGTGCATGCAGCAGGAATCGAGCTGCACGATGCCGTCCGCATTCGGCAGGCCGCCGTAGCCGACGCTCGTCTCTTCGGGATCGAGCTCGACGATATTGACGCCCGCGATCAGTGCATCGAGCACGTCGCTCCCCTGCGTCATCATCGAAAACGCCTTCTCGATGCCCGTCACTTGACCGCCGTTCTTGAACTTGTTGCCGTTTGCGGAGGCGATCACGACGGGCTTGACGCTCTTCTTCATGATCACGGTGGGCGCCTGCGCAAAAGTGGGGGCCGCGGCGGCAGCGGCAAGGCCGGCAGTGCCGGTCAGCACGAATTTCCGGCGAGTCACTTTGTCAGCCATGAATGCAAGGCTCCTCGAGCATACGCAGGCCGCAGTATGCGATCCGCGGAATGCGGTTCGCAGTGTGCGATCCGGCTTTTAACGGCTCAGCTTTAACACGCATCCGAGCTCCGAAGCTTCAGCCCCGCGCGCGATTCTACGTCCAGCAATTGCATCTCGTCATTGACGCTGAGCTTGCGGACGGCTACGATCACTCTTCGGCCCATGACGACCGATAATGCAGCGTTCCATCTCCATTGAGACCATCCGCGAAGCAGCGCGCAGCGTGTACGCCGCCGCCCTTCGCACGCCGCTCGTCCCGCTCGGCCCGGTCGCTCCGAACGCTCCTGAGATTTTTCTCAAGCTCGAAACGCTGCAGCCGATCGGCTCGTTCAAGATCCGTGGCGCGTATAACGCCGTGCGACGCCTCACGCCGCAACAACTCGCCGGCGGCGTCTGGACCGTCAGCGCCGGAAATGCCGCGCAGGGCGTTGCGTTCGCCGCGCGGAAGGTGGGCGCGCCGTGCAGTGTCATGGTGATGGACACCGCCCCGGAAACCAAGTTGCGCGCGATCGAGCGGCTCGGCGCCTCGATTGTGCAGGCGTCGTATGACGAATGCTGGCGCACGGTCGAGGAGCACCGCTCCTCGCGGATGACCGGCCACTTCGTCCACCCGTTCGACGACGACGACTTCATGAGCGGCAACGGAACGGCGGCGCTCGAGATTCTCGAAGATCTGCCGGACGTGGACGCGGTGATCGCACCGGTCGGCGGCGGCGGTCTCCTCGCGGGGATCGGCGTCGCGCTTCACGCGCTCAGGCCACAGGCCGCCGTCTATGCGGCGGAGCCCGCCACGGCCGCGCCGCTCGAGCGGTCGCTCGCGGCCGGACGCCCGAGCCGCTTCGAGGAGTGGCAGGCCTCCTTCGTCGACGGCGCGGGCGGCAAGTCCGTGTTGGCGACGATGTGGCCGCTGTTGACGGAACACGTGCGGGCGTCAATCGTCGTATCGCTCGACGAGGCGGCACAGGCCATGAGAGTCGTCGCCGAACGTGTGCACGTGATTGCCGAAGGCGCCGCTGCGTGCGCGGTCGCGGCTGCGTTGTCTCCGGCGATGGCTGCGCACGGCCATCGCAGGATCGTCGCGGTCGTCTCGGGAGGCAACGTCGATCTCGCGCGGTTCGCGCAGCTCGTCGGCGCCTGCAACGGAGTGAAAGCCGAATCGCTGAACCTGGAGCCTGAAGCCCGGAGCCCGAAGCCCTGATACCCGAATCCAATATGACCAATCCGCAACTCCCGCAGCTTCCGGAACGTATCAAGCGTCTCACCGAACTGGCCTACGACCTCTGGTGGACGTGGAACAGCGCGGCGCGCGACGTGTTTCGCCGAATGGACTACGCGTTGTGGCGCCAGACCGCGCACAACCCGGTGCTGATGCTGCGCAACGCGTCGGCCGACCAGCTCGCCATTCTCGCCAACGACCAGGAATTCCTCCGCGCGTACGACATTGCCATCGACGCGCTCGATCGCGCGCGCGCGGCGCGCGATACGTGGTGGCAGCGGGAGATCGGCGACCAGTCGGGATCGATTGCCTACTTCTCGGCGGAGTTCGCGCTGCACCAGTCGCTGCCGATTTACGCCGGCGGCCTTGGCGTGCTCGCCGGCGACCACTGCAAGGAAGCGAGCGACCTCGGCCTGCCGCTCATCGGCGTCGGGTTCATGTATCCGCAGGGGTACTTCCATCAGAAGATTTCCCCTGAGGGCTGGCAGCAGGAATCGTACGAGCGGCTCAACTGGGCCGACGCGCCGATCGAGCCCGCCTGCACCTCCGACGGCAGCAACTGCATCGTCCCCGTGCCGCTGGGCAATCGCAGCGTGCTGGTGCAGGTCTGGCGCGTGCGTCTTGGCCGCGTGAAGTTGTACCTGCTCGATACCGATCTCGAGGAAAACGCTCCCTGGGATCGCGAGCTGTCGGCGCGACTCTATGGCGGCGATCGCGAGACACGCATCCAGCAGGAGATCATCCTCGGGGTCGGCGGCGTTCGCGCGCTGAAGGCGCTCGGCTCGACGCCGGCCGTGTGGCACCTGAACGAGGGGCACGCGGCGTTCGTCGTGCTGCAGCGCATTCGGGATCTCATCGAGGCGGGCCAGACATTCGACAGCGCGCTCGAAGAGGTGCGGCGCGCCACGGTCTTTACGACGCACACGCCGGTCCCCGCGGGGCACGATGCGTTTCCGTTCAGTCTCGTGGAGACGCACCTCGCGGGCTGCTGGGGAACGCTCGGGGCGTACCGCGATCGCTTCATGCAGCTTGGCGCGTACGACAACGGCTCCGGCATGCAGTTCAACATGACGGCGCTGGCGCTTCGCACGGCGAACGGCGTGAACGCGGTCAGCCAGCTTCACGGCGTCGTGACGCGAGAGATGTGGGGACCGATCTGGCCGGGCCTGGCCGAAGACGCGCGACCCGTCCGCTCACTGACCAACGGGATTCACGAGCCGACGTGGCTCTCGAACGAGATGGCACGCCTGTTCGACCAGTACCTGCCGGCCGACTGGCGCGAACGCCACGACGAACCGAGCGTGTGGGCCGCCGTGCAGCAGGTCCCGGATGAAGCGCTGTGGGCGGCGCGCGGCTTGCTGCGCGAGTACTTGTTCGCGTTCATTCGCGACCGCGCGCGCCAGCGGTGGCGCTACGAGCAGGTCAGCGCCGGGCGCGTCGTGGCCGCCGGAACGCTGCTCGATCCGAATGCGCTCACGATCGGCTTCGCGCGCCGCTTCAC
>Ga0066677_10000409_pt1 | contig 14139 bp, 17 predicted proteins | sample GraSoiAngelo_126_FD_62299 | JGI IMG/M metagenome (GOLD analysis project Ga0066677, IMG submission 62299) | Grasslands soil microbial communities from the Angelo Coastal Reserve, California, USA - 14_0927_09_20cm | ecosystem: Environmental > Terrestrial > Soil > Grasslands | place: USA... | reverse complement strand
CCGTGGGGAGCGATATCGGAAAGCCGGAGTTTTGGAGCGAGGCGATTCAAAGCCTCGAAGAGCCGTTTCTGCGTTTGGAAGAATTATTGCCGAAAGTTCTCCCGTCCGCGCAATCTTAAAATCAGGACAGCCCTTCCAGCAGAGCCGTGCGCAACAGATCGAAAGCGTTGAGCGTCATGCGCGTTCGGTCATATTGACCCCTGCCCGCCATCGTGCTCGACCGCTGCAGGAATTTATTGCCGTCGGTGAGCGAGATGTAAGTCTGGCCACCGGCGAGATTTTGGATAGCGCTGTCCGGATCAGGAATCGCGTGAAGCGCCAGACCCAGATCGCTGCCCGCCTGTTTGCGCGCGCACCAAGCGAGCTCGTCCGTCAAAGCGATGGGATCCTCAAGTAGCGCGTCGATGCCTTTCGGCTCGCGCGCCTGAGTCAACAGCGCGCGCATCGAAGATTTCCCGTTGCTAATGAAACCCGCTGCAAAGTTTTCCGAACTCGCTGTCTGTAGTCGCTCCGCGAGTTGACCGCAGGTGATATCTTCGTAGACGGCGACGGTCCGGTTCTGCTGGCGCAGCAGTCTGCCGACGACATGTTCCATCGTCTCTCCGTCGGCGGCGAAAATCGCGTTGCCCAACAATCCTCGAACCTCCGCCTCCACCGGCGCGATCAGTTTCATGGCTTCATTTTTGTTCGGTGCCTTTGCCGCGATCCGCACGTCCACCTGACCCGGAAGAGCCAGCACGCCCACCGTCGGATTGCTTGAATTGGCAATCAGGTGGCCGATCCTGTCGTCTACCGCGCTCTCGCCGACGCCGACGATTTTCAAGACCCGATAGTGGATGACCTCGGCGAGATTGAACTGTCTGCGCAGATAGGGCTCCACCTCGTTTTCGAACAACCACTTCAGCTCCACCGGGACACCCGGTAGAGAGAAAATGACGCCGCGTGAATCTTCGACGATAAAACAGGGCGCGGTGCCGTTGGGATTTCTGACCGGGATGGCTCCCTCCGGCATGTAGGCCTGGCGCCGGTTGTTCGGCGTCATGGTCCGACCGCGGCGGCGGAAATGCTCTTCGACCTGCGCCAATAAATTTTGATCGAAGACGAGCTTGCGCCCGGTGACTTCAGCGACGATCTCGCGGGTTAAATCATCTTGTGTCGGTCCGAGCCCACCGCTGGTAATGACCACGTCCGCTCGCTCCAACGCCCTTTCAATAACTTCTTTCATACGTCCGGGGTTGTCGCCGACCACGGATTTAAAAAAGAGGTTCACGCCGAGCGCCGTGAGCCGCTGAGCCATCCAGGCGGAATTGGTATCGACAATCTGACCGAGCAGTAACTCGGAACCAATAGCAACGATCTCCGCATTCGCCATCGCCTGTCTCTCCTCGATCCGGTTAAAACCTATACCTTAGGCCAGACGCGGTACACAAGATCCCGCCGCCGCGAGAGTTTGCCGGCCCTTGTTCGTCTGCTGCTTCTTTGCCAGAATACGGCCATGGTTATTCTGCTTTCCAACGACGACGGTATTTATTCTGACGGTATCATCGCATTGGAGAAAAATCTCCAGGGCATGGGCGAGATTTATACCGTCGCTCCCGATCGCGAACAGAATTCCATGAGCCACGCTCTGACTTTGCATCGGCCGCTGCGCGTTCATGAAGCCGGACCCGGACGGCTGGCTGTCGACGGCACTCCCACGGATTGCGTGAAGCTGGCGCTTACGGGCCTTTTGCCGGTCCGTCCTGATCTCGTCGTTTCGGGTATCAACAAAGGACCCAATGTTGGCGACGATATTATTTACTCAGGGACAGTATCGGCTGCGATTGAAGCCGCGCTCTTGGGCGTACCCGCGATCGCCGTGTCGCTGGTGACCTTCGAAGGTTTCAAATTCCAAGCGGCAGCGGAATTTACGGCAACGTTGGTTTCACGTATCCAGGAAGGAGGGCTGCCGCTCGAAACGTTGCTGAACGTCAACGTTCCTCCACTGCCCAAAGAACAAATCAAAGGCTGGCGTATCACCCGACAAGGAAAACGCCACTACGGGGAGAATATCGTGGAAAGGACGGACCCTCGCGGCAAAAAATACTACTGGATTGGCGGAGACGATCTTGGGTTTGCTCACGAAGACGGCACTGATTGTATGGCGGTTCACGAGGGTTACATCTCGGTGACGCCGCTGCAGGTGGATCTGACCAACTACAAGTTGCTCAACGAAAATTGCATACCGAGTTTCAACTGGCCGTGACGCCCGGCTCTCGATCTTTGACCGCTAGGCAAAATGCGCGACGAAGAATTTCAAGAAACCAGCGAGCCAATCCGAATCGACAAATGGCTTTGGGCCGCGCGCTTTTTTAAAACCCGCGCGCTTGCCGCCGAAGCCGTCACAGGCGGAAAGGTCGAAGTCAACGGCGGCCGCGCCAAATCTAGCCGAAATGTTCACGTAGGCGATTCTCTGAATATCCGCCGCGGTCCTTACGAATGGACCGTGATTGTAAAAGGCGTCACCCATCTTCGCGGTCCGGCTCCCAAAGCCCAGCTGCTTTACGAAGAAACCGAAGAGAGCATGCAGAAACGCGAAGCAATTTCCGCTCAACTCAGGTTGGAACGCCCGCCGGAATTCGACCTCCCGGGACGACCGTCTAAAAAATCTCGCCGGGATATTTTGCGGTTTACCAAAAGAGGGTGGTAGTATCGCGGCTCAACTCTGCATGGAAAGCCGCAACACCCCTTTGAGGAGACAGCAATAAATGAACTCAATCGACGAAAGATTCGTTACGACGGCACTCGAGCTTCCCGGCTATCGGGTAGCCAAGAATATCGGCGTCGTGCGTGGCATCGTGGTTCGATCCCGCAGTATCGTGGGGAATATCGGCGCGAGTTTGCAGACGCTCCTAGGCGGCAACATCACTTTGTACACGGAATTGTGTGAGCGCGCCCGCGCGGACGCCCACCGACTGATGGTCGAACACGCCGGGCAACTCGGCGCCGACGCGATCATCGGGGTGCGATATGACGCCAATGAAATCACCCCCGGCGTGACTGAAGTTTTGGCGTACGGCACGGCAGTGCACGCGGAAGCGTTTAGGGGTTAGTCGAACGCATGACTCGAGGGACACAACTCGCTCAATACACATCTTCCGCACGCTGGCTTACGCGCGTGGCAAACGCGGCGGCCGTGGAGGATTAAGCGAAGGGAAAAGCCGGTCCACTCCTGGGCGGGTAAGAGCCGATTGAGGTCGCGCTCGATTTTGTTCGGGTCTTGCTGGCGTGTAAGGCCGAGGCGACGAGAGACCCGTTTGCAGTGGGTATCCACGGCGATGCCCGGCGTATCGAACGCGTGACCCAGAATCACGTTCGCTGTCTTTCTTCCAACGCCTGCCAACTGAGTAAGCTCCGCCATCGACGAGGGCACTTGTCCGCCAAACTCCTCGACCAATTGTCGGGCGCACCGCTGTAGCGACCTCGCCTTGGCCCGAAACAGGCCGAGGGTACGAATGATCGCTTCGATTTCTTCGGTCGAAGCCTCGGCGAGCTTTGCCGGGTCGGGATAGCGGCGGAACAATTCAGGTGTCACTCGATTGACCGCCTCGTCTGTGCATTGAGCGGAGAGGATCACCGCTATCAGGAGCTCGAAAGTGTTGCGGTGCTTTAGAGGAACTTCGAGCAGAGGATAAGCCCGGGCCAACCCCGCGGCGATGGCGTTGGCACGATCACTCTTTTGTCTGAGAGTCTCCCTTTGCCGCGCGTGATTTTTCTTGTGGGAAGCTGTTACCGCTGGCTGCAACCTTAACTCCCGCGCCGCTGACGAAATGCTTTTTTTCCCGCGTAGACGGCCTTCTTGCCCAGCTCATCTTCGATCCTGAGGAGCTGATTATATTTGGCCGTGCGCTCCCCCCGGCAGGGCGCTCCCGTCTTGATTTGCCCCGCGTTGGTCGCTACAGCGAGGTCGGCGATGGTCACATCCTCCGTCTCCCCGGAGCGGTGAGATATGACGGTCGTGTATCCCCATCTCTTGGCGAGTTCCATGGTTTCCAGCGTCTCGGTCAGAGTGCCGATTTGATTCACCTTGACAAGAATCGAATTAGCGACGTCGGATTCGATGCCGCGTTGAAGTCGGGTCTTGTTTGTCACGAAGACATCGTCACCCACGATTTGAATCTTTTTTCCCAACGCGGCCGTCATCATCTGCCATCCCTGCCAATCATCCTCAGCAAACGGGTCCTCGATCGATATGATCGGATACTGCCTTACCCAATCTTCGTAGAGCCGGACCATCTCGTTTCGACCCCGCTTACGGCCGTCCGACTTTTTGAAGACATAAGCGCCGTCTTCGTAAAACCCGCTGGAAGCGACATCGATGGCTAACGCGACCTGCGCTCCGGGCTTGTAAGCCGCCTTGGTGATGGCCTCCAGCAGCAATTCGATGGCTTCGGTGTTACTTTTGACGCGCGGGGCAAAGCCGCCTTCGTCTCCCACGCTGGTGGAATAAGAGCGATCGTGTAACACCTTCTTGAGAGTCTGAAAAATCTCCGCCCCGCTCTGTAAGGCATCGGCAAAACTTCTCATCCCGTAGGGAACGATCATGAACTCCTGCACGTCGACGTTGTTGTCTGCATGAGCGCCGCCGTTCAGCACGTTTAACATCGGCACCGGCAGGGTCTTTGCCGCCGCCCCGCCGAGGTAGCGATACAATGAGAGCCCTTGGGCGCGCGCTTGAGCGTGCGCAATCGCCAAAGAAACTCCGAGAATCGCATTGGCGCCGAATTGACCTTTATTCGACGACCCGTCCATCTCGATCATCATTCGATCGATGGCTTCCTGCTCCCTCGCCTCTTTGCCCCGCAGGCGCGGCGCAATTTTCTCATTGACGTTCGCGACGGCGCGCGCGACGCCCTTACCCATAAACCGCTTGCCGCCGTCTCTCAGTTCCACCGCTTCGTGCACGCCGGTCGATGCGCCGGAAGGGATCGTTGCGCGCCCGACGACACGATTCTTGAGCGTGACCTCCACTTCCACCGTGGGTTGTCCCCTGGAGTCCAGCACCTCCCGAGCGTGAACCCGTTGTATTTTCATTTTCGGCCTCCCGAAAAGTTGATAAACGCCACAAAAGCATAAAATGTGTTATATTGCTATCGGTTTGACCAAGATGAAACTACGATGGCAAATTCCCCGAGGCTGGACGCTTTATTTTCTGGCGTCTCTCATTCTCTTGCTTTCAGTTTATGCCATCGTCGGTGAGCGGGGAGTGTTTCATCTTTGGCGGTTGCGGGGAGAGAAAGCCCAACTCGATGAACAGAACTTTCGTCTCCAAAAGGAAAACGAAGCCCTGCGCCAGCGCATCTCGCGACTGCTTCACGATGATTCTTATCTGGAAAAAATCGCCCGCGAGGAATTGAATCTGGTCCGTCCCGGAGAGGTAATCTATCGCTTCTCGTCGTCCGAACCCAGGAATCCTAGAGCCGGATCGCTTAAAGATCCTGCATCTAAGTCGCGTCCGTCAACCGCACAAAAAACAGATCGGAAGCCTTCTCGGCGTTAGTTTGGCGGTTTTTCAAGAAAGAAGCAGCCGGGACAAATTAGGCTGAAACATGAGAGATGAAGTTTCAGAATTTATCCTTGAAGACAAAATGGTAGTACTCGTCCATATCCATGAGCGAATCGAGCTTGGAGTCATCCATCAGTCGAACCTCGATCAGCCAACCGTCATTGTACGGGTCTTCATTGATAATCGACGGATGATCGTCCAGATCCGGATTCACTGCCAGCACCTTTCCCGACACGGGAGATAGCAGCTCGTGGACCGTGGACTCGGATTCCAGCTCCGCGAATACTTCGTCTTGTTCGATCTTGTCGCCGATCTCAGGTAATTCCATGGAAATCACCGTGCCAAGCGCCCCTTGGATAAAGTTGGTAAGGCCGAGATAGACACGCTCGTCTTCTATGCTCACCCACACATGATGCTCGCTGACTTTGACTTCTTTTTCCGGCGAAACTTTCATAGGGATCACTATATGGCTTGCGGTTTGGCTGTCAAGGGAATTTAGCCGCTGATCCATGCCGTTTCGCTCGGCTTGACAACGAAGGTGGATTCGCAGTATCGGAAGGAGCCTCTGAAGTGGTTGGCAAATCGAAACGAGATCGCGCCGGTCGGAGATTTGCGAGAGAACACTAGAGCAAGTTAGGCTAGACGATGGAAGCTCAGAATGCGAAGCAATGCGCCGCAGCGATCGTCGCCGGCCTGAAGAAAGCTGGAATTGATTTCGTCGCGACCTTGCCGGACGAGAAAATAGCGGAAGTCATCCGGGCGGTGGAGACGGAGCGCGAATTGAAACATGTGCCGCTTTGCCGGGAGGAAGAAGGCATCGGCATCTGTGCGGGAGCTTATCTGGCCGGAAAAAAAACCGCGCTCATCATGCAGAACGCCGGCTTTCTGAACAGTTGTAACGCGCTCACCACGACTTGCCTACAGTTTCAGATCCCGACTCTGCTTTTGATTTACTACGCGGGAGATATCGGAGATCGGGGCTTTACCACTCTTGGCTCAGTGACCGAACCGGTACTTCAAGCGATGGGAATCCGCGCCTACGTACTGCGTAAGACCGAGGAGATCGACAGCCTCCTACAAGGCGCACAAATCTTAGCCGACGACTCAAAAAAACCTGTGGCTGTGCTTCTTACCAAGAGCGCGCTCGGGGTGAAATAATGCAGCGGTTTGATTTTTTAAAGGCCATCGCCGACGACGCCGGAGACGCGTTGGCGGTCTGCACGGGTTGGGGAGCAAGAGAATGGTGGGCGGCGCGGCCGAGCGATGGCAATCTGAAAACACGGACCTTGGGTTTGGTTTCGTCTATTGCCGCGGGGCTCGCGCTCACGTTGCCGCACCGCAAAGTTATCGCCATCGACGGCGATGGCGCCTTTCTCATGAATCTTTGCGGGTTGCCGACCATTGCATTACAAAATCCGCCCAACCTTATTCATCTGCTCTTCGACAATGAATGCTACGAGGCCTCCGGAGGAACACCAACGGCGTCCCCTATCGCCGACGCCGTCGCGCTCGCCAAGGGCGCAGGCTATCGGCACGCTTCGTGGGTCAGAACGCCAGCGGAGTTCCGTGCCGAATTTATCGAAGCTTGGAAACGCAACGATTTGACTTTGATCGCCGCCAAAGTCGAGCCCGGGCAACCCCCGGGCCTTCCTCCGCTACGCCTCGACGAGATCGAAAACAAATATCGGTTCATGCGTTATTTGGAGCAAACCGAAAAGAAGGGCATCTTAAATCCGGGCTTCGATTCGAAGCTGTGAACCCGTTCACAGAAAGGAAAAAAGATTGAAACGATGGTTGGCCTAGCGCGCCACGCGCCGCCGGGGTTGAGGCGCACCTTCCCGGAGAACTCTTCGGCGCGCATGTTCGGCGCGAGAGATTCTACCGTTGCGCGGGAAGCCGAGCCAGTTCCACTGATCCGGGTACTTTCGGATGGTATTCTCGAGGTGGCGCGTATAAAGAGCGGTGGTCGCCTCGACGCTTTCCTCAAGGTCTTCCATCCGCACCGGTTTTAGTTCGGCGCCAATGGAAAGAACGAGCGATCCGTCCGCGCGCCGAGCGGCGAACATCGGCAAGGTCACAGCCCCGGTGCGTAAGGCCAAGGTTGCGGGCCCGCGCGGAGCCGCCGAGGTTTGACCCATGAAATCAACCATCACGCCGCCCGACTTGAACTCGTCGGCGATCATCAAGACGATCCGATTTTTCCGTAGTGCCTTGAGAATGCCGCGCACCGCCTCTGTCCGCGGCTTGGCGGAAATGGTCTGGATGCCGATTTGCGCGCGATAGGCATCGATCAAACGAGCGAAACGTTGGTCACGGGGTTGCTTCACAACGGCACTGAAGGGATAGCCTTCCGCGGCAAGTCGAGCCCCGATCATGGTAAAACTTCCCAGGTGCGCGCTCAAAGCGAGAACTCCCTTGCCCTTCGCGAGAGCGTCTTTCAAATGGTCCTCTCCTTCCAACGCCACCGCAGAAACAATTCGCGCTTTCGAAAAGTGCATGACAGCGGTGGTCGCGAGCACTCCGCGGGCAAAGTTTTTCCATGCGCGCCAAACCAGCGCCTTCCGTTCCACTGGATTCCTGATGGATTGACCCAGGGCCATGGCGATGTTTTCTTCCATCCGAGTGCGGTATTTCCAAAGACAACCGAAAGTCACCCAAGCCCAAAAATCCGTGAAGAGGAGGAGCAGGCGGTAGGGAATCCACGGCAGCGCCGCGACAAAACTTCGCAAAGCGTATTCGCCGATGCGATACCTGAGTCCGTAGAAAAACTGGCCTAGCGAAGATTTCTGCTTGCGCTTTCGTGACGGCATAGGAGATTTATGAAAGGCTTTCGAGACTTTTCAAGCGAGCCGGCGAAGCACCGACAAAAAGGCGGTGAAGGTTTGCGCCATCCACCGCCTTGATTGACAGCTGACTACTTGAGTTTAAGCTTATCGACCTGCCGCTCTCCGCATGCGGTGCCGGAACCTGCCGGATCGGGAAACCCCTCGCTTATTTTGCTTCTGCCGCGGCGACAGACGATAGATCTTGGCTTGCGTACGTTCCGCCAACCTTTGCTCCTTCCACTGCATGATCCCCTGCCTCAGGTATTCGGGATCAAATCCCAACGTTTCACACACGTTAGCGAACGAGAAAAGCCAATCGCCGCCCCGCTCTTGCACCCACTCTTCCGCCTCCTGGAAAAGCATCTTGCCTTTTCCGTCCCGCGCGAAAATGTATTTTTGGAAGCAGGCGATGGCGTCTTCCAGTACGGCCAACATGAGCTTCTTTTCCGGCTCAAGATAAAATCTGCGACGAAAGGTCTCAAGATACTGCTCCGGAAGAAGCGTGTCGGGTTGAAACAGCGACGTCACCCGTTCTTCCATGCTCAATCCAGTTTCGTAACTCATAAAAAACCACCTCCCTATAGGGTACGGCCTGCCTTTTGGAGGAATAAGGAATCGTGGATTCTGATCATGCCGCACTCGAAAGAGAAGAGGAGCCCAAAGAGTCCCTGCACGGCGATTGCCGCAAGTCGGCAATCGTCGTCCGGGTAAATACTTCCGTAACCTTTCTTTGGACCTCGCTCCACACGTTAACCATCGTACATCGAGGTAACTGATCACAACTCACATGCTGGTCCATACAAACATTGACTACGACCGGACCTTCAATCGCCTTGATCACGTCATAAAAAGAAATCGCTCCCGGCGAGCGCGCCAACGTATATCCGCCGCACGCACCCCGCTTGGACTTTATCAATCCCCCGCGTATCAGATCTTGAATAATTTTCTCCAAGAATTTTCTTGGAACTCCCTGCTGCTTGGCAATCTCGGCTATGGAGCAGCATCTGTCCGGATCCTGGCCCGAAAGATAGATGACGGCACGCAACCCATAGTCGACCCGACGAGGAATCTGCATGAGGCCCATAACTTTACCCCCTTGCCCCGCTACGGTTAGCCACCCGGCCTGGATCGGTCTGAGATCGCTGCTGGCTATTCAACTTGCCCAACGCGGAGAGACCCTGTAATCTTTGGACGATCAAAGGCATCTTTTCGTTCACGCACCGCACCTCATTTTCGGTATTAAATCGACTTAAACTTAGACGAATCGCCCCCTGCAGCCAATCCGCTGGCACTTCCATGGCTCTCAGCACATGGGACGGCTCGGACGACCCTGCCGTACAGGCAGACCCTGTCGAAGCACAAATGCCAACCTGATCCATGAGTACCAGGATCGATTCGCCTTCAAGATACCTAAAACTTATATTCGACGTATTCGGCAAGCGATCCGAGCGCTGGCCGTTCACCCGGCAGTCCGGACAGGATTGCAGCAGCGATTCTTCTAGCTGATCCCGTAGGCCCTTAACGCTCTCGAGATATTGCGGCAAATGGCTCAACGCCATCTCCGCAGCCCTGCCCATGCCGATAATTGCCGCGACATTCTCAGTTCCGGCCCGCCGGTTCCGTTCCTGGTGTCCACCGATCATAAAAGGAGGGAAAGTAATCCCGCGACGGACGTAAAGCGCGCCGACGCCTTTCGGCCCGTGAAATTTGTGGCCGGAAATAGTCAGCAGGTCGACCGGACATTCTTTCACCTTGAGAGGGATTTTTCCCGCCGCCTGGACTGCGTCAACATGGAAAGGAATCCCTTTGGCTTTGACGATCTCGCCGATCTCTTCGATCGGAAAAATAACCCCGGTCTCGTTGTTGGCCCACATAATAGAAACCAACGCGGTATCATCCGTCAGCGCATCACGCAGGTCGTTTAAATCGAGCCTGCCGTCTCGATCTACCTCCAGCCAGGTGACCCGATAGCCTTTTTTCTGGAGGTGCTGACAAAGACCCATGACTGCAGGATGCTCTACCTGCGTCGTCACGATGTGGCGCTTCTCGGGTCTGGCCTCCAGCATGCCGCGAATCGCGGCGTTGTCCCCCTCGGTACCGCAGCTGGTAAAAATGACCTCCACAGGATCGGACGCGCCGATCAATGCCGCGACGTGCTCTCTCGCCTGACCGATGGCTTGCGCCACCTGACTCCCGAAGCGATGAATGCTCGAGGGGTTGCCATAAAGCTCCGTGAGATACGGTCGCATCGCCTCGAAGACTTCGGGCAAGACCCGAGTCGTCGCGTTGTTATCAAAGTAAATTTCCGAACCCATAGAAAATCGCTTGCTTTCTTCGCAAAAGCCGCCACCCGTTCTTACTCGAGTTATCCGACACTCCCCTCCAGGCTCACCCCCAGGAGCTTCTGGGCCTCCACGGCAAACTCCATCGGCAGCTCGCGAAACACTTGCTTGCAGAAGCCACTGACGATCATATTCACCGCATCTTCCGGCGAGATCCCGCGCTGCCGGCAGTAAAAAAGCTGGTCCTCGCCGATCTTCGACGTCGACGCCTCGTGCTCCACTTGGGAAGCGTGATTCAAGACCTCCAAGTAGGGAAACGTGTGCGCCCCGCATTTATCCCCCAGCAACAACGAGTCACATTGAGAATAGTTTCGCGCGCCGCTGGCGCCCTTCATGATTTTCACCAAGCCGCGGTAGGTGTTCTGTCCGTGTCCGGCGGAGATCCCCTTGGAAATGATCGTGCTTTTGGTGTTCTTGCCGATATGGATCATCTTTGTGCCCGTGTCCGCCTGTTGGTAATTGTTCGTGAGCGCCACGGAGTAAAACTCGCCGACGGAATTATCGCCCTGCAGAATGCAGCTCGGATACTTCCAGGTGATCGCCGAACCGGTTTCGACTTGCGTCCACGAAATCTTCGACCGCTTGCCAAGGCATTTGCCGCGTTTGGTGACGAAGTTGTAGATGCCGCCTTTACCTTCGGCATCGCCCGGATACCAGTTCTGCACGGTGGAGTACTTGATTTGCGCGTCATCGTGGGCAACCAGCTCAACGACGGCCGCATGCAGCTGGTTGGTGTCCCGCATCGGCGCCGTGCAGCCTTCGAGATAACTTACATAGCTGCCTTCCTCCGCGACGATAAGAGTCCGTTCGAACTGGCCCGTCTCCGAGGCGTTGATGCGGAAATAGGTGGAGAGTTCCATGGGACAGCGAACTCCCTTGGGAATGTAACAAAATGAACCGTCGCTGAAGACCGCGGCATTGAGCGCGGCAAAAAAGTTGTCTGAGTACGGCACGACGGAACCGAGATATTTCTGCACCAGCTCCGGGTGATTCTGTACGGCCTCAGAGAACGAGCAAAAGATAATTCCCATTTCTCCTAGTTTTGCTTTGAAGGTCGTCGCCACGGAAACGCTGTCAAAGACCGCATCGACGGCGATGCCGGCGAGCAGCCCTTGCTCGCGCAATGGAATACCCAGCTTCTCATACGTTCTCAGCAGCTCCGGGTCCACTTCTTCGAGACTCTTGGGCCGATCGTCTTTCGCCTTTGGCGCCGCGTAATAAATGATTTTTTGGTAGTCGATCGAAGGATAATGGACGTTTGCCCACTTCGGCTCTGCTTGAGACTTTTCTAGCTTGGCCCAGTATCGGTATGCCTTCAGCCGCCAATCCAGCATGAAATCTGGTTCACGCTTTTTCGCCGAAATGACTCGGATGACATCCTCGTTCAAACCGGCAGGGATCGAATCGGACTCGATATCGCTGACGAAACCGTACTTGTATTCGCGCCTCGTCAGTTCTTCGACCGTATTTGTAGCTCTTTTCATCTTTACACTTCCTCTGCAGGTTAGACGGTGAATGAAGCACCGCAACCGCAGGCTCGTTTTACGTTGGGATTCTGAAAAACAAATCCCGACTGCATCAGCTCTTCCTTGTAATCGAGCTCGGTGCCACTTAAATAAAGTAGACTTTTCATGTCGATTAGAACTCTTGCCCCGTCCTTTTCGAAAACCTTATCGGTTCCCTTCGGAAGATCGAAGTCGACCTTGTACTGAAGGCCAGAGCAACCGCCCCCGACGACCTTTACTCTCAGGCCCTGACCTTCCCGGTTCTCGGCGGCAATAAGTTCCTTGATCCTTGCCGCCGCACGCTCAGTTACACTAACTCCTGTGGCCATACACCCTTTCTCCAGACGATTGCCTACGAAGCTCTCTCCTGGGGTTTCATCTCGACCTGCCGTCGATTCTGCAATTTCATCTTCTTGGCCTTGTAAAGGGGAGATATACCCCGCAAACGGCCGACTTCTTCAACCACCCGCCCAATCGTATAATCAACCTCATCCTGGGTGTTGAAACGGCCCAAACCAAAACGGATCGAAGTATGGGCGAGCTCTTCCTCCACCCCGATCGCCCGCAGAACATATGAAGGTTCAAGACTCGCCGACGTGCACGCCGAGCCCGTCGAAACCGCAATCTCTTTGAGTGCCATCAAGAGCGACTCCCCTTCGACATAGGCAAAGCTCATGTTCATATTGCCGGGAAGCCGCTTTGCCGGATGGCCATTAATATAGACGTCATCCAGCTGACTAAGAATTCCCTCTTTGAGCCGCTCCCTTAAAGCCGTGAGCCGATTGGCCTCCGCGACCATCTCCTGCTGGGCGATTTCACATGCCCTCCCCAATCCGACGATCCCGGGAACGTTGAGAGTGCCGGATCTCATGCCCCGCTCGTGGCCTCCGCCGTCGATCATCGGAGTGACCTTCACGCGCGGCTTCGCCGAGCGGACGTAAAGCGCGCCAATCCCCTTCGGCCCGTACATTTTGTGCGCTGTCAGCGAGAGTAAATCGATGCCCATCTCATCCACGTTGAGAGGAATCTTGCCAAAGGCCTGGGTTGCGTCGGTGTGAAATAAAATTCCTTTCTCCTTGGCCAACCGGCCGATTTCCTTCACCGGCTGGATCGTCCCGATCTCATTGTTGGCAGCCATGATCGAGATCAGAATAGTTTTGTCCGTAAGCGCATCTTCTAGCCGTTGGATATCTATCAAACCGTCCGAGTTCACCGGCAAGTAGGTAATCTGATAGCCACGCCTTTCCAAAACCTTGCAGCTATCCAAAACCGCTTTGTGTTCCGTGACACAAGTGACTATATGGTTGCCCTTTTGGCTGTATGAATCGGCAACGCCTTTGATCGCGAGATTGTCGGATTCCGTGGCGCCGCTGGTGAAGACGATCTCTCGAGGTGACGCACCGATCGGCCTTGCGATCTGCTCCCGCGTTGTATCCACCGCAGCTTCACTTTCCCAACCATAAGCATGACTCCGACTCGCTGCGTTCCCGAACTTGTCCGCAAAATACGGAATCATCGCTTCCAATACTCTCGGGTCCACCGGCGTAGTGGCGTGATTGTCCATGTAAATCGGAGTTTTCACCTTCATGACACTACTCAATAATAAGAGCCCAAGGAACCGACATTTCGGACTAGATCAGTCTGATATGAAAATAACCAAAATCGCCGTCGGAGTCAAGAGTAAAGAAAATCCTATAAGCCATTGAAATTAAAGAATAATCTCTGTTCCCTGGGGGACTTTCTCAACTATTTCCAGAACTGTCTTCAAATACCTGCCGGTGGATGAGTGGGAAACCGAGGCAACTTCTTCGGGGGTTCCTTTCGCGACCACTGCGCCGCCGTTAGCACCTCCCCCCGGACCAAGATCAATCACAAAATCCGCGTTTTTGATGACGTCGAGATTGTGTTCGACCACAACAATC
>Ga0066677_10000406_pt1 | contig 14207 bp, 14 predicted proteins | sample GraSoiAngelo_126_FD_62299 | JGI IMG/M metagenome (GOLD analysis project Ga0066677, IMG submission 62299) | Grasslands soil microbial communities from the Angelo Coastal Reserve, California, USA - 14_0927_09_20cm | ecosystem: Environmental > Terrestrial > Soil > Grasslands | place: USA... | reverse complement strand
ATCCAGATGTCGGCGAATTCACCCATAACCCGGTCCTCCGCAAATCAGCTCGACGCCATTGTCGTCCCGGCGGCTGACGTCATTCCAAGTCTGGCAATTGAGCTCGCGTGAGACGGAGCCTGATTGAGCGCGCCTTGCCAGGTTCACGTTCGATGAATCCGTGGGTGTGGAGCGCCTTGATCATCTCGTGTACTACAGGCGGCGTCACGCGAAAAAACCGCCGGAAATCTGCTTCCGCCGGTGGCATGCCATGAATCTTCGTGTAGTAATAGATGAACGCGAGATATTGCCCCTGCTTGGGTGTGAACAGCCTCCCGTCTTCGATTGCACGCATGACGTAACCTCACCATCGTGCGCGCCGCCCTCGGTCGGCTTTGGCGGCACCGCGATGACGCCTTCCTGTTACCCTGAATGGATCGCGCTTCTGCCCGGCCTGTTCGCGCAGGCAGAGAAGGATCAACCGGTATCGTGCACCGGAATTCGGACTTGACAGGTCGGATTTCGGATCGATAGGATTTCCGGCGAGTTCTTTCGATCCATCGGCGTAAATACAAATGCCCGCCACGTGTTGACGGCACATGGCGGGCGTGAACGCCGCCTTGGAAACGGTTGGCCCGAGCCCGACGCGACGTTCTGCCGCAGTCTAGACGACGGACACCTCCCGCCGCAAACTGACGCGCGTTCGGTCTCCTTTTCGGGGTTGAGTCCCTGCAACGGAGTCGCATGTTCGTTCGCTGGTGCGTAGGTCTCGCTTTGCTTCTCGTGATCTGCTTCATCTCCCCCACATCCGCTCAAGACCGGGCGTACTTTGTTACGTACGATCATTATCTCGAAGAGCCTGGCAACTTGGAGATCGCGGTCGCGACGACCACGGGCATGCCGAAGCGGGATCAGCCGGCCTACACGGCGCCCTGGCTGGAACTCGAGTACGGGTTAACCGGTTGGTGGACCGGCGAGTTGTACCTCGAGGGCGTGACGACGCGCGGCAATGGCGACGCGTTTACTGGCTGGCGTTTCGAGAACCGCTTTCGACCGCTGAAGAGCGAGCACCGGATCAATCCCGTCATCTACGTCGAGTACGAGAACATCAATGAGGCGAGCCGCATCCAAAAGGAAATCGTCGGCGCAGGAGGTCTCGAGTTCGATCCGATTGCTGAATTGAAGGACGAGCATGCGCATGAACTGGAGGTCAAGCTGATTCTGTCGAGCGCCGTCGGCGACTGGAACGTGGCGGAGAACCTCATCGTCGAGAGGAACCTGTCCAAAAGCGAGGGCTTCGAGTTCGGATATGCACTTGGCGTGTCGCGTCCGCTCGGGACAATCGCTAGCGGCACATCCTGCCGGTTCTGCCGGGAGAACGTCAGACTCGGTGCGGAACTATACGGCGGCCTCGGTTCGAGCGTGGAGTTTGCACGATCGGAGCAACGCCACTTTCTGGCTCCCGTCGTGAACTGGAATCTTGGTAACCGTATTTCCGTCAAAGCGTCGGTTGGGTTCGGCCTAACAGACACCACTGATCGTTATCTGCTCCGCTTCGGGCTGGCTTATGAGTTTCCTGTGAGGAGCCGGTAAATGAGAACCATGGCGATCGTCGCGTTTGCCTGTGTCGTGACCGCAATCGGGGCCCTCGCGAATGAATCACACACCCATCGTGAGCGCACGTGGGTTGCTCCGGCTGCGGTGGACTCCATGCAGAACCCCTTGAAGAACCGGCCGGAGACGGGGGCGGGAGGCCAGAAGCTTTTTCGGCAGCGGTGCAGTATCTGCCACGCCGACGATGGAACCGGCGCGAAACCCGGCCCAAACCTGATGTTGCGACGAGTCCAACAGCAGAGCGACGGGGCATTCTTCTGGAAAATTTCCAGCGGGAACACGCGGACGGGAATGCCAGGCTTCAGTTTCCTGCCGCGTCTGCAACGCTGGCAGTTGGTGAAGCACCTGCGCTCCCTCGCCGAACCAACGCAACCGCGGATGCTGTCGCCGGCGAAGACAAAGCGCTGAACGTAGTTCGGCATCTGCAAATCGTCCCTTGCGAGCAGTATTCGGCCAAGCCGCCATCTGAGGTACGAAGAGCGACCGCATACCTCTAACTGAAAGTGCGGACTGTTATAGGCCTGTGATACGTGCCCCCTTTGGCATCGATGAACACCGAGGTTTACCGACGCACACCGAGGGATCGGCTTGGCAGCTAAGTCGCTGAAGGACTGCGCGATAAGCTAGCTCGGAGTGGCTTGGCGTCGCTCGCCCAGTTTGCTTTCCCGGCGTGCGCCATCGACCACTCCGCCATCTCTCCGACTTTGGAATCTTACATTTGCGGCCCGTCGCGATTCACAAATTTCTGAATTGTGGTACGCGTAACGTTCTGCCATCACTTAGAGCCACATGAGGGCGATGAAGGCGTGCCTCGTTTCCACGACACCGACGGCGGACCGAGAAGGCCGCACGCAGGTGGATGACGGCCGGCAGAGCACAGGAACAGCTCGTCGACTGTCACATGGGGGCGCTGGCATCGCGCACGCGACGGCTGATGCAGTACAAGTCGTTCGGCTCGCACCCCTCGACTTCGACCTGGACTGTCGTGTGGCTGATTCTGAATCGTCGCTCGATGTCATTCACCACGGCGCGCAGCACCTGTTGGCCTTCCCGGATGCTTTGTTCTGCCACGACGATGTGACAGCTGCACGCGACTACGCCGGGCCCTACCGTCCAGACGTGCAAATCGTGCACGTCCAACACACCGCCGACCTGTCTAATGGTGTCGATTACCGCAGGCATATCGGTGCCTGTGGGCGTTCCTTCGAGAAGTACGGTGACGCACTCGCGGAGAACGCCCCAACTGGTCCACACAATCAATCCCGCGATCAGAAGCGAGATGACCGGATCCACAACAGAGGCGTGCGTGGCAAGGACGATAGCACCGGCGGCGATCACTCCGAACGCGGACACGGCGTCGCCGACCATATGCAGGTAGGCGCTTCGCACATTCACGTCGTCCTTCGCACCCTGGAAGAGCCACAGGCTGATCACCGCGTTCAATACCACCGCGACGGCAGCCACCGCGATCATGAGACCGCCACTTGGCAGTTCCGGATGGCGAATGCGGCTGAGTGCCTCCCAGATGATCACGCCGGCGACCACGACGAGGGACACGGCATTAACCAGGGCGGCGAGGATACCGACACGGTGGTAGCCGTACGTCATCCCATGATGCGGCGCCCTGTCTGCTGTCGAGAGCGCGTACCAACTGAACGCGAGAGCAGCGGCGTCCGCGAAGTTGTGGCCAGCATCTGCGAGCAAAGCCAGGCTGTGACCCCACCAGCCGTACACTGTTTCGACAAGCACGAAGGCCACAGTCAGAGTGACCGCGGCGGCCATCGTGCGACCCGACACCGTAACTGGCATGTGCGTGTGAGTGTGCGAGTGCCGGTGCGATTGTTTGTGGAGACCGGCGTCAGCGTGATGGTCAACGTTTGGAGTCATGCGGCTTTATGAATCCGACTTCAGGCGTTCTGTTGACGCGTCATCGTGCCACCGCCACTCGCCATACCGGCCGCCTCGAGATAAATGACGCCGCGCGCGTGATCGTACGCAATAACCTCGGCGTAGCGGCCCCAATCGATCGCGATAGCGAGTTGCTTCTCTGCCTCCTCGGGCGGGAACTCCAATCCGAGCGCTGATTGCACGACGTCGGCCTCGAGCTCATGGCGATCGGCCGACTTGAGCATCGTCAGCAGCCAGTTGACGATCGGGACGCGGCGGACCCGCGCGGCAAAGATCTCCTTGCGCGCCTGAATACTCGCCTCGGCAAAGGTTTCGCCGAGCGGCGTGTGAGAGATGTCCCCGTGTGCCACGATGACGAACCCAAGCCGTTCGGCCGCTTCGGCGAGTCGCAGGACGCGGTCCGAGTCCGTGTGAAGTTCATCGGCCAATCGGAAAATGTCGGTCCGTTGCGTGTGGAGACTCGCGAGGTGCTCGACAAAGCCGGCGAGCTCGTTCACGGTCACGTTCGGCAGTTCTCGCGTGCGGCCAGGTTCTCCGGGCGCCGTACCGAGTTCCTCTGGTTCCGTTTTCGTCTGCCCGGCGAGCAGCGCATACACCTGATCGACGACGGCCTGGAATTCGGCAGCCTTTCGACGCCTCGGATGTGCAAGCGGCACGGGGACTTCGGTGATCACGCGACCGGGGTCCTTTTCCATGACGACAATGCGGTCACCCATCAGAACGGCCTCTTCGATGTTATGGGTGACCATCAGAATGGCCTTCGTGGGGATCTGGCCGGACGTCCAGAGCTCGAGCAGCTCACCACGCAACGTCTCGGCACTCAACACGTCGAGCGCCGAAAAGGGTTCGTCCATGCAGAGAAGCTCCGGCTCGACGGCCATGGCGCGGGCGAAACCCACTTTCTGCCGCATGCCCCCCGAGAGTTCGCGCGGATACGCGTTCTCGAATCCATCAAGGCCAACACGATCGAGAAAGTCAAGCGCGCGCGCCGCACGCAGTCGGGGCGACATGCCACGCGCCTTCAATGCGACCTCCACGTTCTCTTGAACGGTGAGCCATGGAAAGAGCGCGAAGCTCTGAAACACGATGGTGGCGCGAGGATTCACGCCCGTGAGCGCACGGCCGCGGTACAACACGCATCCCTGTGTCGGCTGTTGCAGGCCCGTGATCATTCGCAAGAGCGTGCTCTTGCCGCAGCCCGATGGTCCGAGAAGCGAGACGAATTCGCCGGCGGCCAGTGTCAGGCTCACATCCTGAATTGCCGTGAACTGACGCGCGCCGCTGCTGTACGTCTGACTGACATGATCTACCTGTACGAGGTCCGTCCGATCGCGCATCATTACTCCATGCGAAATCGTTCTTCCGCGAGTCGGTAGAGCGGCCGCCAGACGAGCCCGTTGACGAGCGTGACGATGAGAATCATCGTCAACGTCGAGGCGAGCAACAGCGGATAGGCGCCTTCAGCCGTGGCGTGCGAAATCAGCGCGCCAAGTCCCATCGTCTGTACGGTCCGACCGGCAAACGTGCTGTATTCCGCGACGATGCTCGCATTCCAGGCGCCGCCCGTGGACGTGATCGCACCGGTCACGAGATAGGGAAACAGCGCCGGCAGAATCAAGGTGCGCCATCGCTCAAATCGCCCCATGTCCAGGAGAGCCGTCGTGTACTTCAAATCCTGCGGAATGGCGGACGCACCTGCGAGGACGTTGAACAACAGATACCACTGCGTCCCCATCAGCATGAGGAGAATCGCGGCGACGTTCATCCCATGTGCGAATCTGAGGATGGCAAGCAGAAAGACGGGGAACAGTGCGGTTGCGGGAATGGACGCGGCTATCTGTACCAGCGGCTGACACCATCGCGCCAGGCGCTGGTTGAATCCGATCGCAACGCCGAGAGGCACCGTCCAAGCCAGTGCGAGCACGAGCGACGCCATGACCCGCAACAACGTCGCGCCGCTGGCCAGGGCGATGTGGCCCCATACTGCCGCGGGCACCCCCGCGAGCATGATCGCCGCCCGGACGGTTCCGTAGATCAAGCCGCCACTCAGACCGACGCGCAGCATCCAGGCTGACACTCCGGGAGCGGCGGAGACTGTCTTCGTTTCATTCGCCACGCGGCCGTAATTCTGCGTGCGGACTTCGATAGATTCGAGGCAGCCATGGACATGCGCTCGCACCCATGCGAACACTCGCGACGCCATCAACGCGTCATAAAACCATGACCGCTGCGGCTCCGCGCTCTCGACGAATTCGACCTTGAATCGGTCGGCCCACGACAGGAGAGGGCGCCAGACCAGTTGATCCAGGATGACGACAAGCAAGACGAGACTTGTGACACCATATCCGATGGCGCGGAGATCACCGGCACTCGCGGCTTCGCTGAGATACGCCCCCAGTCCCGGCAGTCTGAAGTCTCGCTGGCCTACGGTAAAGATTTCGGCGGCCATCAAGAAGAACCAACCGCCTGCCCAACTCATCATGCTGTTCCAAATCAGCCCGATCGCTGCGAACGGCAACTCGATCGTCGTGAGCCGCAGCACCCCGCGTCACTGAAACGCTCGGCCGGCTTCGCGGAGCTCGTGGGGCACTGTGCGTAGAGCCTGATACCACGCGAAGGTGAGATTCCAAACCTGACTCGTAAAGATCAGAACGATGGCAGCGAGTTCCGCCGCGAGCGCTTGGGGCAGGATGGCTGTGAGGCTAAGCAGGACGACGGGCAGGAAGGAGAGAATCGGTACGCTTTGGAGGACGTCGAGCAGCGGCAGGAGGACGCGCTGTGCGCGCCGGTCGAACGCCGCCTGATGCCCGTAAATGAGCGTGAATGCGAGCGACAGCGCATACGCTGCGGTCATTCTTGCCAATGACAGCGCCGCGTAATAGGGCAGAACGGCGGGCGCCAGTGAGACGGCTCGACCTGCGATGACGGCTGGTGCACCGACGGCCAGCCGTACGCCGATGTACAGCACAACGACCACACCACCGAGCACGATCGCGTCGCCCCACCAAGTCGGCCGCTCTGTGGGCCACCAATGGCCGAACCGGAGCAGCGTCGACGCCAAACGGCGGCGGTCATCTCGTGGGTCGGTTCGCATGGACTCGCAAGCCTGAGTCGTTCAGCGGATCAGAAGCCGAGCGAATCGCAACCATTGCGTTCCATGACTCACGAGGCCACGTACCCACGACGTGCGCGGATGCGGTAATGGCCGTCGCGGACTTCCACCCGAATGGCGTGCCACCGGCCGTCCTTTTTTCTGGCGGAGAGATAACCGAGGTAGTACTGCTTGCTCAATTCATCGGCGATTCCCGCGGTCGCCTTGTCCAGGTCCCGAGGATCGGTGACGATTTCGGTACGTCCGCCGCTGTCGTCCGTGAGATCGCGCAGCGCTCCACGGTCGACGGGTTCACTGCAGGCTTGCATCCACGTGCGGCTTTGTGGTGGCGTCGGCTGACGCGGAATCGGCCAGCCGCGACGCCCGCCAGGCGGGAAGGGGATCGGGAACGGCATTGGGCCGCGCCGCTGCAAATGCGGACGCCGCGACGATCCAACCGGGTCCACGTTGCACTCGATGCCGATTGCATAGACGAGCGCTTCACTTTCCCGAATGCGCTCCTGTACCTCGCGCAGACTTGTTCTGCTGGTCGTGTCGTTGCCGTCCGAGAGGAGGACCAGCGCCTTTTTCTGGCGTTGTCCGGTGGCGGCCAGGCGGACAGCTTCTGCCACGGCGTCGTACATCGCCGTGGCGCCGCTGGCGACCATTCGGCCAAGTCGGCGGCTCAGCAGTTCGCGATCGGTCGTCCAGCCCTCCACGAGCACCGGGCGGTCACTAAACCGATAGAGAAAGATTTCGTCGTCCGGCCCGAGCAAATCGTACAGAAAGCGCCCGAGGGCGGTTTGCGCCTCCCGGATTCGTTCACCGGCCATGCTACCGCTCGTGTCGAGGGCGATACCAAGACTCACCGGTACGCGCTCAGCGCTGAAGTGCGTCACGGTTTGGGGCTGATCATCTTCGTACACGACGAAGTCGTCTTTGCTCAAGCCGGGGACGAACCGTCCGGACTCATCGAAGACACTCGCGGCAATGTTGATCAGTTCCACGCCGCTCTTGAATCGAAATCCGGCGTCCGGATCCTGAGGGATCGGTTGTTGTTGCGCCGGCACGTGCACAACAAGCAGGCCGATTGCCAGGACGGTCGCGGCATACGGCGCGATTCCGGCTGAACCCACTGTGCCGGTCTCGGACCTGCGACACAAGCGAGGCAGCATCATCACCTCAATGTGACGGTCATGCAGAGTTCACTCCGGAAGCGCTGGGCAGACCGGAGCTTCATTCTCGATTACGATGGTTACGCGAGTGCCTCTTGCAGTCAGGGTCTCCATTTGTGTCGACATCGACCGTCATGGTTCGGAGCGGCTGGGCGACGACACAAGCGAAACGCAAACTAGTGTCACCTCCGCGCGTGCACCGGCCATGCCGTTCACATGTGGCCAAAATGCGGCAACGGCGCTGAGTGCGAGCCGATATCCGGGTATTCTGCAGGGCGGGCCGTGGCTCATCCTGCACATTGCATGGACACCTTGATGGCTGTCACCGAGGTGGACGTCGAACGTCGCTTCAGGAGGACGATCAGGTGTGCTTCGCTGGTGGACGTGAGACCAACGGCTTCCCAACGCTCGAGAGCGGCGATTGCGAGGCGATCTTGTAAGGCGCGAGGATTGGGCTCGTCGACGACGGAGTATTCCCATACTGGCTCCACGTATGGCCGCTCTGTGTCCATCTGAGAGTCGGTTGTCCAAGAACCGCGCCGAGTGGGATTCTTTCGAGGGCGTCAAGAATCATCGTTGTTCGGTGCCTCTGTCATCGCGCTTGCAGAAGGACACGCTCGATGAGTGGACATCCAGCCGCATGTCAAGCTCCATGGGCGGCGCTTGTCGTCGATGATGACGCGGGTGTCCGCCAGTCGCTGCGACTATGTCTGGAAGCGGCAGGGGCTCGCGTGCTTGGCGTTGCCTCGGGCCGTGCCGCATTGGAGGCTCTCGATCGCGGACACTTTGATGTCGTGTTTCTCGACCTCTGGCTCGGTCCGGAAGCGGGAATGGATCTGCTTCCAGAGATGCTCCAGCGCCAAACCGACCTCGGCGTCATTGTCGTCACAGCCTTTGCGTCGATCGAGAGTGCCGTTGACGCGATCAAACGCGGTGCGGTCGACTACATTCCGAAACCCTTTACGCCCGATCAGATTCGATTGACCGCAAATCGCGTCCTGGAAGGGCAACGTCTCAGACGCCGTCTGGCCGAACTCGAGGAAGCACTCGACGAGACCGGCGAAGCATCCGTCTTCGAGTCGCACAACCAGAGCTTTCGTCAATTTCTTTCGGTGGCGGCGCGAGCGGCGGCGTCGGAGGCCGTGATTTTGCTTCGCGGGGAGAGCGGCACCGGCAAGAACGTACTGGCGCGTTGGCTGCGTGCCAACAGTCTGCGAGCCGAAGCGCCGTTTGCCGCGGTCAATTGCCCAGCCTTGTCCGGCGACCTGATGACCAGCGCGCTCTTCGGGCATCGGAAGGGAGCATTTACCGGCGCCATCTCCGATGTTGCGGGGAAGGTTCAAGAGGCGGAGGGCGGCACGCTGTTCCTCGATGAAGTCGGCGAGCTGACGGCGGACGCCCAGGCGCGCTTGTTGCGATTTCTCAACGACCGCACCTACGAGCGACTCGGCGAAGCGCGAGAACGACGCGCGGACGTGCGTCTCATCGCCGCAACAAATCGCATCCTTGAGAATGAGGTCAAGGCAGGGCGCTTTCGCGAAGACCTCTTCTACCGGATCAACGTCATTACGCTGACTCTGCCGGCCCTTCGCGATCGTGTCGAAGACATTCCGTCGCTCGCGCAGCACTATCTGGCGATGTTCAGTCGCAAACAAGGCCGGCTCTCGTTAGCGTTTTCGCCTGAGGCCGAACAGGCCATGTTGTCGCACGCATGGCGCGGCAATCTTCGCGAGCTGCGCAACGGGGTCGAGCGTGCGGTGATTCTCGCGCCTGGACCGGTCCTGACGCCGCTCGATCTTGGCCTGCATCTACGTGCATCCTGCGATCAAGACGGACAAGCCGACCACAGGGCGCGCGTCGGTGCCGCGATCTCGTTGGCCGCCTTGGAGCGCGAACACATCGCGCGGATTGTCGCGCAATCGTCGTCGTTGGAGGCCGCAGCCCGCACCCTGGATATCGATGCAACGACGCTCCAGCGAAAGCGGAAGCGATTCGGCTTGGCATAAACGCCACTATGCGTGTAGGTCTCCGTGTTCGATTTGGCGTGGCCGCCGTCCTGATGGTCTGCACGACCGTGATCGCCAGTATGTGGACGCTCGCGGCGCTGTCGCGCCTCAGTAACGTCGCCACGGATACGGTGCGAGAGAGTGAGGCCGTGACGGCCGTGACGTCGAAGCTCTCAGGGGCCCTCGAGCGTGAAGACGACGCCGTTCTGCTCGTGCTCGCTGGTGACAGACGTGGTGCCACGGTCTTGTCGCGCGAACGACGCATCGTCGATGGGGCGGTCTCGGAGCTGTTCGACGTGCTCGGACCGGCCGACGAACGGGACCTTGCCCGGCCGCTCCTGTCGGCCCTCCAGGCCTATCGCCGGGCGGCGGACGGCGTTGCGGCGATGGCTTCCGAGCGAGAAGCGCTCGTGCAGTATCATCGACAGGCGAATCCGCTTCTCCGGCGCGCCGTTACGCTCACGACGACGACCCGCGACCGACACTTCGAACTGGCCCGACAAGCGGTCACACGAGCGCGTGACCAGGCGGGCGCCTCGCGTCGCGCGGTCCTGCTCATTACGATGGCTGCGCTGGCCTTCGCGCTCTTGTTGGCGTGGCATCTCTCCCGCACCGTGGTCGGTCCGCTCCGACGGCTCACCCGTGGCGCCAATGCGATCCGTGAAGGACGGTTTGACGACCGGATCGAGGTCACGTCGCACGATGAACTCGGTGAGCTGTCATCAGCGTTCAATCAGATGGCACTCGATCTCGCTGAGTTCCGCCGCACGAACATCGGCGAAGTCATGCGCGCAAAGAACACGCTCGAAGCGACGATGGAGGCGTTGCCGGATGCCGTCGTCCTGCTCGACGCCGACTGCCGGATTCTCACGATGAACCACGCGGCGCTCACGGTGTTCGAGGCCGCTGGCATCCCCGCGCCCGTCACGTTGGATGATTTAGACATTGCCGGGCTCGACCACAACGCGATTGCCACGGCTGTCAGAGCCGGCATCAATGCCCCCCGGCTGACCGATTTGACCGCGACGATTCCGGTCGATCATGACGGAACCCTGCAGCGGCTGCTCCCGTGCGTCGTGCCAGTGCCGGGGCTGGATCGACAGCAGAGTGGCGCGATTCTCGTCCTCTACGACGTCACGGATCTGGCGCGGCTCGATGAAATGCGATCAGAGCTGGTGGCGGTGGCCTCACACGAGCTGCAGACACCGCTGACGACACTCCGGATGACGCTGCTGATGTTGCAGGAGTCGTCGGATGTACTCCCTCCGCGTCAGCGGGAACTGCTCGCGACATCGCTCATTGGTGTGGAGCAGCTGACGGAAACCGTCCACGAGTTCCTGGACCTGACGCGAATCGAAGCTGGGGAGCTCCGGCTCAATCTGGATCCGGTGCATGTACCGCGGCTGCTGGCTGACGTTGTGCGAAACGCAGAACCCCAGGCCGCTGCCCAGGATATTCGCGTGCGATTGACCGCGGAATCCGCTCTCCCGAACATCATTGCCGACCAGCGGCGACTTCGGATCGTCTTCGATAACATCGTGTCGAACGCCCTCAAATACACGCCGTGTGGCGGGGAAATTACGGTCAGCAGTCGAGTGTCAACCTCGAATGACGACCGCCGGGAGCCTGTGGTTGCCGTCAGTGTTACGGATACCGGCCCGGGTGTTCCCGCTGGCTTCCGTGCCCGAATCTTCGACAAGTTCTTCCGCCTCGAACAGCAGCAAGCCGAAAACCGGCCGCATCCCCGCGGAGCCGGCATTGGCCTCTACATGTGCCGGCAAATCGTCGATCTGCATGGCGGCTACATCGAGTGCACCACCGGAGGGGATGGGAAGGGCGCTCGGATTACGGTGGAGTTACCGCTCGACGGCTCCACCAGGTCGCTGCTGACAGGGTCGACGGTGCAGACCGAGTTGCAATAGGGCGTGCGAACCATGACGTCGCATGCTCGTTTATCCGGTCCAGATCATCCAGTCACCGCACGATTCGAGCGTGCACATGTGATCGAAAGTGCTGCGCAGGTACGCGTCGGCCGCGGCCTTGGCTGATTGCAGCCGTTGAAACACGGTCGGCAACTGGTGGACCGCACCAGTCGATTCATTCCAGACGGCGATGGTATGGGCTGTTGGTTGTCTGACGACGACCGTGGCGACCAGGTCGTGCCCGTGGTGACGCCGCCAGGTGACCATTCCCATGTGAAATGCGCATCCCGTCCCGCGACCAGGAGAGGGCAGAGACCGGGAATGGAGCTTCATGAACGTGCGGCGAGCTGGCGATGCAGGCGGTATGCCGTCGGAGGAATATTCCGATGGTCGGCTCGGAGTGCGGCAGAGGTTCTCTTGTGTGCCGGCGTTCTGCCGCGACGGAGGCGATTGACACCGGCATTTTGCATGGACGACAGCCACGTCCACCCCACGGGACTCCGCACGCTCGCGCCTGTAACGCAAAGGAACGTGTCAGGGGTTTTGCAGGACCCACCGAGAGAATAGCCTCGTGTTGCGCGTCACCCGGCGGGCCACGGAACTGATCGCGATTCTGCTCTGCAGCATGATCGTCGAGGCCGGCCGGAGTGCCGCAATCACTGCGCAGTTTCCGTCATTCCGTAGTGGCGTCGATGTCGTGGCAGTGAGCGTCACGGTAACGGACGTCGCGGGCCGATACATCGGCGATCTCGGGCGGGAACACTTCCAGATCTTCGAGGACGGACGCCCGCAGCACGTGACATTCTTTCAGCCGCGCCAGCTGCCGCTCGCCTTGGCCCTGCTGATCGACACGAGCGCGAGCATGGAGCCTCACCTCCGTGTCGCGCAGGACGCGGCTGCAGGATTTGTTCGTGCCCTCGGTCCTGCGGACCTGGCGGCAGTCGTCGACTTTGATACAGGCGTTCGGGTTGGACAAGAGTTTACGACGGACCGCGGCGCGCTCGAGCGCGCGATCCGCAGTACGACCGCGCTTGGAGCGACGGCGCTCTACAACGCGGTCTATATCGCCTTGAAGGAGTTGAACAAGACCGTGCGCGGCGAGATCGCTACCGAGCCGCGTCGTCGTGCGATGGTGATTCTGTCTGATGGCGAAGACAATTCAAGCCTGATGACCTTCGATGAAGTACTCGACGCGGCCACTCGTTCCGACACCGCCATTTACGCCATCGGTCTGTTTGGACCGCAGACAACGGTCACGCTGAAATCCGGAGAGCCCCAGTACGTTCTGCGGAGACTCGCCGAGCAAACCGGAGGGCGGGCATTCTTTATTGCTGATGCGAAGGAACTGCATGGCGTCTACGAAGCGATTCGGGCGGAACTGTCGAATCAGTACGTTCTCGCATACGAATCGAGCAACACGCGACGAGACGGTCAATTCCGACGCGTGACCGTGCGCGTCGATTGCCCGAATACTGTTACGCGTGCGCGGCCGGGATATTTCGCCGGAAGCAGATAGTACGCGCGTTGCCGCCTCAGCCGCCGAAGTATCCCGAGCGCGCCTTCACAACCGTCGATGGACGGCGGACACGCACATCGAGCCGACGCCATTCGCGTTCGTTCGCGGCGGCGATGGCGACCACGTACTGCTGGCGCAGATCGCCAATCAGCGTCGAAGCCGTCACCACGGTCTCGCCAAAGGTGCTCGCGAACACAAATTGGCCCCCCGTCCATTCCGCGAGATCGCGCAGGTCCGCCGCGTCGGAACCCGCCGGTCCGGAAGCTTCCCTCATTCGACGCTCATCCACGGACGGCACGGTCGCGACGACATAAACCGGCACGTCAATCGAACTGGCCAGGCCCGACACCTCGCGGGCAGTCATCGTGCTGCTCGTGTCAGTGCCGTCTGTGAGCACGATAATCGCCTTGTTCGTTGCCGAGCGGTCGGCGAGTTGCCGCGCTGCCGTCGCCGTTGCGTCGAAGAGCGAGGTCGAGCCGTATGGCTCGAAGTCCGACAATGCGCCTTTCAGGATCGCGAGATCTCGCGTGAAAGGCTGACGTTCGTGGAGCATGTCATCGAACGTGAAGAGCGCGACTTCGTCCTGGTCCTCGTGCAGTTGCGACAGGAGCGAGCCGTACGCCTGGCGCACCATCGACATTTTGCCGCCAATCTGCATGCTCCGGCTCATGTCGACCAGGATGGCGAGACTGAGCGGAGATTGACGATCGGATCGCAGCGAGAGAATCGGTCTCAGCTGCCCGTTGTCGCGAATCTCGAAATCAGCAGACGTGAGCCCGCTGATGAGGCGTCCGCGCCCATCCCGCACTGACGCATGGATGGTCACGACGTCTACGGCACTGCGAAATGTCTGCTGGGGCCGTTCTCCGTGCTCCTGCGCCTTCGGAGACACGGCGCCGAGGCCGACAGCGAGCGCAATCGTGATGGCCAGTCGAATAGGCATTGGGATCCGTCCGTTCGGTACTCGGGCTATCGAACGTCAGGGCGCAGAGTTGT
>Ga0066677_10000405_pt1 | contig 14224 bp, 8 predicted proteins | sample GraSoiAngelo_126_FD_62299 | JGI IMG/M metagenome (GOLD analysis project Ga0066677, IMG submission 62299) | Grasslands soil microbial communities from the Angelo Coastal Reserve, California, USA - 14_0927_09_20cm | ecosystem: Environmental > Terrestrial > Soil > Grasslands | place: USA... | reverse complement strand
GGGTTCCCCGTCTTTCTGAGGCCGATGGAGCAGGACCTCGGCGCCTCCCGCGTGGCGGTGACGGCGGCCTTCTCCATCGGCCTCGGCACCTCCGCGCTGGCCAGCATCTCCGTGGGACGGTGGCTCGATCGGCGCGGTCCACGCGCGCTCATGACGGTGGGGTCGTGCCTGGCCACGCTGCTCACGTTCGCGTGGGCACGCGTCGAGAGCCTGGCCACCCTCTATGTCGTCTGGTTTCTGATGGGCCTGGCGATGGCGACCACGCTCTACGAGCCGGCGTTCGCCGTCGTCGTGTCGTGGTTCGCGCGTGGGCGCGATCGCGCGCTGCTCACGGTGACGCTGGTGGCGGGGCTCGCCAGCACGATCTTCATGCCGATCGAGGCGGCGCTGCTGGAGCGGATGGGCTGGCGCAGCGCGCTCACCGTGCTCGCGGTGGTGCTCGGCACCATCACGATCCCGATCCACGCGCTGCTGCTGCGCCAGGGCACGGCGGGAAGGACCGCCGGCGTCGCCGAGGGCGCCGCACCCAGCCTGACGCTCGGCCAGGCGGCGCGCACCGCGATCTTCTGGGTGCTCGGAATCGCCTTCGTCGTGTCCAACTTCGCGACGGCGGCCGTCACCACGCACCTCATTCCGTTTCTCGTCGAGCGCGGGTACTCGGCCGCGGTGGCGGCGGCCGCCATCGGCTGGACGGGCGCGATGCAGCTGCCCGGCCGCGTGCTGTTCGTGCCGATCTCCGCGCGCCTGGGCTCGCGCGTCATGGTGGCCGCGGTGTTCGTGGCCCAGGCCCTCGGCGTGGGGCAACTCACGCTGCTCGCGCGCCTCGGCACGCTCGTCCCGTTCATCGTGCTGCAGGGCGCGGCCAACGGGATGGCCACGCTCGCCCGCGCGTCGTCGCTCGCGGAGATCTTCGGCGCGCGCAACTACGGCGCGATCTCCGGCGCGGTCGCGCTCGGCGCCAACAGCGCGCGCGCCTTCGGTCCAGTCGGCGCCTCGCTGCTGCTCGTCGGCCTCGGCTCGTACCCGGCCGTGTTCTGGGCGCTCGCGGCGTCGCTCGTCGCCGCCGGCGCCGCGGTGCTCCTGGCGGACACGACCACGCGCGCGGAGCGCTGAATGGCCGGACGAAATTTGGCCGGTGGTTCGAGACTGGCCAGGCGATGCCGATCTCCGGGGCGAGCCGTCGGGGACCGCGCCGTCTCCCGACACCATCTGTAGGTGCTCGAGCGTGGCACGCGAGTCGCACCGTGGCGCCGGGATGCACCTGCTCAAGCACCCGGTCATCACGCGGTTCTCTCTGCTCTGTCTGCTCGGCACGGTCGTGCTCGGTCTCGGGATGGGTTACGCCATTTCCGCGCTGCTCACACGGGCCGTCTCCGAGTGGGAATGGCAGAACACCGCGGCGCTGGTCCGGCGTGAGGTCCAGCGCGAAGGACTGCAGCGCATCTTCAGCGCCTCGGCCGACCGCGGCTCGCAGGAGCGCTGGGGCCGCGCGCTCTCGGCGACGATCACCACGCTGCCCGAGGTCGTTCGCGTGAAGGTGTGGAGCCGGGACGCGGAGATCCTCTGGTCGGACGAGCCGGGGCTCATCGGTCAGCGGTTTGCCGGCAACGACGAGCTGCAGGGCGCGCTCGCGGGCGAGATCGAGGTCGAGATCAAACGGCGCGCCTTCGGCCCGCTCGCCGAGGTCTATGTCCCGATCGTCGGCGGCGGCGGCCGCGTGCTCGGCGTCATCGAGGTGTACAAGACGCCCGATCGGCTGCAGAACACCATTCGCTGGAGCCGGATCGTGATCTGGGCGATCTCGGTCGTGGGCGGCGCCATGTTCTATCTCGTGCTGCTGCCGCTGCTGATGCAGGTCTATCGGCGCCAGGTGCAGGACGAGATGCTGCGCCAGCACGCCGCGCGGCTGCAGGAACAGGTGGAGCACCGCACGCAGCAGTTCATGCAGGCGCAGAAGATGCAAGCGCTGGGTCTGCTCGCCGGCGGCATCGCGCACGACTTCAACAACATGCTGACGGTGATCTTCGGCCGCGCGCAGGTGCTGCTCGACCGACTGCCGAAAGATGCCCGCGCGCGCCAGGATGCCGACGCCATCGGCGAGGCCGCCGAGCGCGCGGCGGCGCTCACGCGGCAGCTGCTCGCCTTCAGCCGCAAGCAGCTGCTCGAGCGCTGCACGCTCGATCTCAACAGCGTGATCGCCGACATGGCGCAGATGCTGCGGCGGCTGATCGGCGAGAACATCACGGTGGTCACCGCGCTCGCGCAGAGCGCCGCGTGGGTCAACGTGGACCGTGGTCAGCTCGAGCAGGTGATCCTCAATCTCGCCGTCAACGCGCGCGACGCGATGCCCGGCGGTGGCCAGCTGACGCTCACGACCGAGAGCGTCGACAGCGACGGCGCCGACGCGCTGCCGTCCGGGCGGTTCGTCGCGCTCGTGGTCAGCGACACGGGCGTCGGGATGGACGCCGCGACGCGGGAGCGGATCTTCGAGCCGTTCTTCACGACCAAGCCGGTCGGTGCGGGCACCGGACTCGGCCTCGCGACCGTCTACGGCGTCGTCGAGCAGCACGGCGGCCACATCGCGGTCGACAGCGCGCCGGGGCGCGGCACGACGTTCCGGGTCTATCTGCCGAGCATGGACGAGCCCGCACCGCAGGCGGTGATGCCGCTGGTCATGCCGCGCACGGGATCGGAGACGATTCTCGTCGCGGAGGACGATCCGGCGGTGCGCGCGCTCGCCACGGACATGCTCCGCGAGCACGGCTACACGGTGCTGGCCGCCGCCGACGGCGAAGAAGCCCTGCTCGTCGCCGAGTGTCACGCCGCACCGATCCACCTGCTGCTGACGGACGTGATGATGCCGCGGATGAACGGCCTCGAGCTGGCACGTGCCTTCGGCTCGATTCGTCCGCACGCGCGCGTGCTGTACATGACCGGCTACGCGGAGATGCCGGCCGCGGCCGACGGCATCATCGTGCAGAAGCCGTTCAGCGTCTTCGTGCTGATGGACGCGGTGCGCCGCGCGCTGGAAGCCGCGCCGCGCGCCGACTACGCCACGTCGATCGCCTGACGTCCGCCGCGCGCCCCGCACGCCTGTCGTGCTCGATGGCAATTTCGCGCCCGGCGCGCCTTGACACCTATCGCCGCGGGCAGCATAGTGGCGACGACATCGTGATGACCCAAGCGCGCACCGTCGGCGAGCTCCGCAGCGCCGGCTACACGTCGAAATCGGTCAAGCAAGAGATGCGCGACAACCTCGTCACCCGCCTGCGGCGTGGCGAGTCGTTCCTGCCGGGTATCGTCGGTTACGACGAGACCGTCATCCCCCAGATCGAGAACGCGGTGCTGAGCGGCCAGGACATCGTGCTGCTGGGCGAGCGCGGGCAAGCCAAGACGCGGATCGCCCGGCTGCTCGTTGGGCTGCTCGACGAGGTGGTGCCGGTGCTCGCCGGCTGCGAGATCAACGACGATCCCTTCGTCCCGATCTGCGCTGCGTGCCGCGCGCGAGTGGCCGAGCGCGGCGACGCCGCGGAGATCGCCTGGCTGCCGCGTGACCGTCGCTACGGCGAGAAGCTGGCCACGCCGGACATCACGATCGCGGACCTCATCGGCGAGGTCGATCCGATCAAGGTGGCGGAGGGCCGCTATCTCGCCGACGAGCTGACCATCCACTACGGCCTGTTGCCGCGCACGCATCGCGGGATCTTCGCGCTCAACGAGCTGCCGGACCTCGCGGAGCGCATCCAGGTCGGGCTCCTCAACATCATGGAGGAGCGCGACGTGCAGATCCGCGGCTACAAGGTGCGGCTGCCCATCGACCTCTACGTCGTGGCCAGCGCCAACCCCGAGGACTACACGAATCGCGGCCGCATCATCACGCCGCTCAAAGATCGCTTCGGCTCGCAGATCCGCACGCACTATCCGCGACGCGTCGCCGACGAGATCGCCATCATGGAAGCCGAGCGCACGGCGCTCGTCGCCGACGGGGTCCGCACGACCGCGCCCGAGTACATGAAGCAGATCGTCGCGGAGCTGACGCATCTGGCGCGCAAGGCCACCGAGATCAGCCAGCGCTCGGGCGTCTCCGTCCGCGTGAGCATCTGCAACTACGAGAATCTCGTCTCCAGCGCGCTCAAGCGCGCCATCCGGCTGGGCGAGACGGATGCCGCGCCGCGCGTGAGCGATCTCGGCGCGCTGGTCGCCTCCACCGCCGGCAAGATCGAGCTGGAGACGCTCGGCGACACGAGTGAGGACAAGGTCCTCGGCAAGCTCGTCCAGCGCGCCGTGCTCAACGTCTTCAATCGCTCGCTGACGCCCGCCGAGCTGGACCCCGTGGTGGCCGCGTTCCAGAACGGCCTCAGCGTCCAGGTCTCCGACGCCATGCCGTCCGCCGAGTACGCGCGCCAGGCGGAGAAAACGCCGGCGCTGCGCGCGGCCGCCACCAAGCTCGGCGCCGAGAGCGCCGCGGGCCTTGCGGCGGCGATCGAGTTCGTCCTCGAGGGTCTGCACCTCAGCAAGAAGCTGAACAAGGACTCGCAGCCCGGACAGGCCCGGTACCGAGGCTGACGGTGCTCCACCGCTATTCGCGCTGGGATGGTTCCCAGGCGTTTGGGGATCTCGACGCCGACGACGTTCTCGACGAGATCGCCGACGACGTTCTTGGCTACGGCGATCTGAAGTCCGCGCTGCAGCGGCTCCTGCAGCAGGGGATGCGTGGGCCCGAGGGCACGCGTATGCCCGGCCTGAAAGATCTCCTCGACAAGCTTCGCGCGCAGAAGGCGCAGCGCATGCAGCGCTACGACCTCGGATCGAGCCTCGAGGACATCGCGAAGAAGCTCGACGACGTCGTCAAGACCGAGCGGGCGGGCATCGAGCGCGGCCTTCAAGGCCGCGAGCGTGAGCGGCGGCGCCAGGCGCTCGAGCAGATTCCGCCGGACGCGGCGGGGCGGCTGCGCGAGCTGCAGAACTACGAGTTCCACGACGAGCAGGCCGAGCAGAAGTTCCAGGACTTATTAGCGTCGCTGCGGGCGCAGGCGATGCAGCCGTTCATGCAGGGCATGAAGAACGCGCTCGGCAACCTCACGCCCGAGGATCTGCGGCGCATGCGCGAGATGATCCAGGACCTCAACCGCATGCTGCGCGAGCGCGCCGAGGGCGGCGAGCCCGACTTCGCGCAATTCAAGGCGAAGTGGGGCAGCCAGTTCCCCGGCGCCGAGAGTCTCGACGACGTCCTCGAGCAGATCGCGCAGCGCATGGCGCAGATGCAGTCGCTCATGCAGTCGCTGTCGCCCGAGCAGCGCGCACAGCTCGACGAGATGATGCGTGGGCTGTTCCTGCAAGACGAGCGACTCGAAGCGGCCATGCGGCAGCTCGGGATGCACCTCTCGGACATGATCGACGAGATGACGCAGCGGTATCGCTTCCGCGGCGACGAGCAGGTCGGTCTCGAGGACGCGATGCGCCTCATGGAGGAGATGCAGCAGCTCGACGCGCTCGAGCGCGAGCTGCGCGGCACCCGCGCGCTGGAAGACCTCGACCGCGTCGATCCCGCGCAGGTCGAAAAGCTGGCCGGCGAAGAGGCGCGGCGCGACCTCGAGCGGCTGCAGGAGATCGCCAAGCGGCTCAAGGACGCCGGCTACCTCGAAGGCGAGGACGACGACCTCAAGCTGACGGCGCGCGCCATCCGCAAGATCGCCGACAAGGCGCTGCGCGACATCTTCGCCCGCCTCAAGCGCGACCGCTTCGGCGGCCACCAGATCGACCGCCGCGGCGCCGGCGGTGACCAGACCGACGAGAGCAAGCGCTACGAGTTCGGCGACCCGTTCCTGCTCGACCTCAAGGAGACGGTGATGCGCGCGCTCGGCCGTCGTGGGCCCGGCACGCCCGTGCGGCTCGTGCCCGACGACTTCGCGGTCATCCGCACCGAGCAGCGCACCCAGGCGGCCACCGTGGTCATGCTGGACATGAGCCGCTCGATGCTGAACAACGGCTACTTCCTGCCCGCCAAGAAGGTCGCCCTCGCGCTGTCCGCGCTGATCCGCAGCCAGTTCCCGCGCGACGCGCTCTACATCGTCGGCTTCTCGCTCTACGCGCGCGAGTTCACGACGCAGCAGCTGCCCACGCTGTCGTGGAGCGAGTGGAACATGGGCACCAACATGCACGCAGGGTTCATGCTCTCGCGACGGCTCCTCGCGCGGCACGCCGGCGGCAACCGGCAAATCTTAATGGTGACCGACGGCGAGCCGACCGCGCACCTCGAGGGCGAGGTGGCCGACTTCAGCTACCCGCCGACGCCGCGCACGGTGCAGGAGACGCTCAGGGAAGTCCAGCGTTGTACGCGTGAACGGATCATCATCAACACGTTCATGCTCGAGCGCAGCCCGTGGCTGACCTCGTTCGTCGAGCAGATGGCGCGCATCAATCGCGGCCGCGCGTTCTTTGCGACGCCGGACCGGCTGGGTGAATATCTGGTGGTGGACTATGTGAGCGCCCGGCGGCGGGCGCGGGGAGCGTGACGATGGCCGATCTCAAGATCTGGATGAACGGGAAGGTGGTGCCCGGCGAGCAGGCCGTGCTGCCGGTCAACAGCGCGGCGGTCTTTTACGCCACGAACTGCTTCGAGGGGCTGCGCGCCTACTGGAACGCCGCCGACGGCGAGATGTACGGCTTCCGCCTCGCCGAGCACTTCGCGCGGCTGCGCGAGTCGATGAAGATGATGCGCTTCACGGTGCCGTACAGCGACGTCGACCTCTATGAGGCGGTGCGTGAGGTGCTGAAGGCGAACGAGATCCGCGAGGACGTCCACATGCACATGGTCGCCTACGTGCTGGGGACCGGGCTCGACGCCACGACGCCGACCGGCCTCTACATCAACCCGCGGCGCCGCCCGAGCGCGCCCACCGGGCTACGCGCGTGCGTGTCGTCGTGGACGCGTACCAACGACAACGCGATTCCGATCCGGCTGAAGTCCGGCTCCAACTACCAGAACGGACGGCTGGCCACACTGCAGGCCAAGGCCGACGGCTACGACTCGCCGATTCTCCTGAACCGGAGCGGCACGGTGGCCGAGGGCACCGGCGCGACGTTCTTCATGGTTCGCCGCGGCGTGCTGCTGACGCCGCCGCTGACCGCCGACATTCTCGAGTCGATCACCCGGACCACGCTGCTGCAGGACGTCATCCCCGATCTCGGGCTGGAAGTCCAGGAGCGCGACATCGCGCGCACCGAGCTGTACGTCGCCGACGAGGCATTCTTCTGCGGCAGCGGCTACGAGATCACGCCGATCGTCTCGATCGACCGGTTCCCGCTCGGCAACGGCGAGGTGGGGCCGATCACGAAGAAGCTCAGCCGTGCGTACATGGACCTCGTGCGCGGGATCGACAAGCGCCACCCCGAGTGGCGCACCCCGGTCTACAAGCCCATGCAGGTCGCCACGCGCTAATCCGAGGCACCGGCCGGTGTCGCTTGCGCCGGCCGGTGTATGAACAAATCCTTCGCCCGGAGCTTGACCGAGGTCGCGACCGGCGGCCGCATCTGGTACCTGACCGGCCGCAGGTGGTCGCCGTACTGCCGATCGCGGTTGTAGACCGTGCCGAACTTCCAGAGCATCCGCAAGAAGTTCGTCTGACCGCGTAGCGCGAGGCGCGCGGCCAGTCCCGCCACCTCGCGAAGCGCGGTCACCCCGAGGTGCTTGCGGTTGATCACGGCCTGCGTCGCGACGAGCTCTTCGTAGAAGCGCTGCAGCGGCAGCCGCGTCGGAAGCACCGCGTGCTGGACGTCGAAGAGGCGGTAGTCGAGCGTGGTGAGCCGTCGCGCCTCGGTATGCCAGATCTCCGTGCCCGGGTACGGGGTCGCGACCGTGAGGTGCACGATCTCGGGCACCGTCAGCGCCCACTCACGGACGATCGCGAAGCGCCGCTCGTCCCAGTCCGGGTCGGCGATGATGTTCACGGCCACGGTGAAGCCGAGCTCGCGCGCGACGTCGAGCGCCTTGAAGTTCTCGCCCGGGGTGATGCGCTTGCGATGCAGGCGCAGCGCGTCCTCGTCGAGCGCCTCGAGGCCCAGGAACATGTAGTGCAGTCCCAGCCGCCGCCAGTACTCGAACACCTCACGATTGCGCAGCAGCACGTCGCAGCGGGTCTCGAGGTAGTACTGCTTGCGCACGTGGCGCTTCTCGAGCTCGCGCCCGATGGCGAAGCCGTGCTCGGGATGGATGAACGCCACATCGTCCACCAGGAAGACGTTCGGCTCCGCGATCCTGGCGAGGTCGTCGGCGGCCGCCTCGGGCGAGACCTTGCGATACGAGCGGCCGTAGAACGTCCACGCGCTGCAGAACGAGCAGTCCCACGGGCAGCCGCGTGTCAGCTCCGCCGAGGCGCAGGGATCGAGCACGCCGATGAAGTACTTGCGGCGGCGCCGCGTGAGGTCGCGGGCGGGCGGGAATCGATCGATGTCGTCGAGCATCGTGGGCAGGGGCCCCGCGCCGTCGGGCGTCACCACGCCAGGCAGCGTCGATATCCGCGGATCACCGACGGCCTCGAGCAGACGCGGCGTGATCAGTTCGCCCTCGCCGCGCACGAGCGCGTCGAGAGCTCCGGCCGCGTGCTCGAGCAGCTCATCGGCGATGAACGACCCGCTGTGACCGCCGGCGAAGATGAAGCAGCCGGGACGCCGCCGCTTGGTCTCCTTCGCGAGGTCCAGCACCTCGGGGACGTTGGCCAGATAGTTGAGCGAGAAGCCGACGGCGTGCGGCGCGAAGTCCGCCACCTCACGGTGGTAGTCGGCGTGACCGAAGATCTGCAGATCGAGCAGGCGCACGTCGTGGCCGGCCGCGCGCACGGCGGCCGCCACGCGCTCGAGGCCGATCGGCTCGAGACGCAGGAAAATTTCCGAATACATCAGCGGGCTGGGATGCACGAGGAGGACTTTCATGACCCGCTATTGTACGCCGGCCTCGGCGAGAGTCGCCTGCGCCAGCGCGAGCGCGCCCAGGACGCCGGCGCGCTCGCCGAGCGCGGGCGGCACGAGGTCGGGCGCGCGGACGTAACCCGCCAGCGTCTTCAGCGTCTCTGCGCGCACGCGGGCGAGCAGGCCGGCCGCGCGCATCACGCCGCCGCCCAACACGATGCGCGGTGGCGACAGCACGGCCGCGATGGCCGCGACGCCGAGGGCGAGATAGCGCGCTTGCAGCCGCCACGCCTCGTGTTCCGCGGGCAGCGTTTCCGGCAGCGCGCCCCAGCGCTGCGAGAGCGCGACCGCCGAGGCGAGACCCTCGAGACAATCACGATGATACGGACATGCGCCGGCGAAGGTGTCTGCGGAATCGCGCGTGATCGGAACGTGCCCCATCTCCGGATGCACGAGCCCGTGCACAGGACGAGCGCCGACGATGGCGCCGCCGCCGATGCCCGTGCCGACCGTGACGTAAACGAACGGATCGACGCCGCGTCCGGCACCCCAGCGATACTCCGCCAGCGCGGCGCCGTTGACGTCGGTGTCGAACGCGACGGGCACGGACAGCGTCCGCAGAGCGCCGACGACGTCGGCGCCGCGCCAGCCGGGCTTGGGTGTCGTCGTGATCCGGCCGAATGTCGGCGAGCTCCGGTCGAGATCGATGGGACCGAAGCACGCGGCGCCGACGGCGGTGATCTCGGTGTGCGCACGGAAGAACTCGAGCACGCGGCGCAGCGTCTCGGCGGGTGTGGTCGTCGGCACGGTCGTCTCGGCACGCACCTCGTCGGGGCCGGTGCCGACGGCACAGCGCACGCGCGTGCCGCCGGTCTCGACGCCGCCGACGAGCGGCGCGCGGCTCAGGCGGCCGCCACCTCGACGCGCGTGTCGTTGTAGCAGGCGCCCTCGGAGATGTCGGCGTGGTGCGTGGGCGCCAGCGCGGAGACGGTCTGGCCGTTGTCGCTCGTCTTCATCCACGCGCCCTTGAGCGAGCACACCACGCCGCGCGGCACCGCGTCGGTCACGCGCACGGGCAGGCGCACTTCGCCGAGGTCGTTCCACACCCGCACGCGCATTCCGTCGTGCAGCCCGCGCGTGCGCGCGTCGTCGGGATGGATCTCCAGCGGCGGCGTCTCCGCGTTGGCCGTGCACCCGCCGAACGTGGACGTCGTCCGGCGATCGGACGCCGGCGTGATGAGGATCAGCGGGTACGAGGAGGTGAACGGCCGATACGAGGGCAGCCGCGCGCCGAACTTCTTCTCGAGATACGACGAGGCCAGCTCGACCTTGCCGGACGGCGTCGTCGGCAGCACGTTGGCGAAGAGATTGGCCGGCGCGCCGTCGAACGTCATCAGCAGGGCGGCGTCCGGCGGAATCCGGCTCGGACGGACGCCTCCGAGCCGCGGATCGGCGCCGTCGATCGCGTCGTCCATGAGCTGGGCGTCGGTCGCGGTGAACGCGGGATCGTCGAAGCCGAAGCGCGCGGCGAGACGGCGGAAGATCTCGGTGTTGGGGAGCGCCTCGCCCTGCGGCGGGATCACGGGCTCGGCCCGCTGCAGCCAGTGCGTGCCGTACGCGGCGAACAGGTCGTCGTGCTCGAAGTGGCTGCACGCGGGCAGGATCACGTCGGCGTAGGCGAGGCTATCGGTCATCACCACGTCCGAGCCGACGATGAACAGATCCTCGCGCGCCAGTCCTCGGCGCATCCGGTTCTGGTCCGGGTGGACCACGAGCGGGTTGTGGTTGTAGATGAAGATCGCCTCGAGCGGCGGCGCCAGATTCGGATCGGTCAGGTGCCGGCCGACGTCGACGATGTTCAGCGTGCGCGTCCCCTTCGGCACGAAGTCCGGCCGCGCCAGCTTTGCCGGCGTCTTCGGGAACGCCCCGCGCGCGCCGTTGACGAGGCCGCCACCCTTCACGCCGAACTTGCCCGCGAGCGCAGGCAGTGCGAACGCCGCGCGCACCCCACTGCCGCCGTTCTGGTTGCGCTCGAGCCCGTTGCCGACGGCGACCGCCGCCGGCGAGATCGTGCGGAACCACTCCGCGAATTGCTGGACGTCGCGCTCGTCGAGCCCACACTCGCGGGCGGCGGCGGCGAGCGTCCACGGCCGCGCAAGGGCCATGTATTCGTCGTACCCGGCGACGTGGCGCTCGACGAACGCGCGATCGATCCCGCCGCGTCGCTCGAGCTCGGCGGCGATCGCCCACGCCAGCACGACGTCGGTGCCCGGCTTCACGGCCAGGTGCAGGTCGGCGCGCTCGGCGATCTTCGTCCGCTTCGGATCGACCACGACCAGCTTGGCGCCGTTGCGCCGCGCGCGGTCGACGAGCGGCGTGAGGTGCAATCCCGACCACGTGACGTTGTAGCCCCAGGCGACGATCAGGCGGCTGGCTTCGATTTCCTCCGGCGGAATACCGGGCGTCGCGGTGCCATAGGTGCCCGCCCACGCTTCGGTGCGGATGCCGCCGCACAGCGGCGCGCGGTCGAGCAGCGTCGCCCCGAGACGATGGAAGAAGCGCAGGTCCATCGAGGCGCCGGCGAGCATGCCGTGCGGACCGCCGTAGTTCAGCGGCATGATCGCCTGCGGTCCGTGCGCGGCGATCACGGCCGACAACCGCGCGTGCACGACGTCGAGCGCTTCGTCCCACGAGATTCGCTCGAAGCGGCCTTCGCCCTTCGCACCGGTGCGCCGCAGCGGCGTCGTGAGCCGGCCGGCTCCGTGCACGAACTCCGGGTACGACTCCGGGACCTTCGCGCAGAGCACACCGGCCGTGTACGGGTTCGCGCGCGACCCGCGGATCTTCGTGATGCGTCCGGCCTCGACGGTGACGGTGAGGCTGCAGGTATCGGGACAATCGAGGGGGCACACGCTCGGGCGCTCGACGGTCGATGTGGTCATGGCGTAGGAGTATAGTCCTTCCGCAACCAACAACGCCCGGTGGAGACGCCCATGACAGCCATCACTCAATCCGTCGACCTCGACCGTCGCGGCCGCGTGGCCGTGCTGACCGTCAACAACCCGCCCGTCAACGCGCTCAGTCAGCACGTGCGACAGGGTCTGCACGACGGTCTCAAGCAGGCCATTGCGGACTCGGCCACCCAGGCCATTGTCATCGCGTGCGCGGGACGCACGTTCATCGCGGGCGCGGACATCACGGAGTTCGGCAAACCGCCGGCCGACCCGAGTTTGCACAGCGTGCTCGACCTCATCGAGGGCAGCCCCAAACCGGTTGTCGCGGCGATCCACGGCACCGCGCTCGGTGGCGGTCTCGAGGTGACGCTCGCGTGTCATTACCGCGTCGGCGTGAAGGACGCGCGCTTCGGTCTGCCGGAGGTCAAGCTCGGTCTCCTGCCCGGCGCCGGCGGCACGCAGCGACTACCGCGCGTGGTCGGCGTCGAGAAGGCGCTCTCGATGATGGTGAGCGGCGATCCCATCCGCGCCGACGAGGCGCTGGCCTCCAGTCTCATCGATCAGATCGTCGACGGCGATCTCACCGCCGCGGGCGTGGCCTTCGCGGAAAAGGTGCTGAACGAGAAGCGGCCCCTCAAGAAGATCCGCGATCTCGACGACAAGCTGACGGCGGTGCGCGGCAAGCCCGAGGTGTTCGCGAGCTTCCGCAAGTCCGTCGCGCGCCAGACGCGCGGCTTCCGCGCCCCCGAGAACATCGTCAAGGCCGTCGAGGCGGCGGTGAGCCTGCCGTTCGATCAGGGTCTCAAGCGCGAGCGCGAGCTGTTCGTCGAGCTGCTGAACTCGCCCGAGTCCAAGGCGCAGCGCTATTTCTTCTTCGCCGAGCGCGAGGCCGCGAAGATTCCCGACGTACCGTCGGACACCGCGCCGAAGGACATCAAGAAGGCGGCGGTGATCGGCGCGGGCACCATGGGCGGCGGCATCGCGATGAACTTCGCCAACGTCGGCATCCCGGTGACCATCGTCGAGGTCGCGCAGGACGCGCTCGACCGCGGCCTCGGTGTCGTGCGCAAGAACTACGAGACCACGGCCAGCCGCGGGCGGCTGACGATGGCCGACGTCGAGAAGCGCATGGGGCTCATCAAGGGCACCACCGACTTCAACGCGATCGCGGATGCCGACATCGTCATCGAGGCCGTGTTCGAGGAGATGCCGATCAAAAAGGAAGTCTTCGCGAGGATCGACAAGCTCGCCAAGCGCGACGCCGTGCTGGCGACCAACACGTCGACGCTGGACGTCAACGAGATCGCCTCGGCCACGAGCCGGCCGGAGAGCGTGATCGGCACGCACTTCTTCAGCCCCGCCAATGTGATGAAGCTGCTCGAGAACGTGCGCGGCGCCAAGACCTCGAAGACCGCGATCGCGACGGCGATGGCCGTCGGGCGCCGCATCAACAAGGTCCCCGTGCTGGTCGGCGTCTGCTACGGCTTCGTCGGCAACCGCATGCTTCACCAGCGCGGCATCCAGGCCGAGAAGCTGATTCTCGAGGGCGCGCTGCCCCATCAGGTCGACCGTGTGCTCTACGACTTCGGCTTCCCCATGGGGCCGTTCGCGATGGGCGATCTCGCCGGCCTCGACGTCGGCTGGCGCATCCGCAAAGGCCGCGGCGTGAAGTCGCCGGTCGCCGACCGCATCTGCGAGCTCGGCCGCTTCGGGCAGAAAACGGGCGCCGGCTACTACAAGTACGACGAGAAGCGGAACCCGACGCCGGATCCCGACATCGAGAAGATCATCGTCGACGTCTCGACGGAGCTGGGCATCACGCGCCGGCCGATCTCCGACGAGGAAATCCTCCAGCGACTGCTCTATCCGATGGTCAACGAGGGCGCCAAGATCCTCGAGGAAAAGATCGCGATCCGCGCCAGCGACATCGACGTGATCTGGGTGTACGGGTATGGCTGGCCGGTCTATCGAGGTGGCCCGATGTTCTGGGCCGACTCGATCGGGCTCAAGGCCCTGCGCGACAAGATCCTCGAGTTTCAGAAGAAGACCGGCGACGCGTTCTGGACGCCGGCGCCGCTGCTGAACCGGCTCGCCGACGCCGGCAAGGGCTTCCTCGACCGCTGACGTTGAGGGACGGCCCCCACGTCGGCGGAGAAGTCTAGGAGCGGCGCGAGCGGCGCAGGACCGCCGCGACGACGAGACCGGCGCCGCTGAGCAGGAGCACGGTCGGCTCGGCGTTCGTTTGCGTTGGCCGCGCGTTCCGCGCTGTGAAGACGGTGGCCTGCGCGACCGCGAGGCGCGGCACGATGTGCAGGGCCCGCTCTCGGGTGTGCAGCGCGCTGCTCAGTCGCGCAGCCGCCGCG
>Ga0066677_10000400_pt1 | contig 14347 bp, 13 predicted proteins | sample GraSoiAngelo_126_FD_62299 | JGI IMG/M metagenome (GOLD analysis project Ga0066677, IMG submission 62299) | Grasslands soil microbial communities from the Angelo Coastal Reserve, California, USA - 14_0927_09_20cm | ecosystem: Environmental > Terrestrial > Soil > Grasslands | place: USA... | reverse complement strand
GGGCGCGGGGCGCGGGATGAGGCTGCGGGCTGCGGAATGCGACGCGGGACGCGAAACTCTCACTCTCCTTCCCACTCTCGTGGCTTCGCCTTTAGGCGGAAGAACGAGGTCCGAGATCCGAGGCCAGCCGCCGCTTCCCATGCACGCGACGTTGACCAAATGCGCAGACCCACGGACACGTGACTCATGATGTGACCTATGATGAGCCGATGGCCGAGCGACCGTATCGCGCGGGAGATTCCCTCGAAGATAGTTGCCGCGTGTGCAAGACGGACCGCCTGCATACGGTGATCGCGGCGGACGCGGATGGCACACCGCTTCGCGTCTCGTGCGGCTACTGCGGAAGCGAACACAATTTCCGCGGCGGCGCGCGCATCGCGACCGTGTCGGCGGCAGCGTCCGTTCCCCGCGTGAGTGCGCCGAGATCAACCGCGTCGCGGCCGGCTCGCGACCCGTTTCCGCTCGTCGGCGATCGAGAAAGGATCAGTGACGTGGATATCGAGCTGTTGCTGCGGCGTGTGATTCGCGAAGAGTCGGGGTTGACGCCCGCGGTCCCCGCCGACAAGTGGCGGGATGGTACGCTTATCCTCCGGCCTGGCACCGCGGGACTGCAGGAAAAGACCTGGCCGATCGAAACGTTCTTTCACAAGATCGTGATGCTGCGGAACCGGCTTCGCACGCTGGAACAGCAAGTCAACGCGCTCGACGCGCCGGAAGACGTCAAGGTGAAGCTGCAGGGCTATATCACCGGCTGTTACGGATCGCTCACGAGCTTCAACGTGCTGTTCGCGGAAGAAGAGGATCAGTTCCGTGGCTCTGGCAGTCCCGAAGCCTGAAGCCCGAAGCCTTCTACGGATACAACCGGCTCGTCGTCCAGAATCCGCCGCTCTTCAGATACAACACCCGATCGTGCAGGCGATCGGGACGGCCGTACCAGAACTCCATTCGATCGGGAACGACGCGGAGGCCCCCCCAGTACGGCGGGCGTGGCACCGCGCGTCCGTCGAAACGCTCTTCGATTTCGCGTGTTCGCGCCTCGAGCGCGGCGCGTGACGGCAGGTCCGCGCTCTGTTCCGATGCCCACGCGCCGATCTGGCTCCCGCGCGGGCGCGCGTCGAAGTACGCGTCCGATTCTTCCGGCGGGACGCGCTCGACGCGCCCTTCGATTCTGATCTGCTCCTCGAGTGCAGGCCAGTGGATGCACAGCGCGGCGTATGGATTCCCCGACAGTTCAGTCCCCTTGCGGCTGTTGTAGTTCGTATGGAACACGAATCCTCGATCGTCCACGTGACGGATCAAGACAATGCGCACGGCTGGGCGTCCGCCGAGGTCGGCCGTTCCCAGCGCCGCTGGCGCCGTATCGACGCCGCGTTGTTCCGCACGAGCCGCGGCGCGGATGTACTCAGCGATGGGATCGGCGATGGTCATCCATTCGATGTTCGCATGAAAGCGCAACACGGCGCGAAGGCCAGGGGCGCGTTGGATGCCGGTACGGAAGCTGCACAAGATTGCACAGAGCTTGGAGGGATCACCATGTTCAGGGGACTTGTGAAACTCGTGCTGGTTATCGTCATCGTCGTCGCGGCAGCCGCGTTTTTCCTCGGGTGGTACAGCGGCGGCCGCGGTCACGCCCCGGTGCAGGCGCCAGCGGTTGGAACCAGCGGTCACGTCGACGCGTCGCGTGCGCGCGAAGTCGGCGCGAAGGTGGGGCAGACGACGGCGGACGCGGCAAATCGCGCAGGCGAATTACTCAGCGACGGCAGCCTGACGGCGAAGATCAAGACGAAAATGACACTCGATGATCTCGTGCAGGCGCGTTCGATCGATGTGACGACGACGAATCACGTTGTCACCTTGAAGGGCAGCGTGCGGTCGCAGGCGGAACACGAACGGGCGGTCCAGCTTGCGCGCGAGACCGCAGGCGTTACCCGCGTCGTGGACAATCTTACGGTTTCACGCTGACGCTGCGATTGGGGCGCGGGAAGGGCTCCGGCCGGCTGTCGCCGTTGCCGAGCAGGAGCCGTGCGAAGAACGATCGCTTCTGCGCCCGCGGCGGTGTGGTGCGTACCATCGAGTGCGCGGCGGACGCTGGGGCGCGAGGTGATGCGACTGTCGGGACCGCGACCACCTCAGTCAATATCGATACGGATGCATTCCGCCGTTCCGGCGTCGCGGCCTGTCTGGATGAGACAGCCTGAACGGATTCGACCGGCGCCGTCGAGCGCAGGGCGAACCCTCCGCCAACCAGCAGGGCAGTAGTGCCCATCATGAGCAGCACGCGCGAGCGCATACGGCCGATTCTACCAGCGAAGGGCCTGCCTGCTTTCGCCCCGCCGGAGCTCTCGCGTACGTGAGGCGTCGGCTTGGCAACCCGCCTCTGCGCGAGAGCCAGACACCGCGAAGCGGCTGTCGTCGCCTGGCCGGCGCGATCGCATACATCAGGCGAAGGCTGGCGAAAAGTCCAGATATGGACTATCATCTCCACATATGGACACACGAGCCTCGCGTCTCCGCCGCGATTCCATGCCCGCGATACCGGTCGCGCACCGGCCCGACCCGGCGGTCCGGCGCCGGATGTCGGGACCCGCGCTGGTCACATTTTTCAAAGTCGCGGAGGCGTGGGGTCTGAGTGTCGCAGATCAGCGCGCGCTGCTTGGCTGGCCGGCCGCGTCAACCTTCCACAAGTACAAAGGCGGAGAGCACGGCACGCTGGCGTTCGACACGCTGACGCGCATCTCGCTGGTGCTCGGCATCTACAAGGCGCTGCAGGTGTTGTATCCGGATGTGACGCTCGCGGACGGCTGGGTCCGTCTCCCGAACACCAATCCGATCTTCGGGGGCCGGCCTGCCCTCACGTTGATGGTTGAGGGTGGCATCGACGGTCTGTTGCAGGTTCGTCGACTGCTCGACGCACGGCGCGGCGGACTGAGCTGAACGAATGACCGCTCCGCCGACCGCGCGCATCAGCTGGCGCGATACGGCGCGTTTGGTGCCGAGCCGCTACCCCTCCGCCGGCTTGTTCGATAAGGTGGCGTCAGCCGACGACCTGGAGCTCGTGATCGAGCTCGAAGCATGGACGAACGATCGCGTGAACACCGAGGTCGGTTTGGTTCACGCGGTGCCGCCGGAGGAGTGGATCGCAGGCAAGCCGATGTCGTCGGTGATCATGGCGGCGTTCTGTCATCCGAACCCGCTCGGCAGCCGCTTCTCGAGCCCGCAGCGTGGGGCATGGTACGCCGGCCGGCACCTCGACACGGCGATCGCCGAGTCGCTCTTTCACCGCGGCCGCGAACTGGAGGAAGTCGGCGTCACCGATGCGCGCATGGAAATGCGGCTTTATCGCGCCGATTTCAGGAACACGTTTCACGATCTGCGCGGTGGGGATCCGTCGTTTGCACGTTTCCTCGATCCCGACTCCTACGCCGCATCGCAGGCGCTCGCCGCGCGACTGCTCGCCAGCGGATCGAATGGGCTGGTCTACCCATGCGTCCGTTCGGCTGGCGGCGAGTGCATCGCGTGTTTCCGTCCACCGCTGGTAGCGGGCGTGCGGACCGGCGGTCATTATGAATTCCGCTGGCAGGCGGACGCCGCTCCCCTGGTGCGCCGCATCGCGACCGGCTGATACACTCGGTCGGGGGAACGCACATGCGTTGTGAGCACGTGAATCAGGTTCGTGACGTCCAGCCGCGCACGCCACAGGGATGCGAGGAGTGCCTGGCGATCGGCAGCCGCTGGGTCCATTTGCGATTGTGCCGCAGTTGCGGCCACGTAGGCTGCTGCGACTCGTCGCCGAACAAGCATGCGACGAAGCATTTCCACGCCACGCACCATCCAATCATCACGTCATTCGAACCGGGTGAGGACTGGTCGTGGTGCTACGTGGATCAGGACGAGGTCGAGGTGTGATGATAAGGCGCGCGTGTGCGCGAGGGCTGCGATTATCGGGCGATCACGACCTTCTCGTCGCGTCTGAGGAGTCCGAACTCGCGGCGCGCAACGGCCTCGATCGTTGCGGGGTCGTTCTTCAGCGCCTGCGCGCGTGCGCGAAGCCTTGCGTTCCCGGCGCGCAGCGAATCAATCTCCGCGGTGAGCGCGGCGCGGTCGTGGCGCGCGCGCACCGTCGCCGTCAATCCGCGGTCGCCCGCCAGCGCGTTCCCCAGCAGGATCGCCGCCGCGAAAATGATCAACAGCCGGCCGCCGCGCATGTCGCGTTGCTTCATCATCAGCTCGCGAAACTACCAGAAGGCGATCGAAAGTACAAGTTCTTTGTGACCACGGAAGGACACGGAAGAACGCGGATAAGAAGCGGTTTCCGTGTCACCCCGTGTACATCGGTGGTCGACTACGCTTCGATCGATATCAGCGGGTGCCGAGATCGAGGTGCGTTGCCGATGCGCGATGTGCGGTTGTGGAAGTGGTGGGTCCTGGTGGTGTTGATCATCAGCGGACCCTGGTTCGGATTCGTGTCGCGGCCACAATGGCGCGACGTGAACTGGGTGCCGTTCGCCGATCCCGTGGACAAGCCCCGCGACCTTCTTCAGAACCTATTTCTCTTCGTGCCGTTCGGCTGGTCGTACGCATCTACGCGTCGGAACAGAGTCGCGCTCGCTGGCGCTCTCGCGCTCGCTCTGGCGATCTCGTCGATCGCGGAGTCCACCCAACTATTCAGCACCGAGCGGTATCCGTCGGCAACCGATGTTCTGATGGCGCTCTTCGGCACCGCGCTTGGATTCAGCGGCGCCTTTGCGTGGCGCAATCGAGAGCTGCCGTGACGAGCGTCACTCGAGCTTGAGGCCTTCGAGCGGCGCGACAGGCGTACTTGACGCCGGGGACCTGGCGACAGGGCGGCGACGAATCAGCTCCAGTCGGCGCGTTGTTCAGCGAGCACGCCTTGGACGGTATTCGCACGAAATTGGTTGGCGGAGGATTGACGTCGGCCAAGCCACCTCCGAGGGGTTGGTTAGGGCGATTGCCCGTCGGGGCTTGGACGTGCCGTCCAATCCGGTCAACCGAAGGACCCGAGAGCGTATGGAAGGGCATTGCGCCGGCATGCCGGTTATGGTACAACCCGCACCGGCAACTGAGATATCAGTCTGCCGGCCCCTATCGCACCTTCAGGTCAGACAACGGTCCCGCGTCTCGACCCTTCAGGAGGCTGGACATGTCCGTTCGCCGAATCCCCTGGGTAATGGGCGTACTCCTCTTACTTCCCGCGCTCCTGCTCGCGCAGAGCTTCAACGGCGCGATCACCGGCGTGGTCCGCGACAGCTCCCACGCGGTGGTCCCTGACGCCGCGCTGACGCTGCGAAACGTCGCGACGGATCAGACGGTCGCCGCGACGGTCTCGGGATCTGACGGCGAGTATTCGTTCCGGAACCTCGCACCCGCCAAGTACGAAGTCACCGCGACGAAGGCGGGCTTCCGGCAGGTGATTTTGCCCAACATCGACGTGACGCTCAGTTCCGTGCAGCGCGTCGAGATCGAGTTGCCGGTCGGCGCACAGAGCGAGCGCGTCGAGGTCGTCGGCGGTTCCTCGGTGCTCAGCACGAGCGGCACGCAGGAACACGGCATCTCCCCCGAGACCCTGCAGGAACTGCCGCTGCTCATGAATAGCGGTCCGCGTGCAGCTGCAAGCTTTGCGATCCTCATGCCCGGCGTCAGCACAGGCGGACGCGCGAACGCGTTCGACGCGCGGATCAATGGAGGCCTGCAGTCTGGCGACGAGGCGACTGTCGACGGCGTCAGCATGCAGCAGGGCTTCATGAGCCAGGGCGGCATGGTGTCGATCTTCCAGGACTTCCCGATGTCGCCGGACATGGTGAGCGAAGTGAAGGTTCTCACGTCGAACTATGCCCCTGAATATGGGAACTCGCTCTCGGGGCAGATCATGGCGGTCACCAAGTCGGGCGGCAGCACCTTCCATGGGGCCGTGTTCGACTTCCATCGCGACAATTCGCTGAGCGCGAGGCAGTGGGGCGCCGCTGAGGCGAGTCCGTTCAACAGGAACAATTACGGGGCGAATATCGGCGGTCCCGTAAAGGTGCCCGTGCTCTGGTCCGATCGGATGAAGAGCTACTTCTACTTCAACTACGAAGGGTATCGACAGGTCGGAGGCGCGAACCAGCCGACGTTGTCAATCCCATCGCTCGCCGAGCGGAACGGCGACTTCAGAGACTGGCGGGATTCCGCCGGAAACCTGATTCCGATCTACGACCCCTCGACGATCAGGCCCGACGGGCAGGGCGGATTCCTCAAAGATCCGTTCATGGGATGTGATGGAAATACTCCGAATGTTATTTGCCCAACGCGCATCGACCCGACCGTGAAGGCATGGCTGGCCGCGCTGCCACAGCCGACGAGCGGCGGTCCGCTCAACAATTTCCTGGGACCCGCGATCCCCGACACGATTCTGGGCAACTCGGACTACTACATGGGGCGCTACGATCTGCAGATCGGCAACAAGGATCATGCGTTCCTGAGCATCTGGCATCAGCGTGCGCCCGCGAAATTCGTCTCTACGCTCCCGCAGCCGATTGCCAACGAAACGTATTCCGATCCGCAGAACTCGTGGGTCAGCCGGTTCAACTACGACCGTGCGTTCTCCTCGACGCTCCTGAATCACATGTCGATGGGATATTTGAATCGGAACGAGGGGTACGGTTCCGTCAACGCGAAATTCGTGGACGACTTTGCAAAAATCGCCGGCGTTGCGGGGCACAACGTGCCGCCGCAATTCCAGTTCAGTGACGGATTCACGCAACTCGGACAGAACGCGGGCGTCAACGTCGGCAACATCACGACTCGTCCGACGTTCATCATCAACGACCTGGTGACGTGGACCCGCAATAGGCACACGTTGAAGTTCGGGATGGAGTACCGCAAGATCATGGGGAACCTCCATGCGAACACCAATCAGGCCGGCACCTTCAACTTCGGTCGCGGCGCGACGGGCCTCCTCGGGATCAACAGCGGCAGCCCCGTCGCCAGTTTCCTGTTGGGCGCCGTCGATAATGGCAACGTTGCCTTCCGGTCCGTTGACTCGTGGTATGCCCGACAGCACGCGTGGGTCCTTCACGCTGGCGACACGTGGCGCGCGAATGAGAAACTGACCCTCGACTACGGCCTGCGGTGGGACTATTTCTCGCCGTCGAGCGAGAAATACGATCACTCGTCTTTCTTCGATCCTGTGGGCGCCAACCCGGGCGCGGGTGGCCGTCCGGGGCGCCTGGCATTCGCCGGCACGGGTTACGGCGAGGCGAGCTACGGCGCCCGTTACCCCGAAAAGGCGTGGTACGGCGGCTACGCGCCGAGACTCGGCGCCGTCTACTCGCTGAATGACAAGACGGTGGTTCGAGGCGGCTACGGGATTTTCTACACTCAGGCGTTCTATCCCGGCTGGGGCGGGGGCATCGGGCTGGATGGGTTCTCAGCGAACCCGTCGTTTTCGAGCACTCTGGGTGGGATTCAACCAGCCTTCCTGCTGTCGCAGGGTTTCCCCCAGAACTTCCAGTCGCCTCCAACCATCCAATCCGATTTCCAAAACGGACAGGGCATCCTGTACCGGCCGCTCGACGCCAACAAGCGGTCCTATTCGCACCAGTGGAATATCACCGTCGAACGCGAGCTGCTCAAGAACATCTCGTTGAGCGTCGCGTATGTCGGGACCGCCGGACGCCGGTTGCCGTCGAGCATCGACGCCGACAATGCGATCGATCCGAAGTTCCTCTCGATGGGCAGCGCGCTCTATGACGAGTTCCAGCCGGGTATGACGAGCCTGGACGGCGTGGCGCTTCCCTATGCCGGCTGGGTCGAGCAGATGACCGGCTGCGCGCCGTCAGTGGCGCAGGCGCTCAGACCGTTCCCGCAGTACTGCGACAGTCTCGCGGGCCTGAACCAGAATCGCGGCGAGTCGCAGTACCATTCGCTGCAGACGAAACTGGAACGGCGATTTACGAATGGCTTCTACGCGCTCGTCTCGTACACGCTCTCGCGGACGGTGTCGAACGGCTCGGACAACACGCAGAACGAAGCGACGACGTGGAGCGGGGCGCACGGCGTGATCTCTCCGTTCGAAAAGAGTCGAACGAAGGCCGTCACCATGGACGATTCGCCGCACGTGTTGTCGGCAGCCTTCGTCTACGAGCTGCCTGTCGGATCCGGGAAGAAGTATCTGAACCAGGCCGGCGCGGCCAATGTGTTGCTTGGCGGCTGGCAGGTCAGCACGATTTTCCGGTATTCGTCGGGGCTGCCGTTCTTCTTCCGTGTGAACGGAACGGCGTGCAACGTGCCGGGCCAGTTCCGGGCTGGATGCATCCCTGCGATCGTCAAGCCCGACGCAGTCTTCGCGCAAGATAAAGGCAGCTACGATCCGAACGCGGGGCCGCTGTTCAACAGAGATGCGTTCGAGCCCTTGTCGGCGTTCAACTTCTATTTCGGTCGCGGCAACCGTATCGAAGAAAACGCCCGCGGGTTCGCATACCGCAATCAGGACCTGTCGTTCATCAAGAACACCAGACTGCCGGGCGGCAGGAACGTGCAATTGAGGCTGGAGCTGTTCAACATGTGGAACTGGCACGTGTTCGGCTCGAGTGGGTTCGACGCCTCAACGGGTGCCTTCGACGTCGACCTGTCAAGCCCGACGTTCGGCAAGTGGAAGGGAGGCGTGAGCGACCCGAGGAGCATCCAGATTGCGGCGCGGATTGAGTTCTAACCACGGATCCCACGGATCCCACGGATGAAGAGCTTCTAGCGCTTCCGAGTCTCGTGGCTTCCAGCCTAAACTGGAAGCCACGAGCAGCTCCTATGGATGCGCGGCTTCGCTCCACGGTCACTCTCCTCCTCGTTCTGCTGACGACAATCCTTGTTGGCGCGCAGGATCTGGCGCCTGCAGTCGCGGAACGCTTCTCCCAGGGCGTTGCCGATCTCAAGGCTGGTCAGCTCGATACCGCCGAAGCGGCATTCCGCGAGGTCCTCCGCTCGGGCGGCGAGCGCGCATTCGTCCATCACAATCTCGGCCTCGTCCTGCGTGAGCGCGGCCGTGACGCCGACGCGCTCAGCGAATTTCGCGCGGCAGTGAAGCTGGACCCGTCGTTCGGACCGGCGCGGCTGCTCGCCGGCACGACCCTGCTGGCGCTCAAGCGCGTCCGCGAAGCGCGATCGGAGCTCGAGAGCGCGGTCCGCCTGATGCCGCGCGAAGTCGCGGCGCATCTCCAGCTCGCCGAGGCGTGCCAGCGTCTCGCCGACCGCGCATGCGTCGCGGACACGTATGGCCGCGTCGTCCAGCTTGCGCCTGCCGACCCGGAATATGTCTACCGGCTCGGCTCGGCATATTTGAGTCTCTCCGAGTGGGCGCACGAACGCCTCGCGAAGGTCGCTCCAGATTCCGCCCGCGTGCAACAGGCTCTCGGCCGCGAGTACATGCGCCAGGGGCAGACCGATCGCGCCGTGGACGCCTTGCACCGCGGCGTCGAGGCGGATCCAACACTGCCGGATCTTCATTTGATGCTCGCCCGGATTCATTTCGACGCCGGACGGCTGGAGGATGCATCGCACGAGATCGCAGGGGAACTGGCCCTCGTTCCTTTCAGCAAGGACGCGCTCCAGCTGAAGGATCGGATAGAAGCGGAGCGCAATCCGGCACCGGTCAAAATTTCTGACCCTCTCCTGTCGCCATCGTCAACGGCGCTGTCCTCATCTGATCGACGGGAAATTGACGCGGCAATCGGCGCGCGAGACTGGGAGCGTGCCGAGCGGCTCCTGGCGAACCAGATTGAGCGCCAGCCGGCCGGGCAGTCGCGGGACTTGCTCATCCTCATCGCGCGCGTGTTCTTTCTCGACGGAAAACCGCTGAACACGGCCGTCGCCCTCAAGAAAGCGGATGCGATAGCGCCGCTCGATCGCGACGCGCGCTTCACGCTTGCGCTTGCCTACGTGCGCCTCGGCCGCGCCGACTGGGCCAGACCCGAGCTCGAAAAACTGGTCCAATCAGATCCGAACAGCGCCGAGTGCCGGTACTGGCTTGGACGCCTCGACTACGACGCCGGGCAATATGCCGCCGCGATCGCGCGTTTCAACGAAGCACTGGCGCGTGACGCGACGTTCATGCGGGCGCACGACAACCTGGGACTCTGCTACGAAGCCCTCAACGACGCCGACCAGGCGATCGTGCACTATCGCGAGGCGATTCGCCTGAACCGCGAGGCACAGACGAAGTCACCGTGGCCGCCAACGAATCTCGGCATCCTGCTCGGTCAACGCGGGGCGCTCGAGGAAGCCGGCGCGCTGTTGCGTGAAGCGCTTGGCTACGACGACAACTTCGCGAACGCGCACTACCAACTGGGGAAACTTCTGGAGCAGCAAGGGCAGACCGAGCAGGCAATAGCGGCGCTCAAGCGCGCCGTCGCGCTCGATCCGACCTACCCGGAGCCTCATTACGTCCTCGCGCGCATCTATCGCCGCCTGGGTCAGACGGCGCAAGCCGATGAAGCGCTCGCGACGTTCTTACGTCTTCGCGCGGCGCGCGATGAGAAGCCGCGATGAGCGCCGTATCGCTTCACAGCATTTTCGTGGTCGCGGCCGCGCTGTTATTCGGACAGCCGCCCTCCGACGTCCGCGCGCCTCGAGTCCCTGCGCAACTGGTGGAAGAACTCACGGCCTTGCTGGATTCAGGTGAACTGACGCCTGCCAAGGCGCGGGTGGAGCAGGCGCTTCGGCGATATCCGTCCGATGCAACCCTGCACAACATCGCCGGTGCCATCGAAGCGCAGCAGGGCGCGTACGGAGCGGCCGAACGTCATTTCCGCTTGGCGATGCACGCGCAGCCGCGTATGGCGCCCGCATACCTCAACCTTGGGCGGCTCTATCAGGAGCACGCGCGAGAGGATGCCGCCGCGCTGCCGAAGGCGCTGGCCGTTTACCGGGAGCTGTTGCGGTTTGATCCTGCGAATGCCGAAGGCCTGTATCAGGCGGCCTACGTGGCTGCCTGCACCAGCGATTGGGAAGCATCACGCGCGCTCCTCGAACGGCTGCCTGACGCGTCGCGATCCGGACCCCAGGCACTCGCACTGCTCGCAATTGATCTCGCGGCTCTCGGGGATCGTGCTCGCGCCGCGCAGGTCGCTGCCAGGCTGCTCGCACATCCCGGCTTGACGGACGAGGACGTGCGCGCGGTCATCGGTCGCACGACAGACGATGATCTCGTGGAGCGGCTGCTGACGGGCCTCGATGAACGTGGGCTCGCGTCAGCGGACTCCCTTCGTCAGCTCGGCCTGCTCGAAACGCGCCGCGAGCGATTCGATCGCGCACGCGACCTGCTGGAACGCGCGATGAGGGCTGCGGCAGGCGCGACGGCGCCGCTGCTGCTCGATCTGGCCCGGGCAGCATACAAGCAGAAGGATTTCCAGGGCGCCCTGGGTTACCTGGCGCACGCTCGTGAGCTGGAGCCGCAGAATGCGGAGGTTCATTTCTTTTTTGGCATCGCCTGCGTCGAGCTCAATCTTGGGAGCGAAGCGTACGACGCACTGAAGAAAGCCGTTACGTTGGCGCCCGACAACGCATCCGTCAACTACGCGATGGGAGCGGTTGCGATCCATCGCCATGAACCATCCGAGGCCCTGCCGTACTTCGAGGCGTACGTCCGCCTCAGGCCCGAGGACCCACGCGGCCGGTTCGCTCTCGGCGCCGCGCGCTTTTATAGCAACGAGCTCGACGCCGCTCGCGCCGATCTCGATCGGGCTGCGCGGTTCGCCGAAACGGCCGCCGGTGCGCACTACTTTCTCGCAAAGATCGCGCGGCAGCTGAACGAGTACGAGAAGGCCCGCGAGGAAATCGATCAGGCGTTGAAGGCGGACCCGGAGTATGCGGACGCGTGGTCGGAGCTGGGTTACCTGCAGACGCGAAGCGGTGAGTACCAAGCGGCGGACCAATCGCTCATGAAGGCCATCGCCAGAGACCCGGGCAACTATGCCGCTGCCGTGAATCTGGCGGCGCTCTACGCGCGCACCCGAGATCCACGCCGTGAAGAGCAGGCGGCACGGCTCGCGGCGCTGCAGGAAAAACGATCGCTTGCCGCCCAGGAGTTTCTCCGGATCATTCAGGTGGTGCAGTAAACATGATGGCTGGCTCCTGCAGCGTCCTGTGCAGCGTTGTCCTTGCGATCGCGTTGTCGATGAACGGTGCGGATACCGGGCTGAGCGACGCCTTCAAGGCGCTCTACGCGGGCGATCCCGATCTGGCGCTGCGACTCTCGTCCGAGTACCTGAAGGGGCATTCGACCGATATCAACGGTCTGGTGCTGGCGGCGCGCGCGCAGATCGCGCGCGACGACTATGAGGCTGCGTACGATATCCTTCGCAAGGCGCTCGCCGTGGACGCTCGGAATCCCGACGTCCTGTATTTCCTCGGAATCGTCTCCGGTCAGCTGGCGACGCGCGCATTCGATAGGCTGGGTGAGCTGGCGCCTGACGGCGCGCGCGTCCATCAGCTCCTCGCGCAATCGTTGAAACTGCAGGACAAGCCTGTCGAAGCCGTCGCCGAGTACGAGCTCGCGTTGAAGGCGAACCCCAATTCGCTGGACGCGCTGCTGGAGTTCGCCGAGCTTCGCCGCGAAGAATCCAATTGTGACGAAGCGTCGGCGCTCTACGAGCGCGCCGAGCGCGTGAAGCCGACCTATGAAGGAGCGTTCGGTCTTGGCGTCTGTCTCGCGAGGCAGTTCGATCATGCGCGCGCAGTCGAACAGTTTCGTCAGGCGTTGAAGCATGATTCGCAATCGGCGCCTGCATACTTCGAGCTTGGCAGCTCGCTCTTGCGACTGCGCGACGCTGCCGCGGCCGCCGGCGCACTCGAACACGCCGTGCGAATCGAGCCTCGAATGCGTCAGGCGTACTATGTCCTCGGCCGCGCATATCAGGCGATGGGTCTGGCCTCGCGTGCGCAGCAGGCGTTTGCGCGCGCCGACGCGCTCGCGCGAGCCGAGCGTGAAGGGGACATCAAGGTGCTCGGGGCTCACCCTGCACCGCGGCGCGGGCCGGTGCCGCCGAAGATTCCGCAATGAGTGCTCGCGCCCTCATTGGCTGTAGCGTCGCTTGCGCTTCGCTCTTCGCGGCGCAGGAGATTCCGACGAAGCGTCTGCAGCCGGCGTCACCACACGCTACGGCCGGTGTGACGTATCGCGACGTCACGAACCTCGCCGGATTATCCAGCTTCAAACACGTCTCTGGAACGCCGGAGAAGAACTACATCATCGAAGCAACGGGCTCTGGCGTGGCGCTCTGGGATTTCGATAACGACGGACTCGTCGATATCTATCTGGTCAATGGCTCGACCATCGATCGCCTCCAGCGCGGCGACCCGGCGCCGGCCGCGGCGCTCTTCCGGAACAACGGGAATGGCACCTTCACCGACGTTACGATCGAGCGCGGGGTGGCGAACGAGCGATGGGGCCAGGGTGTCTGTGTCGGCGACTTCGACAACGACGGATTCGAGGATCTGTTCGTCACGAACTTCGGGAAGAACCGCTTGTATCGCAACGATGGCGGCCGTCGGTTCACCGACATCGCCGAGACCGCGCACGTCGCTGACGACAGCTGGTCTACTGGTTGCGCATTCGGCGACTACGACGGTGATGGTTGGCTGGACCTCTTTGTCGCCGGCTACGTCAGCCTCGACCTCAAGCATCTGCCACCGCCGGCCAATCCTGAAGCGGCGGGCCCCGCGAACACGTCATCCGAACCGAACCGCGCCTCGCCGGAAAGCGGCTCGCGCATGGGGGCGTCGTATTCACCGGGCGCATCGCGGTGCACGTATCGCAGCGAACGCGTCATGTGCGGTCCGCGCGGCCTGAAGGGCGCACCAGATCATCTCTATCGAAACAATCGTGACGGCACGTTCACCGACGTCAGCGGTGAAGCCGGCGTCGCCGATCGCAACGGGCTGTATGGTTTCGGCGTCGCGTGGTTCGACATGGACGATGACGGGCGGCTGGATCTCTTTGTCGCGAACGACTCCGGGCCGAATTATCTCTATCGCAATCTCGGGTCCGGTCGTTTCGAAGACGTGAGTTATCCGTCAGGTGCGGCGCTCGACGCGCAAGGCCGGGAACAGGCGCACATGGGTGTCGCGGTGGGCGACTACGACAATGACGGGCGCGACGATCTGCACGTCACGAATTTCGCCAACGACTTCAACGTCCTGTATCACAACGACGACGGCCGCAGCTTCAGCGATGTGACAGCGCCGCTCGGCCTGACGCTGCCCACCATGCCGTTTCTCGGCTGGGGAACCGATTTCGTGGACTACGACAACGACGGCTGGCTCGACTTGCTCGTGGTGAACGGACACGTGTATCCCG
>Ga0066677_10000399_pt1 | contig 14369 bp, 9 predicted proteins | sample GraSoiAngelo_126_FD_62299 | JGI IMG/M metagenome (GOLD analysis project Ga0066677, IMG submission 62299) | Grasslands soil microbial communities from the Angelo Coastal Reserve, California, USA - 14_0927_09_20cm | ecosystem: Environmental > Terrestrial > Soil > Grasslands | place: USA... | reverse complement strand
GGGGTGCGGGGTGCGGGGTGCGGGGTGCGGGGTGCGGGGTGCGGGGTGCGGGGTGCGGGGTGCGGGATGCAGTGCAGCGTGAAGTAGGCCGGGTCTTCAGACCCGGCTCTCAGGTTCGGAGGCCGGTTGCGGTATTTGCCGTCAACCGTCCTCCGTCCGTGGTTCTCCGTTACGTCGCCCAGGCCATCCCGCTCTTGCTGAGCGGCAGCGTCCGAATGCGCTTGCCTGTGGCGGCGAAGATCGCGTTGCAGACCGCCGGCAGCAGCGGCGGCAGCGCCGGCTCGCCCATCCCGGTCGGCGGGAACGTGGTCTGCAGGAAATGCACTTCGATCTCCGGCGGCGCCTGTGCGATGCGCGTGGGCTGGTACTGGGTGAAGTTCGACTGCACCGCGCGTCCGCCTTCGAACGTCATTTCCCACGCCATGAGGTGGCTGAGGCCTTCGATGACCGAGCCTTGCACCTGATTGATGGCCATGCTCGGGTTGACGATCTGGCTGCCGACGTCGCCGGCGACCCAGACCTTGTTCACTTTCAGCGCGTTGCCAGCCACGCGGACTTCCGCGACGTGCGCGAAATATCCGCGGTGCGAGTACTGGAATGCCACGCCCATGCCGGTCCCGGCCGGGAGCTTGCGCGTGCCCCAGGCCGACTTCTCGCGCACGAGCTTCAGTACGCCGGTGGCGCGCGACGGATCGAACCCATCGCTGTCCTTCTCAGTCTTCTTGCGCGGGCCGGTCAACAGGGCGAGTCGGAAGTCGATCGGATCCTTTCCCGCGGCCTGCGCGAGCTCGTCGATGAACGACTGGAAGACCCACGAAAACGCGTTACTGCCCGGCGCGCGCATCGCGTAGGTGGGCACGCCAAGGGGCATGAGGCTGGCGCCGAACGAAAAGTCGTCGACGAAGCTCGCGGGGAACTGGCTCCCGGCAATGCCGGCCGACGCAGCGAACTGCTGTCCTTCGCCGTAGCTGACGAAGTGGTTGCGCCACGCGACGAGATTGCCTGACGCGTTGATGCCACCCTTGAGGAAGTGGAACCCGCCCGGACGATAGTGATCGTGCTGCATGTCGTCTTCGCGCGTCCACAGCAGCTTCACGGGCACGCCGACCTGTTTCGCGATGGCGGCCGCTTCGACCATGTAGTCGTTGGTCAGACGCCGTCCGAAGCCGCCGCCGGCACGCATCAGGTGAATCTTGATATCCCCTTCAGAGACACCGAGTGTTTTCGAGACGAGCTGACGGCCGGCCTGCGGCGTCTGTGTTGGCGCCCAGATCTCGAACGTGCCGTCCTTGAAGAGCGCGGCGCAGTTCTCCGGCTCGAGTGGCGCATGCGAGAGGAATGGATAGGCGTATGCCGCTTCCACGACTCTGGCGGCACCGGCAAGCGCGGTGTCGACATGCCCGTCCTCACGGATCGAGAAGCCGGGTGCCTGTTTCGACAGCGCGACCGCGCGCTTCGCGAAGTCCGCGCTGCTGTTGCCCGCCGTCGCCCCTTCGTCCCACTGCACCTTCAGCTTCGTTCTCGCGGTCCGCGCCTGCCACCACGTGTCGGCGACGATTGCGACGCCGCTGTGGAGTCCCGTCAGGTCTTTGGTGCCCTCGACGAGGAACGCGTGGCGGACGCCGGGCTGCGCCTTGATCTCGTCGAGGTTGGCGCTGACGGCCTTGCCGGCGAACACGGGGCACTTTTCGTACACGGCGAACAGCATGCCGGGCAGCGTGAAGTCGATGCTGAAGAGCGGCTTGCCCGTGACGATCGACAGGTTGTCGACCCCTGGCGTGGCCTTGCCGACGATCTTGTAGTCCTTCGGATCCTTCAGCTTGATCGCCTTGATCGCTGTCTCGTCAGGCGGCGTCAGCGTCGCGGCCTTCGCCGCGAGCGACGCATACGTGGCGGTTTTGTTCGTGGCGCGATGGAGCACCTGTCCCGACGCCGTCTCGCACTCCGTTTCCTGAACGCCCCACGTCTGGGCCGCAGCGGCAATCATCATCTGACGCCCGGCGGCACCGACTCGACGCAGCGGCTCCCAGTTGGTCGGCGTCGCGGTGCTGCCGCCGGCAGCCTGCCGGCCGTAAGCCTTCTCGTCGAGATCGGCTTGTGCCGTTTTCACGTTCTTCCAGTCGACGTCGAGCTCCTCGGCGATGAGCATCGGGAGCGACGTCTTCACCCCCTGGCCGATCTCCGGATTTTTCGCGACGATGGTCACCGTGCCATCGGCGTTGATCGTGATGAACGCCGCGGGCAGCAGCAGCGGCGGGGGAGTGCCCGTCGCCTGCGCGAACAGATCCGCAACCGGATCGATATACGCGGCAATCATCAAGCCGCCGCCGGCGATCGCGGTGACGCGGAGGAACGAGCGGCGGTCAAGGACCATCTGGGTCATGGCGCCTCCTCCTTATCGATCGCCGGACTTGCGCGCCGGCTCGCTGGTGGTTGTTCGGGTGCGCGACATGTCGGCCGCGCGGTGAATCGCCTGGCGGATCCTGAGATACGTTCCGCAACGGCAGATGTTGCCGGTCATGGCTTCGTCGATGTCGGCGTCGGTCGGCTTCGGTTTCTGCGCGAGCAGCGCCGCCGCAGACATGATCTGCCCGGCCTGGCAGTAGCCGCACTGCGGCACGTCGATCTCCATCCACGCGCGCTGCACGGGATGCGATCCGTCGGCCGACAAACCTTCCACCGTCGTGATCGGCGCGCCGGCCGTGGCCGAGATCGGCGTCTGGCACGATCGCACCGGCCTGCCGCGCAGGTGCACCGTGCACGCGCCGCACTGGCCGACGCCGCAGCCGTACTTGGTGCCTTTCAGGTTCAGGACATCGCGCAGGACCCAGAGCAGCGGCATGTCGGCCGGGACGTCGACGCTGGTCGATTTGCCATTGACGCTCAACGTGTAGGGCATGGGCTGGCTCCCACTTCGAATTTCTGGAATGTCCGCTCGAAGGAACTGTTGTGGCCGACTAGTATAGAGCAACTACCGTGCACAGGAACCTCTACGTCCAGGTGCTCACCGGCATCGCGCTCGGCGTGCTCGTCGGGATCCTGTGGCCGGAAACCGGCGCCGCGATGCGGCCGCTCGGCGATGGATTCATCAAGCTGATCCGCATGATGATCGCGCCGATCATCTTCACGACGATTGTCGTCGGCATCGCGCACATGGGTGCCATGCGTGAGGTCGGCCGTATCGGGCTGCGCGCGTTCATCTACTTCGAGGTCGTGTCGACGATCGCGCTGATCATCGGCCTCGTCGTGGTCAATGTGCTGCAGCCGGGCGCGGGATTGCACGTGACCGCCACGCCCGTTGACGTGCAGGCCGCGGCCGGATACGGCACCCAGGCCGCGCAATCGCACGACACCACCGTCGGCTTTCTCCTCAACATCATTCCCACCACCATCGTCGATGCCTTTGCGCGCGGCGACATCCTGCAGGTGCTCGTCGTCTCCACGCTGATCGGCGTCGCGCTGCTCGGGCTCGGCGATCGCGTGAAGCCGCTCGTTGCGATCATCGATCAGGCCTCGCAGGCGCTGTTCGCCGTCATCGGCATCATCATGCGGCTCGCGCCGATCGGTGCGTTCGGCGCGATGGCGTTCACGGTCGGGCGCTACGGCATCGGATCGCTGATGTCGCTCGGCAAGCTGATGGCCGGCGTCTACATCACGTGCCTGCTGTTCGTCGTCTTCGTGCTCGGCGGCATCCTGTGGGTGTCGGGGCTTCGGCTGCTGCCGTTTCTGCGCTACATCGCGGAGGAACTGCTGATCGTGCTCGGGACCTCCTCGTCTGAATCCGCGCTGCCGCGGCTGATGGCGAAGCTCGAACGCCTGGGCTGCAGCAAGCCGGTGGTCGGCCTCGTCGTGCCGGCCGGCTACTCGTTCAATCTCGATGGCACGGCGATCTACATGACGATGGCGGCGATCTTCGTGGCGCAGGCGAGCGGCGTACAGCTCTCCGTGTGGCAGCAGGTGTCGATCCTAGCGGTGCTGATGCTGACGTCGAAAGGGGCTGCAGGGGTCACCGGCAGCGGCTTCATCACGCTCGCGGCGACCTTGTCGACGGTGCCGGCGATTCCTCCCGCCGGTCTCGCGCTCCTCGTCGGCGTGGATCGGTTCATGTCCGAAGCGCGCGCGCTCACCAACATCACGGGCAACGCCGTTGCGACCGTCGCGATCGCGCGCTGGGACGACGCGCTCGATCTGCCTCGCGCGCGCGCCGTCCTCGCGCACCCTGGCGCCGCCGCGCGGGATGTCGATCTGGCGCTGGCACCAGCGAGCCCTGAGCCATAATCCCTGAGCCGCCCTAAGGTGAAGTCAGGTTTAGCCCGGAGCCACCCTGAGCCCTGAGTCGTCCACTCTGAGCCAGCGTCATTACCCGGCGGCGGCTCAACGCACGCGAGACGTCCGCCGCAATTTCCGGCGCGATTGGCGCAAGCTCGCGGACGTAGTCTCCTTCGCGCACCGCCAGCGGGACACCGTCATGGTAGACGAGGCGATTGCCGCCGGCCGCACGGATCCGTTCTCCGCTGGTGACGATGCCCGCAAGGTTGAGGGGGTCCGCCGTGCTGATCGTCGTCAGGCCGCCGTCGTCGCGCGTGCGGCGCACCTCGCGCAAACGCTCCACGGCGCCGGGAAGCGCGAACTGCTCACCCGACATGCCGGAGACGAACCGTCCGCCGCGAATCTCGCCGCGCGCCTCGAGTCGGCGATAAATGCGCGTCAGTTCGCGCCACGGAGCGGCGTTCGGCTCACGAGTCAGGAGTCGGCGGAACACGATCCCGTAGCGCCGCAACAGTGTCCACGCCTGCAGCTCAATCGCTCGTGCACGGCTTGCCGCGCCGTAGCCGCTTTGCGGCGAAGGCGCGTGGCTTCCGCCTTTCCTGGCCTGAGCGAGCGCGAGCGAGTCGAAGGCAGGCGGAAGCTCCTTATTGGGCGGAAAATCCACCGCCGTCCATCGGCCGGCAAAGTTCGTCCGTCGATCCCGCGACGCCGGTTTACCCTGCGCTGACCACACGAGTGCGCGCAGACCCGAGAAGCCGTCGGATGCCGCGAGTCCTGATGCGACGAGCGCGCCAATCGCCGAACGGATGGCGTCCGCATCGAGCCGCGTCACGGCCGCGAGATCGCTGAAGAACGATGCGCCGCGCGTGCGGAGCACGTGAAGCACGGCGCGCGCATGGTCGGTCAGCGTCGATTCGCGATTGAGATGGTCCGCGTCGCCGAGCGTGTGCCAGCCGGCCGCATGCTCGCGCAGGAACAGCGCGATCGGAGTGGCTCCCATCACCGTAGGCCGGTTCTTGAGACCCGGCGTGCCATTCGACAATCGGCCCCAGCACACCTCCCCCGACAGACACAGCATGTCGAGCAGCGACGGCTCGTAGCCGTCGAGTCGCGCCGGCAGCACCGATCGTTCCCAAGCGCCCGCCGGGAGCTCGAAACCGTCGAGGATGGCGATGATCTCGCGCAGGCCCTCGATGCCCGTGAGCCGCGCCGACCCCGCAACGTGTTGCCAGTTGAAGAGGAACCGCATGAAATCCGCGGGCGTAACCGGCTCGATCTCCGCTCGCAGCCGATTGAGCGTGTAGCGATGGATGCGCGCGAGGAGCGCACGGTCGCACCACTCGAAAGGCGGGGTGCGGGGCGCGGGATTCGGGGTGCGCTGGTTCGGCGTGAAATATCCACGCAGTACCACTCCCTCACTTTCAAGAGCCAGCAACGCAGCGTCCGCGTCGGCATCTTCGATTCCGAGCGATGCCGCGAGCGCGGTCGCAGTCGTTGGGCCCGTGATCGTCAAACGGCTGCGAAGCAGCTCGACGATCGCGTCCGTCCGCCTCCACGTCCGGTGCAATCGTGACGGTGGTGCGTCGAGTGGGGGCTCGAAGCGTGCTTCCGGATGAATCGCGCAGATCTCGGGAATACGCTCGGCCGCGACCCATAGGCGGGTCTGACGACCCGCCCTACGAAGCGTCTGAAGGTCCGCCCGGCACGCACGATTTTCCGCGCCGAGCACGTCGAACATCGCTGGCTGGAAGAGTGTCGTCTCCGCCTCGCAGAGGAATCCGGCGGTCAACAACGCATCGTGCAGTTCGTCGGCGTTGCGGGGATCGGGGCGCGTCTCATCGCGCACACGTTCGATCGCCGCGGGGTCGAGGGTGCCGAGATCGTCCGCGGACGATGGGTCGCCGGAGCGGCGCGCCTGCACCGCGTGTGTTCGTCGTTCCTCGAGCGGCGCATCGTCGAGAAACGCATACGGCTTCGCGTTGAGGATCTCGTGTGCGAAGACCGACGGCTCCGGCGTGTCGCGGGCGACGAGCTGCAGCTCGCCGCGATGAATGCGGCCGAGCACGGCGCGGAGGCCGTCGAAGTCCATGGCCTCCTGCAGGCAGTCGCGGACCGTCTGGTTGACGAGCGGGTGATCCGGGATCTCGCGGTCGCCGGGAATGTTCTCGAGGCACGCGGCCGCGTCCGGAAACACCGCGGCCATGAGATCGTCGGCAAGCATGCGCTGCAGCTGCGGCGCGAGCTTGCGTCCGCCGCGCGCGCGCGGCACGGCAAGCGAGATGGTCGTATTCCACCGCCACCGCGTCTGAAACACCGGCGCGTCGAGGAACGCCTGTACCAGCACGTCACGCGTTGTCTCCGGGTGCAGATACCGGAACACATCGGACAGCGGGAATGAATGCTGCGGGCCGAGTGAGAGCAGCAGCGCGTCCTCGGTGGCGGCAGCCTGCAGCTCGAAGTTGAACTGCCGGCAGAACCGCTTGCGCAGCGCGAGGCCCCACGCCTTGTTGATGCGGCTGCCGAACGGCGCGTGGAGCACGAGCTGCATGCCCCCCGATTCATCGAAGAAACGCTCGAGGACGAGCGTATCTTGCGTCGGGATCACTCCCAGCGCGCGTTGGCCTTCGGTGAAGTAGTCAGCGATCTGCTCGGAGACGCCGACGTCGAGGCCCGTCTCGGAGACGAGCCAGTCGGTGAGTGTCTCCTTCCGCCTGCCTTCGACTCGCTCGCGCTCGCTCAGGCCAGGAAAGGCGGAGGCCACATGGCCGGTGCGGGCGGAAGGCACATGGCCCGTGCGGGGGGAAGCCACACGATCAGCGGAGTGATCGTCGGTCAGAAGACGATCGATGTCCGCGCGCAGGTCGCTCACCGCTCGCGACAATTCATCGCTTCGAGCGGGCGCTTCCCCAAGCCAGAACGGGATCGTCGGCGGCGCCCCCTTCGCATCCGCGACGCGGACGGTACCGGCCGCCACCTGCAGCACGCGCCACGAGGCGTTGCCAAGCTGGAAAACGTCGCCCGCGCTGCTCTCGATCGCGAAATCCTCGTTCAGCGTGCCGATGAACGTTTCCTCGGGGTCGAGCACCACCCGGTAATCGGCAACCTCGGGGATGGCCCCGCCGGACGTCTGCGCGAGAAGGCGCGAGCCTCGCCGGCCGCGCACGCGCGCGTTCACCTCGTCGCGGTGCAGCAGCGCGGCCCGGCGGCCTCGCCGCGTGGAGAACCCGTCGGCAGCCATCGAGAGGACGGCGTCGAACACGGCACGCTCGAGATCGCGGTACGGCCACGCACGCCTGACGAGCGCGAACAGCTCGTCTTCGACAGCCGCATCCTCGCGCGACGAAGATTCGGCGACGATCTGCTGGGCGAGCACGTCCAGCGGCGCATCGTGCTGCACGATGGCGTCGAGCTCGCCGCGACCGATGGACCGCAGCAGCGCGGCACATTCAATCAAATCGTCACGCGACACGGGAAAGACACGTCCTTTCGGCGTGCCGACGATCGTGTGACCCGATCGGCCGACGCGCTGCAGCAGCGTGGCGATGCGATGGGGCGATCCAATCTGGCAGACGAGGTCCACGTGCCCGATGTCGATGCCGAGCTCCAGCGAGGCGGTCGCCACGAGTGCCCGAAGCCGGCCGGTCTTGAGGCGCGTCTCCGCGTCGAGCCGCTTTTCTTTCGAAAGGCTCCCGTGATGCGCCGTGACCGCGTCTTCACCGAGGCGCTCGCTCAAATGCCGCGCCAGCCGCTCGGCCATCCGCCGCGTGTTCACGAAGATCAGGGTCGTCCGATGCGCTTCGATCAGCGCCTGCAGGCGATCGTGGTACTCCTCCCAGACCTCATGCGACATCACCGCATCCAGCGTGGAGCGCGGGAGTTCGATCCCGAGATCCATCGTGCGACGGTGGCCTTCGTCGACGATCGTGCAGCCTCCGCCGGCCGCGCCGACGAGATACCGCGCGACATCCTCGATGGGTTTCTGTGTCGCGGATAATCCGAGCCTCTGTAACGGACCGTGCACGACGTGCTGCAGCCGCTCGAGCGACAGCGCCAGGTGCGCGCCGCGTCGGCCGCCGATGACCGCATGGATCTCGTCGACGATGACGGTGCGGACCGTCCCGAGCATGTGCCGGCTGCGCTCGGATGTCAGCAGCAGGTACAGCGACTCCGGCGTCGTCACGAGGATGTGAGGCGGCGTCCGCAGCATCGCCGCACGCTCCGATGGCGTCGTATCTCCGGTGCGCACGGCCGCCGTGATCCTGGGCGTATCGACTCCAGCGTCGTGCGCGAGCTGGCGGATAGCCCGCCGCGGCTCCGCGAGATTCTTGTGAATGTCCGCGCTGAGCGCTTTGAGCGGGGAAACATAGAGCACGCGCACTTCATCGGGCAGCGGCGCGCGAAGGCCGTCCTGAAACAGATCGTCGATCGCCGTCAGAAATGCCGCGAGCGTCTTGCCCGATCCGGTCGGCGCGGCGATGAGCGTGTGCAGGCCGTCACGTATCGATGCCCAGCCGCGTGCCTGCGCCGGCGTCGGCTGGCCGAGCGTGCTCGCGAACCAGCGTTGAACGATCGGATGAAAGCGGGAGAAGGACAAACCACACCTACCTGTGGCTTCCGCCTTCAGGCGGAAGAGACTGTGTCAGCTGCGCGTTCAAACGGGGCGTGACAGCCAGCGCGTATGTGGCCCGCGGGAGCGCGGCGACGGCGACGAGATACAGCACGATCGTAAAGAACGCAAGATATCCGGCGATGTCGGTCAACGGATCCTGCGCGATGGTGCCCAGCGTCGCCGCATCGAACAGCGCAACGAGCACGCGCTTCGTGCGCCCGCCCTCCGGATCGGAGAGCCCGGCGAGAATCACGAATTTCAGCACGAAGGCGGATCCGCAGATCACCATCAGGCTGCGCAGCAGCCTCACGCGATCGGGCGCGGCGACGAGCGTGTTGAGGAGCAGAACGAACAGGAACGCATTCACCGCGACGAGCGGGAGTCCCGACCGCGGCGTCAGCAGGTTGACAACCTGCGTGCTCGCGCCGAACAGCGCGAGCATGACGACGGCCCCATTCGCGTTCGCGAGGCTCGTGCGTGAATCGTGGACGAGCCGTTCCGGCGCGAGCGCGCCGCTCCTCACGAGCGCGGCAAACAGCATGACGGCGAGCACCAGCGCGAACAGCGGCGGCGCCGTGAACGGGGCCGCTCTCCCGGGTTCGAGTCCGCCGAACAGCGCCACGGTTAGAAGCGCCAGCGGAAGAAACACCGCTTCGCGGCGAGGGCTCATTTGCGCGTCCTGAACAGGCGCATCGGATTGAGATCGGAGAGATCGCGCTCGAGGCCGCGCTGGAGCTCGGCCTTCAGTTCGTCCGCCGAGTGCATCTGCAGATCCGGGTCATCGACGACGAGCCGGCCGCCCGGCGCGAGCGCGATCGCCTTGTTCGCCGACTCGAGCCCTTTGGCAAACAGCGCGTCAGTGCTGTACAAACGTCCCCAGCCCTCGCGGTAGTAGCTGTACGCGATGTAAAACTGCGTCTGCGCATCGCGTTCCGCCGGATCGGCACGCGCGAATGCCGCGCGCGCTTCGACGAACTGATCGCGCCGGAAGAACTGCAGGCCGTCGGCGTATGACCGCGGTTCCACGCGATACGCGCCGATGGTGGCGCTCAACCCTCCCGTGACCTGCGCTATCGTCCGCGGCTGCCGCGCATAGGCCCACACGATCATCGCCGCGTAGACCAACGCCACCACCAATCCGGCGCCGCGAACGACCTGCTCGCGCACACGCCCTTTGACAACGGAAGACGGGGTGCGGGCTGCGGGACGCGGGTCGCACGAGTTCGGATCCAGTTCATCGGACTCGGAACTCGGGACCACCGACTCAGGGCTCATGACTCGAGACTCATGGGGCCAATTCATTGTCGCCGCACGTTGGGCACCAGCCCCAGGATGAACGCGCTAACCTGCGCGTTCCGCACGTTCGCATAGAAATTACTGCCGAACGCGCACGACGTCGTGGAATTTGCCGAAATCACGCCGGCAAGCGACCACGTGCCCGCCTCCGAAATGAGCAGCGCGCCGCCCGAGTCGCCGGGACATACGGAACTGTTCGTGGTCGAGAATTCTGTCTGCAACAGAATTGGACCGACAGCGGAGATGGTGGTCGAGCCCGCGCGCAGCGTCGATCCGCTCTGGATCTGATCCCTGCCCCAGCCGGCGACGACAGCCGTCTCCCCGACACGCGCGTCGCGACTGAGCAGCAACGGAATGATCGTGGTACCGATGTCCTCGGCGAAGAGCATCACGCCGACGTCGAGCGCGTTCGCGTCTCCCTCGCGGAATCCCGGGAACCCGTGCAGCGATTCAGCGTCAATCTGAGGACCGCTGCCGATGAAAATGCGCGCGGATTCCGTCTGGGCGAGGCAGTGCGCCGCCGTCAGGACGGCACGCGGTGCGATGACCGTTCCCGAGCACGCGCCCGAAAGGTTGCCATCCGCATCGCGCAGGTTGATGAGGACGACAGGAGAATTCGATGTCGTGCACGTGGCGCCGTTGGTGATCGCCGTCGCGGAGGACACGGCGCCCAGCGCGCCGCACGCCGCGCTGATCGGCACCGTCGGTGTCGGCGTGGGTGACGAGGGCGGCGGAGAGAAGCCACCGCCGCAGGCCGTCAACAGCGCGGCGAGACAAACGGAGAGCGTGGTGCGCACCAGAGCATCTTACCGGGAACGACATATAATCATGCGTCGGTCCCGCAACGAGGAGGACCCGATGAGCCAGCCCGAAAAATGCGCGCATCCTGCGTGCTCATGTACGGTCCCGGAAAAAGGCGAGTGGGGCAAGTACTGCAGCGAGCATTGCAAGCATGCCGGCGGCATGACCGAATTGCGCTGCGGGTGCCAGCACCCGGAGTGTCGCTAAGGCGGTGAAGCGGACGCCGGCGTCAACACGCGCAAGGCGCGCGGGCGGATCCGGCAGCGCAGGGGAGGGCGCGCCACGACGATTTCGCCGTCGAGGGCCAGCGCGATCCTGGATCGCGATGGCTCGATTGTGATCTCGCGCGCGGTGAACGCTTCGAATTTCACCTCCGGCGATAACCGGCCTGCCAGCGCACGAACCGGCATCGCGAGCAGCTCCACGCGTCCGCATTCCGGCGCGACGTACGCCGAGAGCCGCCCGGTCTCCAGCGATGGTCGCGCTCCGAGGCCGATCCCCTCTGCCTGATATTCACCATTGCCAATGAACACGAACGGGCTGCGCCGCAGGAGCGGCCTGCCATCGAGCGACAACTGCACCGTCAGCGTGCGATACGCCCACCACGTTTTCGCCAGCGCAATCGAAAACGCCGTCCACGTGCCGTATCCGCGGCGCTCTTCCGCGCGTCGTTCCCAGACCATTCGCGCGTAGATGCCAAGGCTCGCGTTATTGACGAAGATCCGGCCGTTCAGCTCACCGACATCCACGGTGCGAATTGCCCCCCGCCGGATGGTCGATGCCGCGTCGGTCACGTCGAGCGGAAGCCCGAGGTCACGCGCGAAGTGATTGCGCGTGCCGAGCGGAAGGACACCGAGCGTCGCGCCGATCCGTACGGCAACGGCCGCGACCGCCGACACGGTGCCGTCTCCGCCAGCCGCCACGATGATCTCGTCCGCGGCGGCTTTCTCCGCTTCCGCGACAACGTCGCGCCCGCGGACCACCACGATCCGCGCGTCGAGCCCGGCGCGTGCCAGCGCGTCATCGAGGGCGGCCACATCAGGGCCCACGCCCTTTCCCGACGAGCGATTGACGATGACGGTGACCGCGGCTAGCCCTTCTTGTCGACCTTCTCGTTGTCGTCTTCGACGGCGCTCGCAGCGCCTTCGGCGGGATGCGGCAAGGCAGTAGCACTCCACGGCGCCAGGACGCCGGCCTTCACATACGTGAACAGCTTGTCGCGCGTATCGACGATATCGAGGTTCCTCATCGTCAGTTGCCCGATGCGATCCTGCGGGGAGAACATCGATTCTCCCTTCTCCATCGTCAGGCGCTCCGGCTTGTAGGTGAGGTTGGGCGACGAGGTGTCGAGGATCGAATAATCGTTGCCGCGACGGAGCTCCAGCGTGACCTCGCCGCTGATCGCGCGCGCGATCCAGCGCTGCGCGGCTTCGCGCAGCATCATCGCCTGCGGATCGAACCAGCGTCCCTGGTAGAGCAGGCGTCCGAGCCGTCGCCCGTTGTCGCGGTACTGTTCGATCGTGTCTTCGTTGTGAATGCCGGTCACGAGACGTTCGTACGCGATGAACAGCAGCGCCATGCCCGGCGCTTCGTAAATACCGCGGCTCTTCGCCTCGATAATGCGGTTCTCGATTTGATCGGACATGCCGAGACCGTGGCGTCCGCCGATGCGGTTCGCCTCGAGGAGGAGCTGCACATCGTCTCTGTAAGAGATCCCGTTGAGCGCGACGGGATGTCCGTCTTCGTACCGAATCGTGATCTCCTCGCGCCTGACGTTCACGTCGTCGCGCCATGACGCCGCGCCCATGATCGGCTCGACGATCGTGATGCCGGTGTTCAGTCGCTCGAGATCCTTCGCTTCGTGCGTCGCGCCGAGGAGGTTCGAGTCCGTTGAGTACGCCTTCTCCGCGCTCATGCGATACGCGAAACCGGCGCGCGTCATGTACTCGGACATTTCCGCGCGGCCGCCGAGCTCGTCGATGAATCGCTGATCCAGCCACGGCTTGTAGATCTTGAGCGCCGGGTTGGCGAGCAGGCCATATCGGTAGAACCGCTCGATGTCGTTTCCCTTGAACGTGCTTCCGTCTCCCCAGATGTTGACGTCATCTTCCTTCATCGCGCCGACCAGCATCGTGCCCGTGACGGCGCGGCCGATGGGCGTCGTGTTGAAATAGGGGACGCCGGCCGTGGAGATGTGAAACGCGCCGCACTGGAGCACCGCGATGCCTTCGGTCACGAGCTGCGCGCGGCAGTCGATCAGCCGCGCCTTCTCGGCGCCATACTGCAGCGCCCGCTTCGGAATGTCGTCGTAATCCGGCTCGTCGGGCTGACCGAGGTTCGCCGTATACGAGTAAGGAATCGCCCCCTTGTTTCGCATCCAATGGAGCGCGGCACTCGTGTCGAGCCCGCCGGAGAAGGCGATCCCGACCTTCTGGCCAATCGGAAGACTCTGAAGAATGGTTGCCATCGATCCTTTCATCATATCTTCTGTAGAGTCCGGCTCTAGCCGGGCTCAGAGCTCTACGAAATAAAAGTGGAGGGCGCATGCGACTCGAATCGGCGCAGGGACTCAAGCAGCAGATGCTGCAGAACGTCATCGTTCCGTTCACGACAACGGAAGCGTTCGCCGTGGGCGCGCGGCCGTTGGATACCGTGCCGCGCGTACATCGATCCATTGCCATCGGCGTGGCGCCGCACAACGGGGAGTTCCGGGTGGCGATTCGCCTTCAGCGGCCGAGTCTCGTGGACAGCCCGATCGTGGAGCGGCTCACGCGTGATGCGAGCGGCGAGATCGAGGTCCGCCTGATCGGCCGTATCGACAAGCGCGCGAAGGCGCGCCGGGTGAGCACGCGGCGCCCTTCGACACGGTCAGGGGCCGCGCGGCCAGCGCAGGCTTCGCGCCCGTGGTACCAGGCCGATGCACGGCCGCTCCTGATCGGCGCGTCAATCGGTCACGTCAGTATCACCGCAGGCACGACCGGTGCGTTCGTACGCCGCGGAACCGCGGTGCACGTGCTGTCGAACAATCACGTGCTCGCGAACGAGGACCGGGCGCGCGCGAACGACTGGATCCTGCAGCGTGCGCCGTACGATGGCGGCCGCCAGCCGGCACAGCGCATCGCGCGGTTGAAGAAGTGGGTGCGCCTCAAGCCGACCGGCATCAATTTCATCGACTGCGCGATTGCCGCGATTCAGCCAAACATCACCTACGATGCCGGGCGTCTGCGTCAACTGGTGAGCAACGCGGATCGTAGACTCGCCGGCGTCGCCACCGACCCGCTGGACGCCGGTGAATTCGTCTACAAGGTCGGGCGCACGACCGGTCCCACCAAGGGGCGTATCACGGCGTTCGAGGTCGATAATGTCGTCGTTGCGTACGATGCGGGCAACCTGC
>Ga0066677_10000389_pt1 | contig 14584 bp, 17 predicted proteins | sample GraSoiAngelo_126_FD_62299 | JGI IMG/M metagenome (GOLD analysis project Ga0066677, IMG submission 62299) | Grasslands soil microbial communities from the Angelo Coastal Reserve, California, USA - 14_0927_09_20cm | ecosystem: Environmental > Terrestrial > Soil > Grasslands | place: USA... | reverse complement strand
AAGGATATCGTCGTGCACTGGCCCGATGGTCGGGTGACGAAAGGCATCGAACAGCACATCGAGGATCTCAAGGCAATGTTCGTGTACGCACCCGACACGCGGATCAAGGAGCACCCCGTAAAGTTTGGTTCCCGAGAGTGGACGAGCGTGATCGGTGTCATGGAAGGTACGTTCACCAAGCCGATGCCCGCGCCGAACGGCAAACCCATCGCGCCGACGGGTAAGGCGTTCAAATTGTCGATGAATACCGTCGGCCGCTGGAACGCGCAGGGCACGATGGACGAAGAGTACCTGTTCTGGGACAACGCCACCTACATGAAACAGCTCGGGATCGGGCAGTAATCGATTGCGGCCGCCGAGAGCATTCCGAATGAGTGGACGGTGGACGGTAGCTGTGGCGTGAAGGGCTTCTAGCGTCGTGCGAGCAGCGTGGTACGAGAGGCAGGACGCGGCGCGCGACGTCCTGACCGTCGGCGAAGGCGCGCATCAGGTCCTCTGCGGTTCAGAGAATCTCATCGAGCGAATTCACACGTTGGCCTCGTAGCGGATACCTTCCCTGCGTTCGGCACCGAGCGCACGGGCGATCGTCTTCATATCGAGCTGCGGTTTCATCTGCTACTCCGTCGTGAAGTCGCGGATCGCGAAGTACTCATCGCCAACCACCAATCCGATTTCCCCCCGGCGCGCGTCTCGCCCGATCGTCCGGCAGAAGCTGCCAAGCTCGCCGAGACTCCGGGAATTTTCGATGTCTGCGGGTGTTGTGCAGCAGCGGACGCGCGTGGCTAGCTGAGACCCGATGTCGGATCCCAGCATGCGTGCGCGACGCGACTAGCTCGTCTTGATGTACACGTTCATTCCCGAGACGATCTTGTTGAAATTGATCACGCCGACAACATTCAGGTGCACGCCTTCCTCCGAGGGATCGTCATGGCTGTTGGGCGGGTTAGGCCCGATGATGCAGAAGACCGTGAGGATCCCCTCCAACTGACCCGCCGTCGAGGACAGCCGTACGCGCAGCATCAGTCTGCCACCACAGACATTCGGCGGCAGCATCACGTCTGGATCGGGGAACGTCACAACGCCGCAGCCGTAGGGCTGAAACGTGAGGAGCTCGAGTGCTGTCCAGGAGCCGCTGCCAACGAGATTGCCAGCGCTGTCGGTGTGGGTGAACGTGCCAGTCGCGGTAACCGTCTTAGGATGAATCGAGAACATCCCCGACCCGGTTACGGCGACTCGGTCACCATTCGGGGCCTCCGCAATGTTTGGAACCTCCAGGTGTAGCTGGTAGGTTTGGGCCTCGCTGCTGGCGATCACAATCGGAGGAGCCGTCAAGCAAATCGTTAATCCGATCGCTGCGCCTGTCAAAGCTGGCCACGTACCAATTCGTCTGCGCATAACCGCCTCCTTTGCGGCCGTAGATTATGGCGCGGTGTGATCACCGCGGCAAGGCGCAAGTCTCGGTTTCGCAGCTCAGCGGTCGGCGTTACGAATGGATCGGTCCAGCGCCAAGCGAGAGCACTCCGTGCCCGCGATGTCCACCCGGGACTCGATTGCGGATCAGCGCGAAGATGGCTCCGGCTGCCAGGCCGCCATACAGTGGTTCGCCGTCGCGAGTGCCTGATGCTGCGTGTTCGTCAGCGTCAGACCAAGCGCTGACTCGATCTGTTCTGCGCTGCGATCCGGGACGTACTTGCCTCCGGTCACCTCTTCGTAGCGCCGACGCGCCTCCGGACTTTCGGCCTTTTGCATGAGAGTGGTGACCTGACCCATCGCCCATGTAACCACGCCTTGAACAAATAGACGAAGGAGGCCCAAGCGTCGATGCCGCAGTACGACCTGATCATCATCGGCGGCGGCGCTGGCGGATTCGGCGCCGCGGTGCTCCATCCGGCGATGCATCACCGGATTCCAGGACTTGACCTCAGCGTCACCGGGCTCGATGTGGCCGCGATCGTCCGAGACGAACTGGCGTTGTCCAGCAGCTTGGCCATGAGAAATACGCTGCGGTGCTTCGCGGCCTGGAACATGTGACCCTTATCGAAGGGGCCGCGCGCTTCTCCGACGCGCAGAGCATCGACGTCAACGGCCGCACGTTTTCCTCCAAACACTTCGTGATTGCGACGGGATCGACGGCGACGGTTCCTGCGGTGCCTGGACTGCGGGACGTGGCCTTCTGGACGCACGTCGACGCCCTGCAGCAGGAGCAGCGTCCGGCGTCAGTTGACCGCAGTCCCGGATGGGGCAGGAACGCGGGCAGTGAGCGTGCCGTCCAGAACGCGAGCGCGAGCCCGATCACGGGCCCGGGAGAGGCGAGCACCAAACTCTCGGTCAACAGCTGCCCCACGACTCGCACGCGGCTGCTACCGAGGGCCAACCGCACCGGCATCTCCTTACGCCGGGAAGCCGCACGCGCGAGCAGCAGGTTCGCCACATTCCCGCACGCGATCAGCAAGACGAGGGCAACGGCTGCGATCAGCATGGCGAGCGCCGGCTGAATCGTCCGCTTCAAGCCGGAGGGCGACTGCGTCAGGGAGTACACCGCCTTACCGAGTCCGTCGTTGGTCTGTGGATAGGCGCGCTCCAGCTGGCTCGCAATGCGCCTCCGGACTCCGACGTCCTCTTCGATTACACCTCCTTTACCTATCCCATGGAGGTGCGCTCATCAAGACCACTGCGAGCGCAAATCCAGGCTTGATGTCCCTCCGGATCTGCCCTTCACAGGATATTCTGTGACTCGTAACGGTTTGGACGCGACCCGGGACCCGGAAATCGGTGACGCCTCCTTTTCCTTGACGTGTGTGCCTGCTGATCACCTGCCGGGCGTCTGTACTCTTGCACCTGCGTTGCAGCTTGTCGCGAACACGATGAGTTAAGCGATCGGGTTCGTGCCGTTCAGTCCGCTTGGCAAACGCTTCTGACGCCCAAGATCGACGAAACGACGTTCGACAGAAATGACTTCGCAATGTCGTCCCGCGCTTCACGCCGGAGAACCGGAAAGCGAATTTCGCGTTCATGGAGTGGCTGACGAAATTCGCCGAACGGAAGACAGCAACGCCCGCGCAGATAGCGGTCGCGTGGCTGCTCGCGCAGAAGCTGTGGATCGTGCGGATCCCGGGTGGAAGAACATCGAGCTGACGAGCCCGCCACGATCCCATTGCGTGCGCTGTGTAGCAAGGTGCGCTGAGCTCACGTCGTCGGGTTCTGGTCGTCGCCGCGAAAGAGCGAGGTGCTTATGAAGAGCGCGCTGATCGACGAGCGAGATGGCTTGCGAACATTCGTGCTGGTTCTGGCGACCGGCGACGAGGCGATGAAGACGCTGGCATCCTTCGCGACCGAGCAGGGCTTGGGCGGCAGCCACTTTAGCGCGATTGGCGCGTGCTCGCGAGCCGTTGTCGCGTACTTCGATTGGCCCGCCAAGCAGTACCGTCACATCCCGATTGAAGAACAGACGGAAGTTCTTTCACTGGTGGGCGACATCACGCTCGAAGATGCCGGCCCGAAGGTCCACGCTCACGTGGTGCTCGGAAAAGCTGACGCGACCGCATACGGCGGCCATCTGATCGAAGCGTCCGTGCGTCCCACGCTCGAAATCGTCGTCACGGAGTTGCCTCGTCACTTGCATCGCAGAATCGATCGGGAGTCCGGCCTTGCGTTGATTGATCCGACGGTCGCGCGATAGGCCTGGCCACCCGGACAGACGTTTCGTCGAGGACTGCGCCGCGATAATTTATGCCATCAGCTCCCGCCGGACCCGCCACAGGTGAACGAGATACGATCGCGTTCCGCACAGTAATGCGCAGGTCAGGATTCGTACCACGGCAACGCGTTCGCGATTTCGTCCATCGGAGTAAGGAGTAAGCGTTATGGCTTCCGCATTCCCGTTCCCGCCGCCCACCGCGCCCCAGAGACGCCTGAACTGCTCGAATCGGCCGTGATTGCCCGGCTCGGCCTCCTGCTGATCGTCCTTGTTCTGATACATAGTGGGGCAGTGGCGTGATCGCTGTGACCCCGAAACGGCACGGTCTGTTTTTCACGAGCATCCAATTTCGTGAACGGCCGCATCAGGCCGCCGCACGATTCGCCCCACAGGCGTCTTGGTCCCCGTGAGGATTACGTCATGCGGGCCCGGTGCAGTTTTCGACCTTCCACCACACGTTGATGAGGGAGTCGATGGCGTCTCGCATGCGGCGTTCGTTGAGAGTGCGCAGTTCTCGACCGGCATCTCATTGGTGGCCGCCATGGCTGATGGTGGTAACGACCGTCGCCCTATTTCTGCTCGTATATGCGTTCGTCGACCTCAAGCCGCAGGTCGATCAGCAGTTCTTCTTCGCGTCCGATGACCCGCAGCTGCAGGAATCGAACGCCATCGACCGCCGCTTCCCATCGGGCAGTCAGCTCATTCTTAGCGTCGCGTCGCACGACCTTTCGTCGGACGCCTACCTCGAGCGGCTGCAGCGCCTGACACAGCGGATTGCATCAATTCCATCCGTTACCGGCGTGCGCAGTCTCGCGGATGGCCCGGAGGACTATAAGGATGCTGAGAAGAGCCCATTCTGGAGCCGACTGCTCATCGCCGAGAATCATCGATCGAGCAATGTCGTCGTTCTGACTCCGGGGAACGACACGGAACGCCTCATCGAGCGTATCGAACGGATCGCTCAGGAGTTCGAACGCAAGGACTTTCGAATCCGCATTGCCGGGGCGCCGTACGTCGTGGAGATGATTCGGCGCAGCATCGTCCACGACTTCGTCTACTTCAGTCTCACGGCCGTCGTGTTGTTCGGCGTCACGATGTGGTGGGTCTTCCGATCGGCGAGGCTCTTTGTCGGAATGCTCACCACGTGCTCGAGCGCGGTGCTGGCCACGTTGCTGATCCAATCGGTCCTCGGGAAGAAGATCGGCGTGCTGACAGCCAACCTCGGGACCATCGTGTTCGTGATCGCGCTCTCGCACCTCGTCTACATGACCTTCAACTGGCAGACGCTGGCGGAGCGGGCGGGGTCGGATTCGCGTCAGCTTGCGGCCGATGCACGCCGGATGACCTTCCCACCGTCGTTCTGGTCAATGGTCTGCGCGTCGCTCGGCTTCGGCAGCTTGCTGTTCGTTCAGGCCAAGCCGCTCCGCGAGTTGGGGTTCGGCGGTGTGCTCGGAACCGTAATTGCCTTGGTGTGCTCGTACTCGATGTATCCGGCGTTCCTGCATCGAGTAGTGCCGCGGACCAGTACGGTCGGCGAAGCCGGACCGGGACGGCGCTTCTGGTCACGACGGTTTGTCCCGCTCTCGATCGCCGTTATCGTCGCGAGTGCGGCGCTCGGACTGGGCATCACGCGTTTGGATACCGATCCGAGCCTGTTCGAGTACTTCAAACCGCACCGCGAGCTGCGCGATGGACTCGAGTACGTCGACCGCAACGGCGGCTCGAACCCGCTCACGATTGTCGTTTCGGCAGCGGACGGCAGCACGCTGAACACAAAGGAGGCCTACAAACAGATGTGGGGCTTGCAAACGGCCCTGGAGAATCACAAGGGCGTTGGGACGGTGATTTCGCTGCCCGTGCTCATGGCAGAGGGGCGCCGACGGCCGCTGGCGTTCCTGCTCTCGTCGGAACACCTGTTAGAGATTATGGAGGAGCCACAGCACGAGCGCATTGCCCGCACCTTCGTGACGAAGGATCGGACGGAGGCCGCGTTCTACCTCCGGATGGTGGAGCGCGATCGCACGAAACGACGTGTTGAAGTCGTGAACGATCTGCGGGCGATTGTTCGACGCAACGGGTTCAAGCCGGTCCTGGTCGGCGGCATCTATCGATTGCAGGGAGAGCTCGCGATGCTCGTCGCCTCCAGCATGATCAGCGGCCTGATGTGGCTGTTCGTGCTGTTCACAGTTATAGCAGGCATCGTCGCCCGAACGATTCGCGGCGCCGCCGCGATGATCGTCAGCCTTGCACTGGTGCCGCTCTGCATGCTGGGCGGCGTGGGACTCTTTGGTGTGCCGGTCGACATCATCTCGGCGCCCGCGACAAACGTGTGCATTGGCATGGCAATCGACTCGATGGTGCACCTGATGTTCGGCGTGCGCCGCGCGCGGCGTGACGAAAAGCACGGATGGAGTGCATGGGTCGCTGCGCGGGAAGAGCAATGGCGCGGGATCGTCTACTCGGATGTGATCATCGCGGCCGGGTTCGCGATTTTCGTGCTCTCCGATTTTCCTCCGACCCAACGGTTCGGCCTGATCGTGGTCTTCGGAACAACCATCGACATCCTCGCAAATCTGTTCGTGCTGCCGCTGCTCGGCGCTGCCAGGCTGAGTCGATCCCGATCATGATGGAGAAATCGCCGGCAGAAGCCGTGGACCAGATCGCATCATCCTGACGCCGAAGGCGAGAGTACAAGCATGAATATACCTCCTCCAATGAGAGCGCTCATCACCGGAGCGACGGATGGTGTGGGCAGACTTGTCGCAGAGCGATTAGCGGCCGCGGGCACCGGCGTCATCGTCCACGGCCGCAACCACGACAAGGGCCGCGGTGTTGTTGAAGAGATTCAGCGCGAGATCGGCAACAGCAAAGTCGAGTTCCAACGAGGGGATTTCGAGTCGTTGGACGAGGTGCGCCGGCTCGCTCGTGAGATTACCGATGCGCACGACCGCATCGACCTCCTCGTCAACAATGCGGGAATTGGCTTCGGTCGTCCGGAGGCAAGCCGTGAGATCAGCCGCGACGGCTATGAATCACGGTTTGCGGTCAATTACCTCGCGCCCTTTTTGCTGACGCATCTGTTGCTGCCCGTCATTCGCCGCAGCGCTCCGGCGCGAATCGTCAACGTAGCGTCAATTGGCCAGGCTCCGATCGATTTCGATGACGTGATGCTGACGCGCCGCTATGACGGAAGACGCGCGTATGCCCAGAGCAAGCTGGCGCTCGTCATGTTCACACTTGATCTTGCAGCGGCACTGCAAGACACGAGAGTCACCGTTAACGCGGTCCACCCTGCGACGTTCATGAATACGAAGATGGTGTCCGAGGCCGGATTCGGCCCCCAGAGCACTGTCGAAGAAGGCGCAGATGCGATCCTGCATCTCGCCACCTCACCAGATCTCGAGGGCGTTTCGGGACGATTCTTCGATGGAATGCGCGAATCGCGCGCGCTTGAGGCAGCGTACGATCCTGCGGGCCGCCGTAAGCTCCGCCAGCTGACACTGGAGCTCGTCGGCCTGTCGGGGGAAGAGGCGTTGGGCAGGATGCCGGCATGATGCTCCTTGCCACAGGAAGAGACGTGCGAGCCCGAGCCACGGGATCAGCGCCCGCAATTTTGATTCGGCAGTTGCTGACACCACGGAGAGTGGAGGTCAAGAGCGGATGCAGTGTTGTGGCTTCTAAGCCCTTGACATCGGGCAACGGGGAGCACAGCATCCTCGTCATAACTGCCCTGTGGCGCGTCACGCGCGCCGTGCTGAAATGGATCAACAACCTGCCGGAACTGGTACTCGGGCGATGGTTCTGGATTCCGTTCTTGGGCTTCCTGCTCGCCGGGCTGGTGATGCCGGTCATGTTGATCGCTCTTAGCGTGGTCGGCGCGCGGCTAACCGAGTGGATGGTGTGGGCCGTGATCCTGACGTGCACCACCGCAGTGTGCGCCGTCAGCGATCGGGTAGCGCCAACCAGGCGTGTGGGTGCTGATCGAACTCGATCTCGCTGACCTACCAACGCCGGATCGTTGAATGGCGCCGGCTCCATCGACGTTCAATGGACGCACTCTTCGGTTATGAGGCTCCACCGGCACACTTGATCGTTGAGGGGCTGTGAGAGAATGCACTTCTGCCTCGGCGAGGTGCTCGATGGCGCGGCAGGTTGCGGCAGTCGTTGGAATCCTGGCGCTGATGACCGGCGCGTCCGCGTACCCTCAGCCGTCTCCAGATCCGGCTGGCGGCGTCGGCCCAGCGGTTATCGAAGGCCTCGCTCAGCAGCCTGCGACGACCGTCGCAGGCCCGCCCCGCGAACTCGTCCCGACCAGACCAGGAACCGCCACAATTCGTGGTCGTGTGTTGGCCGCCGACACCGGTCTGCCACTTCGAAAAGTGCAGGTGCGCCTCAGTTCGACCGGTGAGGACCGGAGCCCCGCGCGGTTTGAGAACCAGTTGACGACAACTGACGCTTCGGGACGGTACGAGTTCGGGGAGCTACCCGCCGGCCGATACAACCTGACGGCCATGAAGGGCGGCTATGTGAGCTTCGAGTACGGGCAGCGACGACCGGCCGAGTCCGGCAAGCCGATCGAAGTGCGCGCCGATCAGACCCTTGAGAAGATCGACTTCGCGCTGCCGCGAGGCGCTGTGATAACCGGGCACGTCCTTGATGAGTTCGGTGAACCGAGCGCTAACGTTTACGTCGCGCCGATGCGCTACCACTTCGACGAGAGAGGACGTCGTCGCCTCATTCCAGCCGGAGGCGCGACGACGAACGACCTCGGGGAGTTTCGGATCTTCGCGCTCGCCCCGGGCGATTACTACCTGTCGGCGACGTATCCCGGTGAATTCGGCGACTCGAACGATCGCGCTGCGTATGCACCGATTTACTACCCGGGCACGCCGGAAGTCGACTTGGCGGAGAGGCTGACGGTGGCGAGCGGCCAGACTGTGACCGATCTGTCGCTCACGTTGTTGCCGGTTCGAACAGTGCGCGTCAGCGGAACGGCCGTGGACTCCGAGGGCCGGCCGATGCCTGGTTTTCTAGTGATTGAGCCGTCTCGTTCGAAAGTAGCCGACATGAACCAGCGGATGGCCCTGGTACAACCAGACGGCTCCTTCACAGCCGGAGGGTTGACAGCCGGGGAGTACCGCTTGCTGGTTCGAGCAGAACCGATGCTGGGATCGACCGAACAGGCTACCGCCTCCGCGGTAATCACCGTTGGCGGTGATGATGTCACTGGCGTCCGACTCGTTGCAGGAAAGCCCTCGATCGCCACGGGAAAAGTGGTAATAGGAGATGCGCGAGCGGCCCAATCGCTGCGGCCGTCGGCGTTCCACGTGGTCACCATCCCGGACGAGGAGATGACCGGAGCATTGAGCCACGACGACGCGCAGACGCCGGTCAACGACGACTGGAGCTTCCGGGTCACACTGCCTCCGGGTCGAACACGATTGCACGTGTTCGGGACACCCGGGTGGAATGTGAAAGCGGTGCGTTCTGGCGGCATCGACATTAGTGATGTGGGCCTCGATGTAAAGGCCTCCGAGGACCTAACCAATATCGAGATCGAACTCACTAATCGGGTGACGGAAACGACCGGGCTTGTCACGGATGAGCGCGGCGAACCGGTCAGAGACTACGCTGTCGTGATTTTCGCGCGAGACCGGCAGAAGTGGGGATCGTCTTCACGCTCGGTCCGAACCGCTCGATCAGATCAGGATGGAAGGTTCAAGATAGGTGGGCTCCCTCCCGGGGAATATTTCGCGTACGCAGTGGACTTCATCGAGCCGGGCCAGGAGCACGACCCCGAATTCCTTGATCGGATTGAGACGCTGGCGACGCGGTTCGCCCTTGGCGAAGGCGAGACACAGATGCTCAAACTGAAGCTGCATACGACTCCTTGATTCAACGAATTCTCCTCCTTGACAGCTTGACCCGTAGTCGAAGGTGAGAAGACTGGCCAGCCAAACAGCGAGACTGCTTATGCCGTTCGCCGGTATTTGCATGACCGCGTTGTCTTGTTGACGGACCGCGGGAGAGATCTCCTCGAAGCCAATCGCCATCCGCGCGACGATTGCGCGTCGGCTCTCCAGTCGGACTGCGAGGCTACCGAGACTCACTGCTGGATTGGCCGTGTCCGATTTCATCATTGACGACTCCCCTCCAACAGCCCCGGACGCTGTCGCCCGCGTCGATCAACCGCACGATTGAGCTGCTGCGACACATGATGAACTGAGCCTTCGAGCGCCGAGTACCTCGATCGCACGCCGTTCGATCGCGGAACGGAAACAATGGTTCGCATGCTCGGCCGCGTTCGGAATGAATGGAAGCTTCACGAAATCGACGTTTATTTGTTCGCGTTCAGGCGGCACCACTCCAGCACGGCGCGTAACCCGAGTCGCGCGGATCTGCTCGATAACGATGTCGAGTCTGTCGGCTTCGCGTTCGTCAGGTACCGGGCACCGCAGGGAATTCGGACGGCAGTGCATCGTGGACGGCGTGCAGAATACGGCGAGCCGCCTCGATCGCATCCGTCGCCTGGTTTGCATCGACACGTACGTCGCTCCCGTAATCTCCGACGCCACGCACATCAAGGCAGAAGCTGTAATCGCGTCCAAGATCGACGGACCATCTGCCCGTCTTAACGAGATCCCGATGAACCGCGGTCTCAAGGGCCGAATGCTTCGTGAATGTCCTCCCCTCGAGAGCAAAGAGGGCGGTCGCGCCGTGGAAGGCGGCGTAGTACGCGCGCGAGGCGGCGCTATCGAAACCGCCGTGAGCAACAAGGAGTTGCGCGGCCTGAAAAGCCTCAAGCGCACGATCCCATTCGGTTCGTGCGTACTCCGCCGTCATGCAATGACTCCCTGCGCTTTTGCATTCCGGTACAGGGGGTATGCCGCCGTCTCATATGCTGCAATATCGACGGGCTTCGCGCTGATCGGCCGCTCCAATGCGAGGACAAGATCGTAGAGAGCATTGATGTTCGTTCGAAGATCCCGACTGTAGTCAATCGGCCCGTCGAGCAGCACGAGCAGGTCGATGTCGCTGTCGGGACGTGCCTCGCCACGCACTTCGGAGCCATACAGAACGACGCCACGGAGGCGTTGGCCGTGCGCCTTCAGCAACCGTTGTCTGATTTCGGTCAGGAGCTCTCGGCGTTCCACGAGTGACCTTCCTTTCGTCAAGCGACCTTCTTTTTGTTACCGGCTTAGCGGGACATCCTGGTGTCCGGCACCAGCGCGAGTCCTACAAGCCTCGAATGTGCCGCGTTCCGGTTGCCGAAGCGACAATCGAAATAGCGCGATCTGGACTTGCGGAGGACGTGTGCTTGACGGAGCCCAGATCCATCGTGCCTGTCAGATCGTACCTCGGCCAAAGAAAGGATCGATGGACTCCCGTGAACGCTGCACAACGGACCGAGTGTCGGCCGTCGTGTCTCACCGGTGTCTCACCGCAATCGAGCCGTCGACTGAGGCTCGTTGTAAACTATTGTTGGATTGTGAGTTAATGGCTGGGAGGCAGGGATTCGAACCCCGATAACGTGGTCCAGAGAACCGTTCACGGGCTTCGGTGCGCTCCCTTGCGTGCGTTTTTGGGCCGCTCCTGTCGCGATCAGTTCCGTTCGCTTTCTTCCGTTTCCATGCGCTCTCGTGCAACTTGTCTCATCGTGTCTCACCCCGCCGTCGGACTCTCTGAATACACCAGCGATCATCCTTTGTGAATGTCTATGCTGACGGTGTCCGACGAGTTGATGCCAACGCGTCGTACACTGGCATGGGCCCCACCGAATGAATCTTCCCACTCGCGAGGCGCTGCTGAATATCGAGTGGCTCACGCGCACCCGCGCAGCCGAGGGGTTTCAATCATTGCTCGAGTACGCGAGGAGAGGCGCCGAAACCTATGGCGGCCCTGTCACCGCGGTGGCCGAAGCACTTCAGGACCTCACGTGGGCCTGCCCGAGGCCGTTCCTTGATTCCGCAGATCTCCGTCACGCTCTCGCTCATGCGCTGGCGACGGGTAGTTGGAGCTCGAGCCCGTCCGGTCGGCACACGCTGTGGAGTTGCTTCCAGTGGTACTGGCCCGCGTTGGCAGCTGCAAAGCGGGCGGAGCTGCCTGCGAGACATGTTCCGTGCGTACCTCCCTCCTTGCCGGACTTAGCGGGCCTTCGTTTAGTTGCACCGCTCGACCGTGCATGGCTCGCACCCCACCATTCGGTTTGGGGCTGCGACGTCTCGCCGGACGGTCGGTATGTGCTGGCGGCTTCGCGAGGCGGTCACGTGGCCGTATGGGAATTGGAATCCGATGCGCTGATCGCGTCGGGTCGAGACGGTGAGGAGGAGGTTCGCGACTGCGCTGTGACGCCTGACGGTCGGCGTGTGATCTCGGTGACTAGCAGCGGCAAGGTCACCATTTGGAATTTGCCAACGATGACGGTGCACGGCACGGTTCAGGCTCCGTCGAGTGCGCCGGCCGCGGCATACATCTTGTGGCGTGAGCTGCAATCGCCCGCTCCGCCCGCGCTCGAAGGGTCCCCGCGCCGTTGGCGCCGCTTCGCCATCGCCCCTGACGGAAGCCGGCTCGCGGTGGCCGGCTGGGAGGCCGTCCATGTGTGGGAGCTCGAGGCTCTTGAACTTGTGACCACTTTGCGCTTCGACCATGGCCTCACGCCGGGCGTGCTCGCAATTTCCTTTGCCTCGCGCGACCGGTTGGTCACACTCGCACGCCGTAGCCCGATACCCGTTGTGACATGGGACCTGAGTTCGCACCAAGCCATCGTACGCACCACGTTGGAGGTGCCGCCAGTGCCGGGCATCCAGCGGGCACTGGTGACGCGCGACCACCGGTTCTTCATTGCCGCGGGTGAGACGGCGACGATTGTATGGCGGCTCGATAATGCCTCCCTCGTCGTCGTGGTGCCCCACGGAGTCAGTGGACAGGCGCTCGCGGTCTCTCCCGACGGCACGCTGGCCGCCACCTGCGGTGGTCCTGACGAAGTCGACGGCCAGCGACTCGCCGGTGTGAAAGTCGAAGTGCTGCGGCTCTGGTCGTTGCCAGAGCTTCGTCCGCTTCAGTCGTGGAATCTGAGAGACTTCGGATGACCTTCCCGAGGTCGAATTTCAAACCCATTCAGGGGGCATGAAACGGGACAACGTTAAAGCCACGATCGTGATCGATGACCAGCGAAAAGCCGATCGTTTCCTGTTGTTGTACACACGTGCCGATAACGCCGGCGGGAGACAGGTTCGTTTGAATGCGGTGTCGGCCGGAGCGTAAGTGTGACTATTCCACTCAACGTCAAGAGGGCTCTCAATGGCACTCTTGAGTTGGAAACGAAGCGCACAAAGCGAGACTGATACGATCGATTGAGTGTTGGTATGACGTCACGGTGCCAGACGGAAACCGTCGATCGTGAGCGGCAATCTTGCAGTCCTCGGGCCCACTTGCGCGACCCTCCAACGGATCGCGCAACGGCGCGGAGCCGTCCGCTTTCGTTAGAGACAATACGATACCGTGACGAGCGTGCGCCGCCTGTCTCGAAACACCACTTGTTGAGACCAGATTCAACGGCACCAGGCTTGCCATCCGACGACAGATGCGCATTTGTATGGTCGCAAGGAGATTCACAGGTCCAGGCGCCCTGCTGGCGGTCCTCGTTACGGGACAAGCGGCGGTCGCCCAAACCCCGCCGGCCGTCGATGCGTCCGTGGCGTCAATTCGGAGCAAGCCGCGCATCGTGGTCCATATGTATGTGGAACCGAGCTTGAATCGCATGGCCGATTGGCGCGCTCGCACTGACGCCCTCAAGGCGGAAGCCTCCGCGCGCAATGTGCCGATCAGTGATGAAGTGACGAATGGCTTCCTTTCGGGAGGAGGCACGTTGCTGGTTCGCATTCGCCCGCGAATCCTCGTTGGCGGTGAACTGGGGGTGGTTCGGGATCTAGACGGCTTCGCTGTGACCGAGCCAATCGGCGGGATCTTTCCGGGATCAGCTGAGTTCGGCGTGCAAACGACAACCGTCGGACGGAACGCCCAGTTTGTCCTGGCGTTCTACCCCCGCGAACAATCCCGCGCGCATTTCCAGGTTGGCGCCGGCATGGGTCAGAGTCACGTCGTGTTCTCCTCGCGTCGGTCAGATGCAGACGGGCAAGGGACCGGACCCATCGTGTCGGCGTTGTTCGGCACCGAGTGGAAAATGCTCTATCTCACTGCTGGAGCACGCTTCAATCGCATGTCGATCAATTACACCAGGCTCGACGATGTGGGGGTCCGAAGCGCCAACGATTTTGGCGTTCAAGAGTTCCTACGCGACCCGAACGCTGATCTCAGCGGTGTGTTCGTACGCGTCGGCGTGACCTTCGATTGGTTTCGTGATTGATCCGTGCCGACCTGAAGAAACGAGGCCAGACGATCGGCGGCAACGATCTGTTCATTGCCGCTCATGCACGCAGCCTCGGGCTCAGGCTCGTCACCAACAACATCGGCGTCAGAGGTCTGACGCTCGAAATTGGACGACGCTTCCGGTTCATCGTGTTCGCGCGACCGGACGATAGTAGCCGCAGGCGAGGACCGCGCAGCACCGCCAAGGCCGACCGACTGCGTAGAACCGGCAACCACTGGGTCGCTTGCCGTCACGGGCGCGGCAAGGCAGCTCTTGACAAACCGCAAGTCATCTGTCATACTGTCATATGACAGTCAGAACATGCTGTTTCAATTGAATTACAAATCGGGCAAGGCCGTCTACCTGCAACTCGTCGACCAGGTGAAGGCCGCGGCCGCATCCGGTGCGCTCCACGCAGGATCACCGTTGCCGGGGATCCGTCCACTCGCGGAAGAACTGCGCGTCAACCGGAACACGGTCGCCAAGGCGTACTCGGCGCTGGAGAGTCAGGGCGTCAT
>Ga0066677_10000388_pt1 | contig 14595 bp, 17 predicted proteins | sample GraSoiAngelo_126_FD_62299 | JGI IMG/M metagenome (GOLD analysis project Ga0066677, IMG submission 62299) | Grasslands soil microbial communities from the Angelo Coastal Reserve, California, USA - 14_0927_09_20cm | ecosystem: Environmental > Terrestrial > Soil > Grasslands | place: USA... | reverse complement strand
CGAAGCCGAAATCCCTCAGATGGAAGGTGCGGGCGAGGATCGGCGACCGGGTCAGCTGGTACGAGCTACCCGAAGAGGTCCGTCAGCCCTACCAGCGGGACTAGAACGCAAACCCATTATTGACAGGCATCGGCGACACCTCTAGTGTGAGCGGCGGTAGGCGGCAGCGGTTCATCGCAAGGGAAACCCAGATGGCCACAATGAAGCACCCCGTCGAAGACACGATCCGAGTTTTGTTCATCGAGGACGATCCGGCGGTCGCCGAGATGTACAAGCTCAAACTTGAGCTCGATGGCTATCAGGTGAAGGTGGTGTCGAACGACGACCAGGTGATGCAGGAGGCGGCGGCCCTACGTCCGGACATGATCTTCCTCGACCTGCGCATGGGTGAGGAGTTGGGCATTGCCACGCTGCAGCGCCTTCGCGCGACGGACGGTACTCGGCATCTGCCGGTGATCATCCTGTCGAGCCGCGCGGCGCAGGAGATGGCGGGTCGCGGCTTCAAGGCCGACGTGATGGACTACGTGGTACGCGCCGACCCCGGCCCGAGCGGCCTGACCTGGAACATCGACGACTGGGCCCGGGTCGCGGCGAGCTAAGTAGGCTCGCCCCGCCCGCCGATCAGGCGACCCGCTGTCGCTTGTCGAGATACATCGAGCGGTCGGCCGCCGCCAGCAAGCCGTCCGGGCTGGTGCCGTCCGCGGGAAAAGACGCGGTCCCGATCGACACCGAGATGGCGCCGGCTGGGTCGTCGGCATCTCGCAACGTCCCACCGACCCGGCGCGCCAGCGAGACGGCGCCCACCTGATCCATTCCGGGCATCAGCAGGACGAACTCGTCGCCGCCCCAGCGGGTAACCACATCCGCCTGGCGGAGGTGTCCGGTCAGAACCGCCGCCACCCGCTTCAGTACCGCGTCTCCTGCCGCGTGACCGCGGGCGTCGTTCACCTGCTTGAGCCCATCGACATCGAGCATGATCACCGAGAACGGCTCGGGGGACGCGGCACCCAACCGTTCTTCGAGCGCCTGTTCGAAGGCGCGTCGGTTCGAGAGCCCGGTTAGCGGGTCGGTCCGCGCCGTGGCGGCCAGCCGCTCGATCAAGCGCGCGTTGGAGATCGAGACAGCGGCCTGGTTGGCGAGGATCGTCAGCAACCGCAGGTGATCACCGCTGTACTGATGGAGGCCGACCTTGACGTTGACGATGACGCCGATCAGGTTGTCCTCGAAGATGACCGGGACGGCGAGCATCGACTCGTCGGCTTCGGTGGTGCTCGGGATGTGGACCGCCTTCGGATGGTGCTCCGTGTCGCCAACCAGCGCCCCCTGCTTGGTTTCGGCGACCCAGCCGGTGATCCCCTCGCCGACCTGGATGGCGAGGGTCTCGGCGGTCACCCCGTCGTACTCGGAACGCCGGGTGTCGCTGAAATAGACCGGGCTCAGGGTCTGGCCGTCGTCCTCGAGCAGGTAGATGCGGCACTGGTCGTAGGGCAGCAGCGTCGTGATGGCCTGGCCGATGGTTTCCGAGATCTCGGGTACGCTGCCGATATTGGCGAGACGCGCGCCGAGTTGCTGGATGGCGTCGAGGTGTTGCGTCCAGGAGTGCGCCTCAGGCAGGCGCTTGTCGGGACGGACTGCGATCTCGGCGGTGCCGGCGACGCTCACCTCGCCCGAGGCAATCACTGCGAGTAGCGCCTCCGCCACCCGCGGGTCGAACTGCTGGCCGGCCTGGGCGGCAATCTCCTTGAGAATCCATTCACGCGGCCTGGCGCGCCGGTACGGCCGGTCGCTCGACATCGCCTGGAAGGCATCGCAGGCATGGATGACGCGAGCCTCGATCGGGATCTGCTCAGCCTTGAGCCCATCCGGATAGCCATTACCGTCCCATCGCTCGTGCTCCGCGCGGACGATCGGGCGGATACGGCTGAGGAAGGGGACCGAGGCGACGATGCGCTCGCCGATCACCGGGTGCTCCCGCATGATGGCGGTCTCCTCCACATCAAGCGGACCCGGCTTGTTGAGGACATAGCCAGGGACACCGATCTTCCCGATGTCGTGCAACAGCGCTCCGTACTCGAGGAAGCGGAGCGTTTCCTCCTTCAGTCCGAGGCGATGGCCTACCGCTCGAGCCAGCGCAGCCGTTTCGCGCGAGTGCGCCTCGGTCTGGCGGTCCTTCGCGTCCAGCGCCGCCGCAAGCGCCTCGATGGTCGAGAGGTAGCTGGCCTCGAGCTCCATGCGGCGCCGCTCCGCGAGCTGATTCTCTTCGCGGAGCGCTTTGCGCATGAGGGCCGGGATGTAAGCGCAAATCACCATGGACGCCGCCAACAACACCAGCGAGCGTGCATACAAGCCATCCCAACCCTGCAGCGCGAGCGGAAGCCCGGCGGCGAACGCGGAGGCGACCAGGGCCCCGGCGGCGATACGGAACTCGAGAATCGACGCGGTGAACACGACGATGACGAGGAACAGGACGGAGAGGTGTGAATGCGTTCCCCCCGTCGCAAAGAGACCGACCGTCAGCATTCCGATGCCGCCGAACACAACGGGAATGAAACGCCTCGCTGGGATTTGTCCCCAGGGCAGCAACCAGCAGACAACCCCTGTGCCACAGGCAAGCCCGGTGACGATCCACTCGGTCGTGTAGTTGACGTGCACGTCGGCCCCGACGAAGTTGGTGGCCATCACGATGCTGGCCAGTCCCCAGAAGGAGATCGCGGCGACCCTGAGCGTCGCACGATGCAACTGCAGCGGGACATCCGCGGGTCGCATGCTGGCGAATACAACGCGAGCTCGAGGGCCTTCCATCGTGGGGTCCGGGCCCGGCTACCATGGGGCGCGGGATGTTCTGGACCTTCGTGGATGAGTCCGAGATGGCCAACGGGCAGGTCAGCATCCGAGGGCCACAGGGTCATCACCTTGCCCGGGTTCTGCGCGTCCATCGCGGCGAGCGCGGGGTCGCGGTTGCCGGTGGCCGTGAATACGATCTCGAGGTGGTTCAGGTCGAAGGCGGGCGGGTGGTGGGCCGGATCGTCGGCGACCGGCCCGCCCAGGGGGAGCCGCGCACGGCGGTCGCGCTGCTGCAGGCGGTTTTGCCAAACCCCGACTTCGATGCCGTCATCGAAGGTGGGACGGCGGTGGGCATCCGTCGTTTTGTCGCGGTGCAGGCCGCGCGGTCGGTGGGCCGGCCGCCGGCCGCCCGGCTCACGCGCTGGCAGGTGATCGCCGGATCCGCCGCCGAGCAGAGCCATCGTGGAGAGGTGCCAGACGTCACCGGGCCCATGTCCCTGAGGGACGGCCTCGAACAGGTGGCCGGCGCGCGGCTGCTGGCGCTTGAGCCATCGGCGACCCTGCCGCTGCTCGATGCGCTCGATGGATCGCCTGCCTACGCGCTGGCGGTCGGGCCGGAAGGCGGGTGGACCGACGGCGAACTGGCGGAACTGCGCGAACGCGGTGGTCTCGCTGTCAACCTCGGCCCCCGGATCCTGCGGGCGCGACTGGCACCAATCGTGGCCGCTGCTATCCTCGTCCAGCAACGATGAATGTCTCGATCCAAACGCTCGGTTGCAAGGTCAATTTTGCTGAGATGGTGGATCTCGGTGACCGGCTGGCACGGGCGGGTTTCTCGGTATCGGACTCGGCGGACAACCCTGACATCTGCGTGATCAACAGCTGCACGGTCACCGCCCAGGCGGATCGCAAGCTCCGCACGATGGTGCACGGACTGCGCCGCCGGCATCCGCAGGCTCACCTCATCCTGACCGGCTGTCATGTCGACAATCCCCATCCACGCGTCTCGGCCATCCCGAGCGCGGATGTCGCCTTCCCGAATGCGCGAAAGGGTGAAATCTTCGACTACGTGTCGGCGAACTTCGCCACGGGCGCGGCGCCTGGCTCGACGACCTTCGCGCGTTCCCGCTTCTTCCTCAAGGTGCAGGACGGCTGCAATCACCGCTGCACCTACTGCATTGTCTGGCGAACCCGCGGCATATCCCGCAGTGACGAGGAAACGGGCCTCATCGAGCGGGCGCGCCAGGCGGTCTCCGAGGGATATGGCGAAATCGTGCTCACCGGGGTTGACCTGGGCGCCTTCGGACGCGAGCGGGGGCAGACCCTGGCCCCGTTCGCGCGGCGACTGCTCGAGGCGATTGCGCCCGCCCGGCTACGACTCAGCTCGATCAATGCGAATGACTTCACGCCGGAACTGGTCGAGCTGGCCGGCGCCCCGCGATTTTGCCGTCATCTTCATATCCCCCTGCAATCCGGCAGCGACAAGGTGTTGAAGCGGATGGGCCGCCTCTACCGGCGGCGCGATTATCTGGACCTTGTGGCCGCGTTGCGCCGGCAGTCTCCCGATATCGCCGTGACCGCCGACGCCATCGTCGGCTTCCCTGACGAAACGGATGCCGATTTTGCCGATACCCAGAGCGTCGTTGCGGAGGCCGGCCTGAGCGGGATGCACGTCTTTCGCTATTCACCCAGAGCCGGAACGGCCGCGCCCCGGCTCGGCCTGCCGGTGGACGACCCGGTCAGCAAAGAACGCAGCCAGCGGCTGCAGACTCAGGCCGAGGCCCAGCGCCGAGCCTACGAGGCACGTTTCGTCGAACGGGATCTGGAGGTGATCTGGGACCGCCGCTTCCCCAACCGGATGCGCGGCCTCAGCGACAACTACATCACTGTTTACGCACCCGCCCGCGGTCAAGCCCTGGGTGCGCTCGCAACCATCCGACCACTGGCCAGCTGCGGCGACGGTCTTACCTGCGGGTAAGCTGTGCCGGTGGCTGAGGACTGCCTGTTCTGCAAGATCTTCGCCCGGGAGATCCCGGCGAAAGAGGTCTTTCGCGACGAGGAAATCGTCGCCTTCGAAGACATCCGGCCCGTGGCGCCAACCCACGTCCTCGTCATTCCCAAAGAGCACATCCCTTCCGTCCACGATCTCAAGGCCGGCCACGGTCCGATGCTGGTCCGGATGATCGAGGTGGCAAACCGCATCGCCGACGAGCGGAAGGTGGATCGCGACGGCTACCGGATCGTCGTCAACAAGGGACCGCAGGCCGGTCAGAGCGTCTATCACCTGCACCTGCATCTCCTCGGTGGCCGCACCATGGCGTGGCCACCTGGCTGAGCCACGTCGCCGAATGCACGGCATAACCGGCTGCAACGACGTCGTAAACCCTCCGTGGCAAGCCTGTCACAGCGGCATGGTTGAACGGCCACGCGTGAAACAGGCGTCGTAATCGGAGGGCGATAGGGTGGGCGCAGATGCGCCTTATACCCTGGCGTGCTATGCAACCGGAGGACGCGCCTTCCAGCCCGGATAAAGAAAGGCTGGAGGAACGGCTGGCCAAGCTCGTTGGTGGTCCGGCCAAGACCAAGGTCACTCCGTCGACGGCACCTGAGGTCAATCAGGCGAACCAACCTACCGATGGAGCCGCTTCGAATCCGGCCCAGGCAGGGGTGGTCATCGTGCCCAATGACGGCAAACCGACAGCGGTTGACGAAAGCCGCGAACCCAATGGTGGCACCGCCGCCCTAACTGAGGTGGGCGTCGCGTTGGACGCCGTCGCCCTGCCGGTGAGATCGCAGAAGGCCGGCGATGCCGTTGAGGCCTCGACCGGCACCAGGACTCGTCGCCGGCGCCGGAAGGTCGGCTTTCTGCTGTTCCTCGGTGGGTTGATCCTGGTCTTCTTTCTGGTGCGGGCCATTCCGGCGGACTGGGAGATCGGCCCGTTCCGGATCGATGCCACGGGGAGCGCCGCGGACGCGGAGGCCAGCCTTTACTTCGCGGACGATCCACACGCCCCGTTCTGGTTGCTGGTTCCGACCTTCAACCTTCCTCCTCGGTTTTTCGCCGCGCGGCCAAACGCGTCGCGGTCGCCCATCGTCGCGCTCAGGCCCACCGTGTCCCCATCCAGCTCGCCGAGTATCAGCCCTTCCGCGAGTGGTTCAGCGTCGCCCAGCCCGAGCGGCTCTGCCTCGCCAGGTGCGAGTCCGTCACCGTCAGCCAGCCCCAGTGCCTCGACATCGCCGACTCCCAGCGCATCGCCCTCGCCGTCGCCATCTGCGACGCCAACCCCAACGCCCACTCCCACACCCACACCAACACCAACACCCACGCCCACGCCGACACCGACCCCGACGCCCACGCCCACCCCCACGCCCACCCCCGCGCCCTTCGCCTTCGCGCCGACACCGGCCGAGAACGTGAGCATCAACGTCAACAACTCAACGAAGTGCAAGCTCGGCACCGTCACGGCAACCGGGACCTTCCGGATGGTGGCCGGTGGACCCGGCGGCACGGTGCAGTACCACTGGACTCGCAAGGATGGCAACGTGACGACGGTCAGCCAGACCTACAGCATCGTCATTGCGGCCGGCAACACCGCGGCGCATAGCGTCGTCACGGACAGCTGGACGCCGGCGAACTCCGGCACGGAACAGCTGGTCTTTACGATCCCGGGCTTCGCGGTCGCGCCGCAATCCTGGACCTGCCGGACTTAAGCCGCGGCGCGCTCCTGGTACCGCAGAATCTTTGCCGGCCCGGTGCGCTTGGCCGTAAGGAGCGCCTCGTCGGCGCGTTCGAGCAAGGTCTCGGGCGTCGAGCCATCCTCGGGAAAGACCGCGATGCCGATGCTGAAGGACACGTCGACGTCCGTGCCCCGAAGGGTCTGACCCATCGATCGGTAGATGTCCTGGATGCGCTGCGCGACCACCAACGCCCCCGCGCCGTCTGCATCGGAAAGCAGCAGGACGAACTCATCGCCGCCAAATCGGAACGGTTCATCGCCGACCCGCACCGCGAAGCGAAGCAGATTCGCCAGTTCCTTCAGTAACTCGTTGCCGATGCCGTGCCCCAGCCGATCGTTGACGGCTTTGAATCCGTCGACATCCATCATCATGATGGCCATCCGCCGCCCTGTCCGGGCGGCCGGTCCCAGCCAGGTAGGGAGCTGCTCCTGTAGCGCGCGCAAGTTATGCAGCCCCGTTAGCTCGTCCACGCGGCTCATCCGCATCAGCCGGCGACGCTCCTGTTCCCAGTTGTTGGTCAGCAACGCGGCATAGCCGTACATCAGGAGATGGGTCAGTCCATTGATGGCGAGGCTGGTTCCCTCGGCGCCGCTAACCCCGACGCTCACGATCGCAACCCCGGCCGCGACGGCCAGCGCCAGCAAGCGCGGCAGCAGGATGGCTCCGCACAAAACGATCAGGAAGTACAGCAGCCGAAGGTCCAGTCCGGCGCCGAGGAAGCGCTCGAGGTAGGCGACCGCCGCGACCGCCGTCATCAAGAGGGCCAGGCCTATGACCCGGCGGATGCCGAGCGTTTCTTTAGGGAACAGTGGCCGCGTCAGCTTCAAGGCTGCCTAGGTAACGCGCGATTGCGGCCTTAATTGCTTCAGCGGCCCGCCTTCGAGGCCCGCCCCACAAGCAGGCCGCGCACAACCCAGACCGCCACCAGCAGGGCGATACCCGTTCCCAGGGCGAACCCGGGTTGCGCGCAGCCGGCCAGCGCCCAGGGGACCGCCAGGGCCGACCCGCTGAGCCCTTCGCGGATCGGCACGCCCCGGCCGATCGGGGTATCGCATGCGCGGCAACGGCCGCGTTGAGCCAGGTAGCTGATGACCGGGACCAGCTCGTCCGCACTCAACCGGTGGCCACACGTACGACAGTGCGAGGGCGGCCAGAGCAACGACTCTCCCCGTGGCAGGCGGTCCAGGACGACCTCGAAGAAGCTGCCCAGGGCGGCCCCAAGCGGAAGCAAGAAGGCCGCGCCGAGCAGGTTGCACAGGATGTCAAGCAATCAATCGCGCCTCCCGGCCAGCAGGCCGACCCATCCCCTTTGATCATCGACGCTTACCTCCAGGTCTTGCTGGATCAGGCGGCGTCCGATCTCATCCTGTCGGCCGGCGCGCCGCCGACCATGCGCAAGGATGGTGCGCTTGTGCCGATCGCGCGCGACCCGCTTCGGCCTGAGCAGATCGAGGAGATGGCGCGGGAAGTCGTATCGCCTGAGCGCTGGGCCCGCTTTCAGGGACAGGGTGATCTCGACTTCTCGTTCAACTGGAGAGGCCAGGCGCGCTTTCGGATCAACGCCTTCAGGCAACGCGGATCCGTTGGCCTGGCATTGCGGCTGATCCCGTACCAGATCCCGAACTTCGACCAGCTGGGCGTGCCCATGGTGGTGCGCGGCCTGACCCGCTTGAGCCAGGGGCTGATCCTGGTCACGGGACCAACCGGCTCCGGCAAGTCCTCCACCCTGGCGGCGATGGTCAACGACATCGTGGCAACCCGGCCATGCCACGTGATCACCATCGAGGACCCCATCGAATATGTCTACCGGCACCAGCGCAGTATTGTCGAGCAACGCGAGGTCGGCGCGGACGTCGCGTCATTCGCTGACGCCTTACGCGCGGCCCTCCGCCAGACGCCCGATGTCCTGCTCATCGGCGAGATGCGGGACCTCGAGACCATCTCGGCCGCCATCACGATCGCCGAAACCGGTCACCTGGTGCTGGCCACGCTGCATACCAACGACACGGCGCAGGCCGTCGACCGCGTAGTGGACGTCTTTCCCGCGGAGCAGCAGCAACAGGTCCGGGTCCAGCTCTCCAACACGCTCACCGCCGTGATCTACCAGCAGTTGCTGCCCCGCCGTGACGGCCCGGGCCGAGTCGCGGCCTTCGAGGTGCTGCTCAATACGATCGCCGTCCAGAACCTGATCAAGGAAGGCAAGACACGCCAGCTGCGCAACGTGCTGGAGACCGGGGTCAAGGACGGCATGAACACGATGGAGCGCAGCCTGGGCGAATTGGTCAAGGCCGGGTTGGTCGACTTCGGGGCCGCGGCCGCGCGCGCCCAGCACCCGGAGGAGTTGCGTCGCCTGGCGGCCTAGACGCAGGTTTGCCTCGCTTGACGCGTTTGCTCCGGTTGGAGAGAGATGAAGCCGGCGCTGTCGACGAGCGAGGCGGCGCGCTGGCTCGGGATCAGTAAGTCGACGCTGATCCGCGCGGTCAACCGCGGTGACATTCAGCCCGCGTTCCGCACCCCCGGCCGGCATCTGCGTTTCACCCCGGAGGCGCTGCAGGAGATCCGCCGCCAGCTGGAACGGCCGATCCGGGAGGCGGTCGCGTGAGCGCCGTGGAGCGCCAGCCCGCCGGGCGGTTTGGCCTGCGCCAGGAAAAGCGGCTTGGTGAGCTGTTGCTCGAAGGCGGGCTTCTCACCGCGGAACAGTTGGAGGCGGCCCTGGCTGAGCAAAAGCGGCAGCGCCGCCCACTGGGACAGATCCTGCTCGCCCAGGGCCTTGTCGACGAAAAGGCGCTCGCCGGCGTGCTCAGCCTGCACTTCAATGTGCCGCAAGTCGACTTCAGCCGAACCCGGATCGACAACGATGCCCTTGCCCTGATCTCCGAGTCCTACGCCCGCGAACACCTGATCCTGCCTCTTCGCGTGGACAAGGATGAACTCGAACTCGCGACCGTCGACCCGGGCGACCTGGCGCTGTTCGCGGAGTTGAAGGTGCTGACTCGGAAGCGCATCAAGCCGGTGCTGGGCGTGCGATCGCAAATCGAGCAGGCGATCACGCAGGCCTACAAACTGCGAAGCGGGGTCGACCGCAACGTCCGCTCCTTCCAGGAGACACTTCGGCCTTCGCTAACGAGGAAACGGCTGGCCGAGGTCAAGCAAGACGCGCCGGTGGTGCAGATCGTCGACCTGATCATCGCCCAGGGAGCGGAGGAGCGAGCCTCGGACATCCACATCGAGCCCCAGCAGGATCATCTTCGCGTGCGCTTTCGGATCGACGGCGTCCTCCACGATGCGACCCGGCTGCCGGCGACGCTGGCGGCGCCGATCTCGTCGCGTGTGAAACTTCTCGCCAACCTCGACATCGTCGACCGGCGCCACAGCCAGGACGGACAGATTCAGACGACGGTCGATGGCCGGCCGCTCGACATCCGGGTGGGAACCATCGAGACCATCTGGGGCGAAAAGGTCGTCCTCCGCCTGCTGGAGCGGTCGCGCTCCATCCTTGGACTCGACACACTGGGCTTTTCCCGGCCGTCATTGCTGATCTTCCGCGCACTGGTCCGCTCGCCCTACGGCATGATCCTCGTCACCGGCCCGACCGGGAGCGGGAAGACGACCACGCTCTACGCGGCCCTCAACGAGCTCAACCGGATGGAACAGAACATCATGACCATCGAGGATCCGGTCGAGTACACGTTCGAAGGCGTGAACCAGATCCAGATCAACCGGCTGGCCGGGATCACGTTCGCGAATGGGCTTCGCGCCATCCTTCGACAGGACCCGGACGCGATCCTCGTCGGCGAAATCCGGGATAAAGAGACGGCCGAGATCTCGGTGCAGTCGGCGCTGACCGGGCACCTGGTCCTGTCATCGCTGCACGCGACCGATGCGGTCGGTGCGATCTACCGGTTCCTGGAAATGGGCATCGAATCGTTCATGGTGACCTCGGCCGTCACCGGCGTGCTGGCGCAGCGCCTGGTCCGGCGGATCTGTCCCGAGTGCAGCGTGCTGTACGAGCCCCCAACCGAGGAGCTGGAGTTCTACCGAGCGATGGGCGGCGCGGGCCAGATCTTCCACCGCGGCAACGGCTGCGCCTTCTGCGCCCACACCGGCTTCCACGGTCGCATCGGCGTGTTCGAGGTCCTCCGGATGAGCGACGCGATCAAACGGGAGCTCGTGCGCGATGCGCCCCCCGAGGCGTTGCGCGAGCGCGCCATCGCGGAAGGCATGACCACGCTTCGTTCCTCGGGCCTGGCAAAGATCGAGGAGGGCCTGACCACTATCGCCGAGGTGATGCGCTCCGTGCACCTGAGCGAGGGCGATGATGCCTAGCTACGCCTATCGCGCCTACACGGAGAAGGGCCAGCGACGCGAGGGTCGGATCGATGCGGAGGGCACATCAGCCGCCGAGCAAGCGCTCTGGCTGGAAGGCCTCAAGATCGTCGCACTCCACCCGGCGCCCGCCAAGAAGACGATGGCGGACTACTTCCCCTCCCTGTACCGGATCTCCAGGGCGGACATCATTCTCTTCACCCGGCAGCTGGCGACATTCGTCGGAGCAGGGGTGCCAATGACGCGGGCGCTGGGCACCATGGCCCAGGAGGCCTCACCCTTGTTCAAGCGCGTCATCCTGTCGGTCCTCGACGATCTCGAGCGCGGCCAGAACCTCTCGGAGGCACTGCTCAAACATCCCAAGGTTTTCCCCACGCTCTACATCGACCTGATTCGCGTCGCGGAGCTCACCGGTAACCTGGAGGCCACGCTGACGGAGCTGGCGGGATACTTGCGGCGGGACCTGAATACGGCGCGCCGGGTTCAAGCCGCGATGATTTATCCAGCCGTCATCCTGGTGGTCGCGACCGGGGTCGTCATCATCCTAGTCTTCTTCGCGCTGCCCGCCTTTGTCCGGATTTTCGCGGAGTTCCGGGTAGAGCTGCCATTGTCGACCCGAATCCTGATCGGCATCGTCAATTTCACGCGGCAATGGGCGCTGGTCATCGGTGCCGTGATCCTCGCGGGTGCGGGCGGCATCGTCGTGGCGCTCAGAACGTCTCGCGGGGCGTATGCGAAAGACCAGATTTCTATCAAAGCGCCGATCCTGGGACCGATCGTCTTGTCGGCAGTGCTGAATCGTTTTGCCCGGACCCTGGCCATGGTATTGAAGGCCGGTGTGCCGTTAGGGCAGACCTTCGAGGCCGTCATCGCCAGCACCGGGAACAAGGTCTTCCAGCGGGGCCTGACCACGGTGAAGGAGCAGATGACAAGCGGTGAAGGGTTTGCCGGACCGCTGATCCGGACGCACCTGTTTCCGCCAATGCTGACCCAGATGGTTCGCGTCGGGGAGGAGACGGGAACGCTCGATACCTACCTGGAGCAAGCTGCCGAGTTCTACGAAGAGGAACTGGAGTATCGAATCCGGGCGATGACGTCGCTGATCGAGCCGGTGATGACCGTGGCGGTCGGCGTCATCGTCGGCTTCATCGCCATCTCACTGATCTCGGCGATGTACGGCCTGGTGGGAGCCCTGAAATGACCGTTAAGCGCGGCTTCAGCTTGATCGAAACCACGGTTGCCCTAGCGCTCCTTGCCGTTATTGTCGTCACCGTACTCAGCGGGTTCTCGGCAACCACACTGGCCGCGACCCGCCATCAGCAAGAGACCACGCTCGACCGCATGACCCGCTCCGATGCCGAGTACATCAAGAGCCAGCCCTACCTGGCGGCCGCCAACTATGCGCATCTCTCGCTGGGCGGCTATTCATTCAGCACGCAGGTCCTCCACTACAACAAGAACTCGAACCCGACTTTCGCCGCCGGCAATGCCGATACGGGCTTGCAGGAAATCATCCTGACGGTCACCGGGCCAAACAGTATCCGGGAGCAACTCGATTTCCTCAAGGAGCTGCCATGACGCGCCGCCAGCATGGTTTCACACTGGTCGAGGCCATGGTGGGCGTGGCCATCTTTACCGTGCTCAGCCTGGCGATGGCCGGCACGTTTCTTGTGGGCTACCGGGCGATCAGCAACGAGGCGCGAGTGATCGCCGCCGATACCGCCGTTAGCAACGCCAGCCTGTGGTTGACGCGAGATCTCAATAGCGCGACGACGACCACCGGCTGCCCCTGCACCATTCAGGCGGGTAGCCCGCTGACGCTGACCTACGGAGTCCCTCCTGTGGCGGTCGTCTACAGCGTCGACGGCAGCCGGAACTTGATCCGCACAGTCGGTGCAAGTGCCCAGGCTTCCGCGCGCGGCATCACAAGCGTGTCGATCAGCTGGGCCGGCTGCTACGGCACCGTCACTATCCAGCCATCCGCCACAGGAGCGTCGGCCGTGGTGCTCAACGTGAGCAACCGCCCTGGCGGCTGCATCTGATGTTCGGGCATCGCCGTCGCCAGCGCGGACAGGCGCTTCTTATCGTGTTGGCGTTTGTCGCCGTCTTCCTGCTCATCCTCTGGGCCGGTCTCACGCTGGCCAGCAGCGCCTTCCTCGGGCTGGGGACGATCCGCGCCGACACGCGGTCGACGTATGCCCTCGATGCCGGACTGGCCTATGCCATGCAGGTCATCGACGACAAGAATGGCAACGGCTGCAACGCCCCGAAAACCAGCAACCTGACGCTGAACTACCCGACCGGGCCGATCACGGTCAACGTCGGGATCAACAAAGGCAACCCGTGCCATGGCAACGGGGCCACCTGGAACGTGACCATTACCGCGACAGGTACCAGCCGCACGTTGACGGCACTGGTCACCCAGATTGGTCCGTCATCTGTCGTCACTTGGGAAGGCATCCAGTGACTCGCCTCTGCGCGATCGATCTGGGCGCACGGGAGCTTAAGCTGCTGCAGGCCGACGGCCGTCAGCTGACGCATCATGCCGAAGTGCTGCTTCCGGACGGTGCCCTGGTTGACGGCGTGCCCACTCCCCTACTGACCGCCGCGGTGCGGGGCGCCCTGGAGGCCGGGGGATTCACGTCCACGCGTGCGCGGGTCGCGATCGCAGAAACCGGTACCGCCTTCCGCGATTTCCGATTGCCCGCCCTTCGGCAGAGCGAGCTCCGTCGTGCCGTCGTGTTCGAAGGCCGAAGACAGGTGCCGATGGCCGCCGCCGATGTGTACTTCGCCTGGCACGCGGCCCGGGATAAGGATGGCTATGCGGTCCACCTGGTGGCAGCGCGGCGAGAGATGGTTGATGCGCTGGTGGCGGCCGTCAGCGCGGCCGGCCTGCAGGTCGAGCACATGGACCTGAAGCCGCTCGCGCTCGCGCGCGGGATGGGCGTATCGGACGGCCTCTTGCTCGAGTGGGGGGCGGCGGAGGCCACGCTGGTGCTCATGGTTGCGGGGCGGCCGCGCTTCTTTCGCAGCTTCCTCCTCGACGCCCCGGCCGACGATGTTGACGGTCAACTCGACGAGCTAGCCCTCTCGCTGAATGCGCTGGTCAAATTCATGCGCGGGACCGCATCGGATGTTCCAATCACGCCGGCCACGCCGCTCTTCCTCGGCGGCCGTTTCGGCTTCCTCCCCGATGGGGTCCAGCGCGCCGAGCAGCGCTTCGACTTCAAGGTGGCCTCACCCCCACCGCGGTTCAGGTTCACCTCCGGCTTTCCCTGGCAGGCCCATTTTGCCGGGCTTGGAATGGTCCGGCAGAAACACTGGCAGAACCGGCTCAGTCCGTCACAGGGAGGTGACATCCGTGTCGCGGCCTGATCACGCTCCTGAGGTCGCCGTCGACTTCGCGCCGCCACCCAGGCCGAATCGCACTCGGCCGCTGATCGCGCTCGTGGTCGTTGTGCTCATCGTCGGGGCCATGACGGTCGCCGCGACACAGTTGCTACTCCGCTGAGCGAACTTTCACGAACCTCGCAAGAAAGCGGCCGTACTCTCGACAGAGACTAAGGAGGTCATACGACAATCATGCTTCTCTCCATACTCAAAGATGCGCGCCGCCGCTCAAACCGTGGCCAGGAAGGCTTCACCCTTGTCGAGCTGCTCGTGGTCATCGCGATCCTCGGCATCCTGGCAGCGATCGTTCTCTTCAACATCTCGGGTGTCAACGCCAACGCGGCGTGCAACGGGATG
>Ga0066677_10000380_pt1 | contig 14771 bp, 6 predicted proteins | sample GraSoiAngelo_126_FD_62299 | JGI IMG/M metagenome (GOLD analysis project Ga0066677, IMG submission 62299) | Grasslands soil microbial communities from the Angelo Coastal Reserve, California, USA - 14_0927_09_20cm | ecosystem: Environmental > Terrestrial > Soil > Grasslands | place: USA... | reverse complement strand
GAGGTTCAGCGTGACGCGGGGATACGTGATGCGGTCCTGCGTGAACGCCGCGACGTTTCTCATGTGCGTCTTCTGCACCAGCGGCGTGTTGTACGCGAGCAGCTGTGAGGGCTGCGCGACGCCGTTCGAGTCGTTGCGGAACTGCAGGCGCGTATCGCCAAAGACGTCGAATTCGTCGGAGCCCCACCCGATCCAGTTCTCGAACCCGCTCTTGATCTGGTGGCTCGCGCCGAGCACCCCATCGAGATACTGCGTGAAGGCGACGTTCGTCTGATAGCGATAGGCATCGCGGAGCCGTTCTCCCGTCGGCTCGGGGCCGTTGAAGAAAATACCCGTCGTCAGGTTCTGCATGGTTGGTGTCTTCTCCGCGTCCGGCAATGCGAAGAACTCGTCGGAGTATCGGCTCGGCCAGTGCATGTGGAAATAGCTCGACGACACTTCCAGGAACCGCGTCTGCGACAACACGGAGGTCCAGTTCAGATTGAACAGATTCTTCGGAGACTGCTGATTGATCGTGCCGATCGCGTTCGGCTGGTTCGTGCCGGCGCCGCGATTGGGCTGGAACTTGCGGTTGTAGGTCCAGAACCCGGATAGCTGATTCGCCTTCGCGAGCTGATAATTCACGCGGGCGGTGTAGTTGCGCAGGTTCGACTTGAAGTCTTTCTCGAAGCCGATGACCTGTTCGAGCGTCGTGTACTCCCGCGCCGATCCGAACCACCACAGGCGATCCCGGATGAACGGCCCGCCAGCCGCACCATTCACGTCATTCAACTTCAGCAGCCGCGTGCCCTTCGTGATGCCCTGCGCGCGCAACTCATCGTCCACGTTCTCGCCCGCGAGGCCCTTGCCGGTGCCGCTGTAATAGACATCTCCCTTGATCGTATTGCTGCCTGACTTCGGAATGATGTTGATGTTGGCGCCGCCGCCGCCGCCGACCTCGGCGCCCATCGCGGCGGTATCGACCGAGATTTCCTCCGCGGCGTTGTAGTCCATGTAATACATGGAGCCGTAATTCTGCGGCGTGTCGGCGGTGACGCCGAAGTAGTTCAAGTTGTAGTTGGACGCGCCGTGCGCAATCATGCCAGTCGACGTTGCGGCGTTGATCCCCGCGGGATCCTGCCGCGCCATCACCATGCCGGGCAGCACCGTCGTGGCGCCGAAGATGGACCGCGACGTCGGCACCGTCTGCAGCGTGTCCTGATCGAGCCGTGCGCCGACCTTGGCGTTCTCCACGTCAACAACCGGAGATTCGCCGCTGACGGTCACGGTCTCCTGCAGCTTCGCCAGTTTCATCTCGGCGTCGAGCGCCACCGTTTGCCGGACGGGAACAACGACGTCGTTACGCACGAGTGTCGCGAAACCCGGCAGATCGAATGTCACTTTGTATGTGCCGGACGGCACTGCTGGAAAACGATAGATCCCGTGGTCGTTCGTGACCGCGGTCTGCGCACGCATCAGCGCGGGCCCTGCGATGGTCACCGTCACCCCGGGCAGAAACGCGCCCTGATCATCGACGGCCTTTCCCACGAGCTCACCGAAATTCTGACCGGTTTGCGCCGAGGCGGTCGCGCCGAGCAGGACGAGCGCCACGACCGCAAGGAGCCCTCGCAAAGGGCGACTGGCACGCTGCATAGTGAACCTCCTCCAAATTCAATGCATACGGCGAGTGCGACAAGTACGGTGGATTCTACCCCCCCAAGGCACAAGTGCGGGCGAAGAAAGTTACGAGCAACGGCGAAGGGAGATTCGAAGGATGCGCGGCGTGTCCCGTGACTTCCGCCTGAAGGCGGAAGCCACGAGATGGAATTGACGGGTTAGAAGTTAAAACCGGTACTTCAGCGCGAACTGGAAGTTGCGCTGCGGGTCGGCGCCGAAGTTCGCCGTGGACGTGATCCGTCCGGCGTTCGCGTTGGGGTTGCCTGGCACACCGATCGTCGAATCGGGATTGCCAAGGTTCACGTGGTTGAAGAAGTTGACGGCCTCGAGCCGCACCTCCAGCTCCTGATCTTCCATGACCCGGAACTTCTTGAAGAGCGACGCGTCGACGCGCCAGTAGCCCGGACCACGCAAGGCGTTGCGCGGCAGGTTGCCGAACGTCCCGGCCGCCGGCCGCCCGAACGCGCTGTTCGGATCGCCAATCGGCGCGGCATTGAACCATTCATCACGGTTCTTCGGACCATCTGGATTGCCGATCAGGTTCGGACGGCCCGGACCGGCGTCACGGTCCGCGCCGGAGTCGTTGTACCCGACGTTGAACGGCAGCCCGCTCTGGATGATCGTCGCCTGGTTGAACTGCCAGCCGCCGAGCCAGCGATTCTCCTTCAAGAACGGCAGCTCGTAGGTGGTCGCGACCGAAAAGCTGTGCACGCGATCCCAATCCGCCGGGCCGTACTCCAGATCGGGGAGATAGAAGAACTGATCTCCGCCGTGCTGGCGTTCGTGCTGGTAGGTGTACTGGGCGAAGACCGAGTAGCCCTTCGAGAAGCGCTTCGTGAACTTCGTCTGCAGCGAGTCGTAGCGGTTCGTCCCGCAATTGCAGAAGACGGAGACGTCCTGGGTCCAGCCGTACTTCTGGAAGAGCGGCTTCCGTTGATTCTGTGAGAGGGTGCCAAAACCGGCAAGCGTTGGCTGGTTGACATTCACGTCCGGACCGTCACCGACGAACACCCGCGCGCCATGATTGCCGACATAGCCCAGCTCGACCGACATTTCCGAGCCAAGCTCCCGCTGGACCGTCACGTTATACGCATCGACCGTGGGCGGCCGCTGTTTGTCGGGTAATGCTCGTGCGAACACGCCATTCGGCAACACGAACTGGCCATTGCTTGGTACTGAAACGAATACCGGCGGGGGTGCCGACTGCGAGAGATTGAACACGGCGTCGAAGTTGTTCGCTCCGCTCAGTTGCTGCGCCGACAGCACCGGCAGATTCTGGGTCACCGAGTGGCCGAACAACGACCCGAAGACGCCGATGTCGTAGCTCCGGCCGTAGCCGCCGCGGATGACGGTTCGTTCGTCCAACTGGTAAGTAACACCGACCCGCGGCGCCCAGTTCAGCGAGTTCTTGATGCCGCCGTTCAACGGAATCCCGCCTACGCCGGCCACCAGGATGTCGGGCGATGGAATCTCGACCTGACCGCCGTTCACCGAGGCGAGCAGGAAGCCGCCCTTGCCCTCGCCACTCACCGTCTGCGGGTTGATCACGTCCAGGCGCAGACCGTAGTTGAGCGTGATCTTCGGCGTCGCGCGCCAGGTGTCCTGCGCGTAGTAGAAGTGGCGCCATTGCCGCTCCCCTGCGTCGGTGAACGGGCTGATGTAGCGCTGGAAATGAGTGACGTCTCCGAGCAGGAACGTCGCCAGGCCGAGACCGCCGCCGGCCGGCCCGCGCGTACGATCAACGTTGAAGCTGAGTTCGCCGGAGCGATGCTGGTCGCTTGGCACCCTCAGATTCCATGCGCGCCGGACGTCCATGCCGAACTTGAACGTGTGCGTCTGCACGAGCTTCGTGACGTTGCCCACTAACTGCAGCTGCTTCTCGTCCTGATCGAGCGGACAATTACAGCGATTGACGCCCAGGCCGGATCCGAAGTTGAATCCACCCTTTCCGTCGATGAATCCACCGGGAAGGCCGGATGCAAAGGTGTTGTCCAGGTTGAGGCCGAGAATTCCCGCATCGGTCGCTGGCGTGGTGCCGTAGTCGAACGGCAGAACGGCGACCTTGTATTTGAAATATCCCAGCCGGAAGTCAGCCGTCATGCTCGTGCCGATGGTGCGGTCGAATCCAAGCGCCAGGCTCTGATTCCGCACTTTCGACGTGCCGCCAAGCGAAACGAGCTCGTGACCGCCTCCCTGGCCGAACGCGGTTGGACCGTCACGCCTGAAATCGCCCAAGCTATAACGTGCGAACCCATTCAGTTGATTGCTGATTCGGCCATCGACACGGACGTCGAAGGTATCGTTGTTGAAAAGCTCACTGCCCGACGCCACGAAGTTGTCGCGCGTCCCGTTGTCCGTCCCGGGCTGGTTCGGAAGCGGGATCAGCCGCAGGATCGCCTGGGCCTGTGGCGAAAGCCGGCTCGAAGGAATGGTGTTGTTCGCAAACTGGGTTCTTGTGGACGGATCGCCCGTCGACGGATCGTAGATGTTGGTTGTGTAGGCGCTGAGATCGCCGGCGCGTGCCGCCGCGGTGGGCACGGTCAACAGTTGAGAGCCGCCGACGTTGCTGCGTGTCCCTTGATAATCGCCGAAGATGAAGATGCGATCCTTCTGGATCGGGCCGCCGAGCGAGCCGCCGTACTGATTCCGTTTCGTGGCCGGCAGGAAGCGGCCGGTCGACGCATTCTTGGTCGCCTGAGAGAACGGATTGCGCGACTGGAATTTGTCGTTCTGGAAGAACTCGAAGCCACTCCCGTGCAGGTTGTTGGAGCCCGACCGCGTCTGGACCGAGATCACACCCGCGGTGGCCTGGCCGAATTCCGCGTCGTAGTTCTGCGAGGTGATCTTCGATTCGCCGATCGCCTCGAAGTTGGGATTGATGACAATGATGCCGAGGATAGGATCGCGATTCTCGGTACCATCGAGCTGATAGCCCGTGCCGCTGAAGTGCTGCCCGTTCACCATCGTCTGCGTCGACCCCTGCGGGTTCTCGCTGGCCGCATGCTGCCACTGGAGCTGCTGCGTGCCGGGCGTGAGCAGGATCAGCTTCGTGAAGTTGCGATCGAGCACGGGGAGATCGGTGATTTGCTTCGAGTCAAACGTGGTGGCCACGTCCGCGCGATCGGTCTTGAGCACGGGGCTGAAGCCTGCGACCGTCACCGTCTCGCTGACCGCACCGGTATCGAGCTTGACGTTGAGCGCTGTCTGCGTGTCGACGCTGACCTTGATCTGCGGATAGACCGCAGTCTTGAACCCCTGAAGTTCGGCGCGCACTTCATAAGTACCGGGTAGCAGCCGCTCCTTGACGTAGTAACCCGACTCGTTGCTGACGACCGAGTCCGAGGTCTTGCGTTCGACGCTCGTGATCGTCACCGTTGCGCCTGGCACGATCGCGCCGGACGAGTCGGTGATGATTCCACTGATACTGCCGTACACGGCTTGCGCGCTCGCGCTCGCGGGCGCCAGCGAGAGAAGTACGGCCAGGAGTAAGAGAGAGTACCAAACCCGAGGACGAGAAACCGACAAAGACACAGTGGTCATCTGACGCTCCAGGAATCGAAGGTACGAAGTCCCTGAGCCGAGTGATGGGTGACCGGGATGCTATCACCGCTGGTTGGCGCGTCAAGGGAATTTCGGCACGCTTGACGGCAAGAATGCGCGGCCCTAGGCTCCTGCTCGCGAAATCGAGGTGTGTGATGGGACTTTTCCGGGGCGCCGTGTTGCTGCTCGGCGGCGTGATCGTTCTGAATGGACAGAATGTCCCGACGTCGACAGACGGTATTCCAAAATTCCAGATTCGATCCGGCGGATTGGAGTTGCAGCGCACGACGCATCCGGGAGCGTTCTTCGATGTGGTCGGCCGCCGCGCTGCGATTTTCGGGTACGAGAACCGCGAAGCTGAAGCATGGGTGTATCCGCTCGAACTCCTGGATGGACTCGCGTTCTCGTTCCGCCTCGAAGGCTATCCGCTCGATATCGACGGCCGCACGATCCTCTCGTCGATCGCCGTCCGGCCGGAGGCGACGACCTTCGTCTACGCACACGCGGCGTTCACGGTGCGCGAAATCATGTTCGTGCCGGTGGACGAGCCCGGCATTGTGATCCTGCTCGACGTCCAGAGCGTGCTGCCGATCTCAATCACCGTGTCGTTCAGACCGCGCCTGCGATTGATGTGGCCGGCCACGGCTATGACCGCATCGATCGGCTGGGAGCCCTCCTCGCGGGTGTATTCGCTGTCGGAAGAAACAGGACGCTACGCCGGCGTCATCGGATGTCCGCTGGGGCGCGACGTGTCGGTCATGCCATATCAGGAGGAACCGCGCGATGTGCCCAATAGTTTTGTCCTCTCCATGCAGCGCACGGATCGCAACACGCGCTTCGTGCCAATTGTCATCACCGGCAGCGTCGAAGGTCGCGAGGCGGCGAGGCGCAGCTACGATCGCATCCTCGCCTCGATTCCGGCGCTCTACACGAGCACGGCGGATCATTACGAGCAGCTCGATCGTTCCACGCTGAGCGTCGAGACGCCTGACGAACGCATTAATAACGCATTCCGCTGGGCGAAGGTCGGCATCGACAAGGGGCTCGCAACCAACCCGTCGCTGGGGACAGGGCTGCTCGCCGGCTTTCGCACGGCAGGTGAGAGTGAACGCCCCGGGTATGCCTGGTTCTTCGGTCGCGACTCGATGTGGACCGCGCTCGCCACGACCGCGGCAGGGGCATTCGACACGACACGGGCCGCGCTCGAGTTCCTGCGCAAGTACCAACGCGCGGACGGCAAGATCCCGCACGAGATCTCACAGTCCGCGGCGTTCATTCCGTGGTTCGACCAGTATCCGTACGCCTGGGCCAGCGCAGATGCCACGCCGCTCTACGTGATCGCGCATGCCGACTACTGGCAGGCGTCGGCCGATCGCGCCTTCATCGAAGCCGCCTGGCCATCGGTCCTGAAGGCCTATCGCTTTTCAGCGGCGACCGATACGGATCGCAACGACCTCATCGAGAACACGAACGTCGGCCACGGGTGGGTCGAGGGAGGCGCGCTATATCCGCCCCACGAAGAAATGTACATGCAGGCGCTTTGGATTGCGGCATCTCGAGGGATAGCTGACCTCGCGAGCGTCATGCACGATGAGACCACTGCGGCGGATGCGCGCGCGGCGGCCGAGCGCACGCGCGTCTCGATGGAGCGCACCTACTGGCTCGACAACCGCGGCTTCTATGCGTTCGCGACGGCGCGTCCCGCGCGAATCGTCGATGAAGACACGGTGCTGCCCGCCGTGCCGCTGTGGTTCCGGACCGTCCAGGCAGATCGCGCGCAGCAGGAGATCGATCATCTCGGCAGCGGCGCCATCGAGACCGACTGGGGGGCGCGGATTCTGTCGAACCGCAGCGCGCTCTACGATCCGCTGTCGTACCACTACGGATCGGTGTGGCCGCTCTTCACCGGCTGGACCGCGGTGGGCGCATATCGCTACGGGCGCCCGCATGTGGGCTACGACGCGCTGATGGCGAATGTGCTGCTCACGTTTCCCGGCGCGCTCGGCTACGTCACGGAACTGCTGTCGGGAGACTTCGCCACCGCGTTCGGCCGATCGTCGCACCATCAGATCTGGTCCGAGGCCATGGTGGTCAGCCCGATCGTCAAGGGCATGCTGGGGCTGGAGGCCGAGAATGCCGGAGGCGCCTTGCGCTTTTTCCCGGCGCTGCCGGCTACGTGGGATCGCGTGGCCGCACGCGGGATGCGCGCGGGTGCCGCGACATACGACGTCACCCTCGAGCGTTCCGCCGGCCGAGCCGTCATACACGTCACGCGCGCGGGTAAGGCGACCAATGCGATCCCGCAGCGACTCCTCGTCGCCCCGGCGTTTCCCACCGACGCGCGCATCAAAATGGTCACCGTCAACGGCGCGAGCGTGCGCCCTGAACTGATGCGGCTCGGGGACGAGCAGCGCGCGCAGGTAACGATTCCGCAGGCCGCCTCGTCGACCGACGTCGTGTTCACGTATGACGAAGGCACGGACGTGGAAGTCGCTCCACGGGCGCCGATGCCTGGCGCCTCGAATGAGGGACTGCGCCTGCTGCGCGCGTGGGCGGATGCGGGTGCGCTCCATCTCGTCGCCGAGGGGCGCGGCGGACATGCCTACGCCGTGCGCGTGCGATCGCCGAAACACGTCGGCGGCGCAGACGGCGTAACCCCGATGCCGCAGACCGGCAACGTTCAGTCGATTCAGATCATGTTCCAGGGGGACGCCGACAGCTACGTGCGCCGCACGATAAGGTTGCCGCTGTCCACGCGTTAGAACCGCGACTTCACTATCGTGAGAGAGAACGTCGCCTGATGGCGGAAAGACAATTTCACGCAGAGAAAATGCAAGAGGCGCAGAGGGCGCCAAGGAAGGCTGCTGTCGGGCCCGTTCGTCGAGGCCGGCCTCACGGCCAGCCGCCGCGGGTCGCCGGCAGCCCCTTCTTTCAGTTGTCTTCTCCGCACCCGCTCGCTGCTGTTCCCGTCGATCCGTGCGATCTATGGCAGGCATTCTTGTTTTTCTCTGCGCCCTTTGCGTGCTCTGCGTGAAATCGTACGTGGACAAGTGAACGTTGTCGCGATTGAACGCTGATCACAGCGACGCGGCACGCCCGGCCCACCACACCGCGATGATCGCAGCCAGCAGGACGGCGGGAAAGAGGGCGAAGAGCGGGGTGCGGAGCACCTGTCAAATCTTAGCGGTTCGTCCGCTCGATGATCCCGGCGCCTTCCTTGATGGTGACGACGCGCCCACCGCGGACGTCATGGAACGTCTCCGCGCGGCCGCTGGGCCAGCGCACGTCGATTGCGTCGGCGGCAGCCGCAGATCCCAGTCCGAAGTGCAACCGCAGATCGTCGTGCGAGTAGTAGCTGGTCTGGCTGAGCGCGGCGCGCGCCTGCACGCGGCCCGCGGCCGTGACCCGGACAATGGCGCCGAGCGCGGCGCGATCCGACTTCGTCCCTTCGAGCTTCACGGCGATCCAGTGGTTGCCGCCGGCGTAATCGTTGCGCAGCAGCGACGGCGGTTCGTTCATGTTGAAGACCAGCACGTCCTCGTCGCCGTCGTTGTCGAAGTCGCCGAAGGCCGCCCCGCGGCTCGAATGCGGGGTCGTCGCGCCCGGACCGCTCCGGGCGGTCACGTCCTCGAACCGCGTGCCATCGATGTTGTGGAAGACGACCCGCGGTCCGCGGTGTGGATATTGTTTCAACACCGCTTCCACTTCCGGGTACACGTTTCCGCTGACATACATCAGATCCGCACGCCCGTCGTTGTCGAAGTCGGGCATGCCGGCGCCCCATTCAACGTAGCGGTTGAGCACGCCGACACCCGAAGCCATCGCGACGTCTTCGAACAGCCCCTTGCCCCCATTCCTGTACAACGCGGGCACATCGTCGGCAAAATGCGTCTTGAGCACATCCAACAGGCCGTCGCCGTTGTAGTCGCCGATCGCGAGGCCCATGCCCGCCTGCTGCGTGCCGTTCTCGCTGTACGCGACGCCGCTCTCGACAGCGGTGTCGGTGAACGTGCCGTCGTGGTTGTTGTGATACAGGATGGATGCGGTGGAATCGCACGCCACGTAGATGTCGATCCAGCCGTCATTGTCGACGTCCGTGGCGGTGGCGGTCATCGAATAGCGTCCCGTGACCTTCGACACGCCCGATCGCGCCGACACGTCGGAGAACGTGCCGTCGCCATTGTTGTGAAAGAGCTGGTTCGTATCAGTCGGCAAGCCGCGCGGTCCGCAATTGACCGGCACGCCTTTCCAGACGCAGTTCGGTCCCTTGCCGACCTCCGGCGCGGCGGCGAGGTCGAACCGCAGGTAGTTGGCTACGAACAGATCGGCGCGGCCGTCGCGATCGTAATCGAGGAACGTGCACCCGGATCCCCAGCGCGTACCGCCGGTCGGCAGTCCCGCGCGCCGCGTGACGTCCTCGAACGTGCCGTCGCCGCGATTGCGATACAGCACGTTCTCGCCGTAGTACGTAACCGCGAGATCGATCCATCCGTCGTTATCGTAGTCGCCGGCGCACACGCTGGACGCCCAGCCGACGAGGCGCAGCCCCGAGCGCTCGGTGACGTCGGTGAAGGTGCCATCGCGATTGTTGCGGTAGAGATGCGAGACCGGCGCGGTGCCCGGGGCATACGTCGCCATCTCGCGCGTGCCGCTTTCCAGCCGCACGCCGCTCAGGACGAGCGCATCGATCCAGCCGTCGTTGTCGTAATCGACGAAGGCAACGCCGGCGCCGTTGGTCTCGATAATGAACCGTTTACGATCGAGACCGCCGTAGACCGACGTCGCGCGCAGCCCGGCGCGGTCCGCTACGTCGACGAATCTCACGGACCAGACGTTCGGCTGCGGTGTGGATTGAAGGAGCGCGAGTGCCGCCGCGAAGACGCCCGCGGCGCGAACGAGGATCATTTGATGTCGCCCTGCAGCCGCTCCGCGATCGCGAACTCGCGCTTCGCTTCTTCGACACGTCCCGCCTGTTGCAGCACCTGCGCGAGCAGGTAGTGCGCGGACTTGTTGTTCGGATCGAAGTCGATCGCCTGCTTCAGCATGTCCTCCGCTTGCCCGGCCTGGCCGGTCTTGCTGAAAGCCTTGCCAAGCAGGATGTAGGGTCCACTGAAATAGGGGTTCATCCAGATTGACCGCTGCAAGGCGTCGATCGCCTCGTTCCACTTGGATTGGCGCACGTAGATGTCGCCGATGCGGTACAGCGCCATGGCGTGTGCCGGATTCAGCGCGAGCTCCTGGCGCATCAGCGCGAGCCCCTCTTCGAAGCGCGATCGAAAGATTGCGATCTGCCCGAGCAGGTAATGCGCTTCGGGGAGCTTGGGATCCATCTGCGCGGCGGCCTTGAGCTCTGCCTCTGCCAGGTCTTCGAGCTCGAGACGGTTCATCATCTGTCCCGTCAGGAGATGCGCGGCCGCCGAGTCGGGCGTCACGTGAAACGTGCGCGCGATCGTTGCGCGGGCTTTCTCCGGTTGTCTCGTCTGCGCATACGCGGTGGCCAGCGCGTAGGTCACCTGGCTGTCGTCCGGAGACGTCTTCAACGTCTCTTCCAGAAAGGGGATCGCTTCAGCGACGTGCCCCGACAGGTACTGCGAGAGCGCCTGCGTCCGTGCATCCTGCGGGCTGGCTGTCCCCTTTTTTTGCGAAAGAAGGGGACTGTCGCCTTTTGTGATGCTGGCGCCTTCCGTCAGCGTGTGGAACTTGTCGACCTGCAGGTTCTCCCACGTCTGCTCCGCGCCGTTCGGCCAGCGGACCTCGACGCGGTCCACGCGCGGCGCGGCGCCGACGCCGAAGTGCACGCGGAAATCGTTTTGCGAGAGGTAACTTCCGCCGCCGCGCACCTCCTGCCACTGCTGGACGTCGCCGGTGACGAGGCGAACGCGCGCGCCGATCGCGTCGCGATTCGAGATGGTGCCGACCAGCTTCAGCGTGATCCAGTGGTTGCGCGTGTCCCCCTTCAGCCTGTACAAGTCCGGCTGATCGTTCACGTTCGCGATCGCGATGTCGATCTGCCCGTCGTTGTCGAAATCGCCGAACGCCGCGCCGCGACCGGCCTTCGGGGTAGTCACCGGGGCGCCCAGTTGCTCGCTGACGTCCGCAAAACGCCCGTTGCCGAGATTTCGATAGACCACCTTGCGTTGCGCGTAGCCAGCCTCGGTCTTGAGCTGCCGGACCTCCGGGTAGACGTGCCCGTTCGTGAGGAACAGATCGAGCCACCCGTCGTTGTCGAGATCGACGAACGCGGTGCCCCATCCGAGCCATCGCGTGTTCATGCCGATGCCGGCCGCGAACGTGCGGTCGTCGCACAATCCCTCGCCCGAGTTCGCGTAGAGCGTCGAGGTGTCGCCCGCAAAGTTCGTCTTGAAAATGTCCATCGTGCCGTTGCGATCGTAGTCACCGATCGCGACGCCCATTCCCGCCTGCGGCTTGCCGTCCTGGCTGTAGGCGCAGCCCGCCTTGACGCCGACGTCGGTGAACGTGCCGTCGCGATTGTTGCGATACACGGCGCTCGGGTTTGAATCGTTCGCGACGTAGACGTCGACCCAGCCGTCATTGTCGAAGTCGAACGTGCTTACACCGAGGCCGTACGTGCCGCTCGCGCGCGTGATGCCGGATTTCTCCGACACGTCCTCGAACGTGCCATCGCCGCGGTTGTGGTAAAGGATGTTCTTGCCCCCGGTGAGTCCCGGAGGGCCGCACGCGACCTGGAGTCCCTTGTAACGGCACAAGCCGGACTCCGGCGTCGGCGCTGTCGCCAGGTCGAGATCGATGTAATTGGCGACGAGCAGATCGAGGCGGCCGTCCCGGTCGTAATCCAGGAACGCGCAGCCGGTGTTCCACCGCATGCGCGATTGCTGCAGCCCCGCCGCGCGCGTGACGTCTTCGAACCGGCCGACTGCCGTATTGCGATACAGGTGGTTCTGTCCCCAGTACGTCACGAAGAGATCGTCGCGCCCGTCGTTGTCCACGTCGCCGACGCAGACGCCCTGTCCCCAGCCGCTCTCCGCAAGTCCTGCCTTGACCGTCACGTCATCGAACGTGCCGTCTCCCTTGTTCCTGTATAGATGATTCGTGGGTGCGCGGCCGGCGGGAAAGCCTTCGAGCGTGGATCCGTTGACGAAGAACAGATCGAGCAGCCCGTCTTTGTCGTAATCGATGAACGCCACGCCGGTCCCGGTCGTCTCGAGGAGGTACTTGTTGGATGTCGCCCCGCCGAACACGATCGGTGCGTTCAGCCCCGCCTCGCGCGCGACGTTAATAAAGGAGAAGCCGACCGGCGCCTGGTCCTGAGCCGCCCGGTTCTGGCCGCCCGTCACCGCGAGCGCCGCGAGCAAGACAACACCGCCACAGAGCCGTCGCATGCGGCGATGTTAACACCGGCACCCGAGCCTTCGGGCCGTTTCGAGCTCGGCATTCGCGTCGGCCAGCGCGCCGCGACGCCTCAGCGCAAGAGACAGCTGGTAGTGCGCCTGAGGATTGTCCGGCGCCAGGCGGATCGCTTCGCGGAACCGGGCAATCGCCGCGGCGATGTCGTTGCGCCGCAGCCGCTCTACACCTGCGTTGATGGCAAACACCGCCGCCTGTGAGTCCGCCTTGATCCGCGTGAGACGGTCGGCCTCGGCCAGGGCGGCCGACGCGCCCGCGGCATCGTGCGACGCGGCGAGCGTCTGCCCCAACGATCGAAAGGCCTCGGCAGATGACGGATTGAGGCGTGTGGTCTCACGGAACTCCACGAGTGCCGACTCGAGATCGCCGCGCTGCTTGAAAATCGTGCCGAGCATGTAATGGGCGTCGGCGTACTCGGCGCGGCGTGACAGCGCGTCACGAAACATCGCTATCGCCTCGTCCGCGCGCCCCGTCTGCCACAGGACGACCCCAAGGGTGTACGGGGCCTCGGGCATCTTTGGATCGAGGCGGAGCGCGCTGCGGAGCGCGGCCTCTGCCGCGTCGAACTCGTCGTGCTGCTTGAGCGCGAGACCCAGATCGTAGAACGCCTCCGCATTCTCAGGCTCGCGGCGCGTGAGCTCCCGGTATTCAGCGATCGCTTCGTCGATCGCGCCCGTCTGCAGCAGCGCTGTCCCCAGGTTCAAGCGCGCGCTTCCGAACTCCGGATGCTGCTCGACGGTGCGTCGCAGCGTCACCACCGCACGTTGCGCCTCGCCTCGTTGCATGAGCGCCAGGCCAAGACTGTTTGCTGCATCGGGCCGCGCGGGATCGAGCGTGGTGGCGCGCTCGAGCGACGCGATGGCGCCATCGATATCACCGGTTTCCTGCAGCGCGACGCCGAGCTGCATGTGCGCGACCGCCAGCGATGGATCCGATTTGATCGCGGCACGGAGATCGACGATTGCGCCACCCACATCTCCCTGCTGACGCTTCGTCAATCCCAGGTAGTAGCGCGACTCCGCATGCGACGGCCGCAGCCGGACAGCAGCCTCGAGCGCCTGTCGGGCCGCATCGATATTTTTCGTCCACCAGAGCGTCGCGCCGAGGTGGTACTGCGCGTCGGCGAGCGCTGGATCGAGCGACACCGCCTTGCGGAATTCATCGATTGCGTCAGCGGTCGCGCCCTGCTTGCCCAGAACGAACCCGAGCCGATCGTGCGCGCGCGCCGAAGACGGATTTGCGGCGATCATCTGTTCGAGCGCGCCGCGAGCTTCGTCGAGGCGCCCAAGCGCAATCAGGTGATCGGCGCGAGCGAGCGGAGCCTCGACCGGCCGAGCTTGTTCGCTCGTACGCTGCGGGGCGAAAAGGACGATGAGGAAGAGGAAGGCCGGGGTCGTCTGCGGATTCTAACAAAATCACGCTACACTCCCGTGCTGGACGCGGAGGGCAAGATGCGCACGGTAATGGTGATTGCGATCGCGATGTTGGCAGCCTACCAGGGATCGACGGCGAGCCGGCCGGCAGCCGGGCAGGACCAGGCCGCCATCCGCGGCATTGTTGTCGAGTACCTCCACGCGCGCGAGCGGCGCGACGCGGATGCTGTTCGCGCGCTCTTCACCGAGGACGCGGATCAGCTCACCTCGTCGGGCGACTGGCGCAAGGGTCGCGACGAGATCGTCCGTGGCACGCTCGCCTCATCTCAGCAGACCGGCGGCCAGCGCACGATCACGATCGAGACGGTGCGCTTCCCCCAGCCAGACATGGCGATCGCGGACGGGCGCTACGAGCTGGCCGGTGTAGACGAAGGCACGCGGAAGATGTGGACGTCATTCGTCTTCGTCCGCAGCGCCGGCCAGTGGCGGATTGCCGCGATCCGCAATATGCTCCCTGCGCCGCCTGCGGCGGCGCGCTAGAGGATTCCGCGGGTTCCCGAGGTTCGGGTTCTCAAGTGCTGAGCCTTCCAGGTTCAGGTGCCACGTTCCGGAACTCAGGAACCCGCAACCGCAACCGGAACCAGAACCTGGAGAACCAGGAACCTGGAGAACCAGAACCCGAGAACCTGCAGAACCAGAACGTGTAGAACGAGAACCCGTAGAACCAGAACCCGTAGAACCAGAACCCCGAGAACCAGAACGAGAACCCCGAACACCGAACCCCGAACGCCGAACCCGGAGCGCGTCGAGCGCGAC